>JABAOC010021283.1_pt1 | contig 15822 bp, 15 predicted proteins | sample 7062161 | NCBI WGS metagenome assembly JABAOC01 (sample SAMN14538625, study PRJNA623070) | marine sediment metagenome | biome: marine biome [ENVO:00000428]; feature: marine pelagic biome [ENVO:01000023]; material: deep marine sediment [ENVO:00002113] | place: India: Gulf of Khambhat ... | reverse complement strand
CGGCGAATCGTCTCGGCGATGCGTTGCTGGCCCGGATGCGGCTTGACCCGGTGCAGGTCCTCATCGAACGCGTCGTCGATGCCGCCGAAGATCTCGAGCGCGAAGGCCGCCGTCACGCAGCTCAGCGACAGCAGCTTCCGGGCCCCGAACAAGGCAAACGCCGCCAGGGCCGTCATGGCGCTGGTCCCGTTGATGAGGGCAAGGCCCTCTTTGAAGCTCAGGCTGATGGGTTTGAGCCCCTCGGCCTGCAGGGCCTCCCGGGCGGTCGTCAACTGCCCCCGGTGGAAGACCGCCCCCTCGCCGATGAGAGCCAAAGCCGCGTGCGCCAGGTGCACGAGGTCGCCCGAGGCGCCCACACTGCCACACTCCGGAATATAAGGGGCAATCCTCGCGTTGATCATGTCCCGCACCAGTTCGAGCAACTCCACACGGACGCCGCTGTAGCCTTTGACCAGCGTGTTGAGACGTACGGCCAGGACGGCCTGTGCGATGTAATACTTGAGAGGGTCGCCCAGGCCGGCGGCATGGCTGCGAATCAGGTTCACTTGCAGAGCGCCGATGTCATCATCGCCAATGATCTTGTTGCACATCGGACCGAAGGAGGTATTGACCCCGTAGATGACACGCCGGGCCGCCACTTCCTGCTCCAGAAACGCGCGACTCCGCCGACTCCGCTCCAGCGCCGCGCGGTCCAGGGCCACCGACTTGTCCCCGATGCCGATCGCGACAATGTCATCGACCGTGAGGTCGTTTCCATTGAGAATCACTTCAGGTCGATCCATGGCAAATCTCAAACTCGCACCACGTGAAGCGGGCCACGTGAAGCGTAGAATAGCCAGCAATTCATATTTCACGCGTCGAAGAGCGGCGGTGAGCCGCGGCTGGAGAGCACGACTCTGTGTTCTCTGTTCTCGACGCGCGGCTTTCCGCCCGGCAGTCGAATACGAGTACTGGTTTGCGCCGGCCTTCTATCGTGGTGCGCCTCTGTATCTCATCCGCTGCAACGAGGGCGACTTCCAGTTTCACACGTACGCGCCCGCGAATCCGTTCGGATATCTCTTCCGCGGTCAAACCCGCCCCCTCCTCGAGTCCGACTATCACGCGGACTCGGTCGGACAATTCATAATCCTGATGTACTTCCAGGCAGTAATTGCGGATTCCCTCCATTCCGTGCAGGGCGGCAAATACCGACGTGGGATAGAGCGTCGTGCCGCGCACCTTCAGCATCTGCGCCTTGCGTCCCAGGACCGGCCCGAGCCGCCAGGTCCTGCGACCGCACGGACACGGCTCGGTCAGCAGGGTGGCAATGTCCCCTGTCTTCAGACGCAACAACGGCATTCCGGTCACCTGCAAAGGCGTGGCCACCACTTCGCCGGGCTCACCTGGAGGCACGGGCGCCCCGGCCTCATCCACAATCTCGACCGCAATCAGGTCCGCAAGCACATGGCCCCCGCCGTCACCCGGCGCACATTCGGCGAACGACGTGGCCATTTCGGTGCTGGCATAGGTCCCGAGGACCTGCCCCCGCCACGCCCGGCTCAGACGCTCGCCCAGCGCCGAGAGCGACAGGTCTGCCTCGCGGATGGGCTCGCCGATGCAAATCAGCCTGACGACGTTCAGACACGACGGATCGACGCGGCGCTGCTGCAGCAACCGGGCCGTTTCCAGCAGCATCGAAGGAACGCCGACAATCGCGGATGGCTGGTGTGCCAGGATCGCCTCCGCCAGAACGGCGGGGCTGCCGGCACCGGCACGAATCGCCGTCGCCCCGATACGGCGCAGCCCCTCGAAATACGCCAGACCCGCCATGAAACAGCGGTCGAGGGCACAGGCGATCACCACGCGATCCTCCGCCGTCAGACCGGCGGTCGAGAAGCACGACTGTTCGTTGTAGGCGAGACGCTCCAGGTCGCGCTCGGTCTGCAACAGTGCGATGGGGGCCCCCGTCGTCCCGGAGGTCTGGCAGATATCCACCACCTGGCGCTGCGGCACGCAAAGGAACTCCGGCCCGCGCTCCGCCAGGTCGGCCTTCGTGGTAAAGGGCAGGCGACGCAGGTCCGCCACGCCCTGGATGTCGTCCGGGGTGAGCCCCAGATTATCGAATCGTTGTCGATAAAAGCGCGAGCGTTCATAGCAGTAACGGAGATGACGGGCCAGCAGCCGATCCGTACAGGCCGAGATGCTCGCCGCCGACTCGAAAGACACCCGGACGGCACGTTCCAGGAGGGGCAGATCCGGAGAGTTTGCCTCCGGCAATCGATCAGGACTGGTTCCGGACAAGGCAGGCTCCCATCAATTCCTTGACGTGCTTTCGCAGTTCGATATGTCCCAATTCCCGTTGGAAAGCCGCGGGCTCGACGGCGGACTCGAGGCATTCCAGCCGGACTTCCGCAGGCGCCATCCATCGGCGTCCCGGCGGCAGCAGGCGATCCGTCCCGGAGATACACAACGGCACGATCGGGACGTTGAAATGGGCGGCCAGCTTGAACGCCCCCGAGTAGAAACGGCCCAGCCGGCCGTCACGGCTGCGATGCCCCTGGGGAAACACCAGAATGGAACGCCCCTCATCGAAGATCCGCTGCACGCGCCGCAGGATCTCGTCCCACGGCAGGCTTTCCACGTCCAGATACTCGGCCATGCGCATGAACGGCGCGTAACAGGCCAGCTTGAACGGCCAAGACCGCAGGCAGATGACGACGTCGAATACCGGCATGGCGGACGTGATGAAGATATCGAAGAAGGACAGGTGATTGGCCACGTAGATGCTCCGTCGCGCCAGCCGCTGGCGGTCGGCCCCCGTCAACCTCACATGGACGAAGGGCGACACGATCCAGAGCCAGACGCGACCGTATATCCAGACGAAGTGACGCATGATTTTTCCCAGCGGCCAACGGGTCACCATGCGCCACACCACCAGAAGCAGCGGAAAGAGCGCGATTCCTATGACGGTCTCCAGAACCATCAGGACCGGTACCCAGACATTCATCAGGAGGATTGTCACACACGAGAGTATTCTGCCGAATCTCCCGTTCATTTTGACTGCCTGTCCTGTATACGTTGCCATAGAGATACCCGAAATCTATTGTCCGGTGTCGGGAAGCGTGGAACCACCCTGCGTCGCCGGTTCTTCGCTTTCGCACGCGCCTTCCCGTGGGGGGCGGCGGTCAGACCTTTCCGGCGGCTTCCAGCTCACGTTTCTTCTCAATCACCAGTCGGTGCAGGTCACCCAGTGTTCGGACCTCCCGCACACGGGGCTCCTCGCGCAGGGTCACTCCGAACGCCTGCTGCAACACCACGACCACATCGACGAAATCCAGGCTGTCAAAACCCAGGGTTTCCACCAGATGCGCTTCCGGTGTCATCGTGCCGGGGTCAAGCTCGAACTCCTCAGCCAGACTCCGGTTCACCAACGCAATGATTTCACTTTCTGTCACTGATCCATCTCCTGATAACCAAAGCCGAATTGACCCCCCCCAGGGCGAAATTGTTGGACATCGCCACGTCAACCTGTCGTGGCTCCATCTTCGTCAGAAGGTTCAGGCGGCCGCAAATCTCATCCGGCTCCTGCAGATTCCGCGTGGGCAGCAGCAGACCGTCGCGCAGCATCAGGAGCGTGGCGATGAGCTCCAGCGCTCCGCAGGCGGCCATGGTATGCCCCATGTGTCCTTTCAGGCTGCTGACCGGCATCTCGCGGCCGAACACCTGCTCCACGGCCTCGCACTCGGCGCTGTCGCCCCGAATCGTTCCGGTGGCATGCGCATTGAGATACTCGACCTGCTCCCGTTGAAATCCCGAGGCCGCCAGCGCCGTGCGCATGCACTGGACCATGGACCGCGGTTCGGGGTTCGCAACATCCTCCGGCGAGCAGTTGACGGCGAATCCGCAAATCTCCCCGAGGATGTTGGCGTTTCGCGCCTGCGCGTGCTCCAGACTCTCCAGGACCACGATCCCGGCCCCTTCGCCGCAGATGATCCCGTCGCGGTCGCGATCGAAGGGACGCGGCGTCATCTCCGGCCGCTCGTTATAGGCACGAGACGACGCTTCCAGCGTATCGAACACGCCAATCGTCAGTACGTGAAGCTCGTCCGCTCCTCCGCAAACCATCACATCCTGCTGGCCCAGGGCGATGCTCTCGGCCGCCAGTCCAATCGCGATAGTTCCGGTGGCACAGGCCGCCGACGGGGCCAGGAGCCGGCCGCGAATCTCCAGGGCCTGCGCCAGATTCGCCGCACAAGAGCTGTTCATAATCTTGAAGAAGTGCGTCGACTTCATCCCTTCGATGCTGTCTTCCCCGAGCACGCCACGAAACAGGGTCTCGGTCTCAATCGTGCTGCCCGTGGTCGAGCCGGCGCATACGCCGGTGCGAACGCTCTGCAAATGATCGGCGGTCAGTCCGGCCATCTGCAGCGCCTCGCGGGCGGCAAGGACGGCATAGACCGACATCCTGGACATGTACCGGCGCTTCTTGCGATCGATGCTCTGCGCATCCACCTCGGGAACGCAGGCGGCGACCGTCGTGCGCAGGCCCTTGATCCCGGCGAGCGTGGAACAATGGCTTACCGCCGTCCGGCCCTCCCGCAGGGCCTGCCATAACACCGGCACGCCACCCCCGAAAGGAGTGACCGCTCCCAACCCGGTAACGACAACCCGCCCCGGCAGCGCCGGTGCTTTGACATTGCCTGGACCCATTAGCGTATGCAACTCTCCGTCAGAAAACCGGCACACAAGGCCCCCAATACCCCCGGTGCGACGACGGCCTGCCCGGAAAGGTACAGGCCCTTCACCGACGTCCGAGGCAACAGGGGCATGTCCGCCAAACGGTGTTTGACTCCGTACAGCCCGCCCTGCGGACTACCCAGACGGTCACGGAACGTCAGGGGCGTGGCCACGTCCAACAGTTCAAAATCCCCGAGGACATCGCCGGCGCACTTCAGCAGCCGTTGCACAAGCCGGTCGGCCGTCCGCGCCTTCCATTCACGATACCCTTGCGGCCTGGGGTGGCCGCTGCCAGCGCCCGGTATATCCGCCAGAGTCGCCGGGCAAATCGCGGAAACGCCGCGGCCCGCCGCTTCCGGCGGAATGCTGACAAACAAAGGACGGTCCTCCAGAGGAGTCGCCGCCCAGTCCTCGAGGGCGTGAGGCCCCCTGAGAAGAATCAGGTTGCCTGCGAAATCAGCCGGCCGGCACCGTCCGAACAGGACCACAGCCGACGGCGTCTCCTCCAGCTCGCCAATCCGGTGCCGGTACGCTGGAGTAAACGCATTCGGCGGCAACATCTCCAACATGAGCTTCGGATGAACCGTGCAGATGCACCGGCGCGCCGCCAGTCTATCGCCCGTATCGAGTTCAGCCGCCGCGAATCTCCGGGGGCCATCCAAGTGGATGCGGCGGACGGCCCGCCCGCATATCACCTCGACTTCGGCCTTATGCAGCGCCTTCGCAAAAATCTCCGCCCAAACCCGGCCTCCACCCCGGACAAGAGCAGCCGATTCGAAATAAGAGCCCACGATCTGACTGTGGAACAGCAGTGAGGTCTGCCGCGCGAGGGCGCCGTAAAGGACTCCATGGCAGCTCAGCAGGCCACGAAGCACGCGGTTATCCGTGCAGCGGTCGACCGCCTGCTTAAGGCTGCACGCAGGGCCGGCAAAAAGCGTGTCGATGCCCCGACCGCCGCCCCGCACAAAGGCGCTGCGGCTCTGTTCCCACAGCGTTTTCATCTCCGTCAAGAAACGCTTTACGCCGGCGCCGTCCGCCCGAAACCGCTCGCAAATCCTCTGTTCCAGTCTCTCCCACCCCTGGGGGAAGGAGAATTCAAAGCTCGGCTCGGAGAATCGGACATGGTCCACGGTCTCCCGGATGCACACCGCCCCGTCCAGCGCCTCGGCAACCCCCAGTTCCTCCAGCAATTCCCGCAGCAGTCCCCCCGGCCCCAGGGCCCCGGCATAGTGAAACCCGCAGTCCAAGTACGTTCCGCGTCGCACAAAGCCGCGCACCGTGGGCGCCAGATGTGGGGACCTCTCGACCAGTGCAACGCGCTCCCCTCTCCTGGCACGAAGGAGAGCACACGTGAGTCCGGAGATACCCCCCCCAACGACAAGTGTATCAGGCATTGGAACAGTCATTACACACAGGGCCTTGCCACACGAACTACTTGCCAACCACAGGTCTGCAAGGGGAAGCGCTGCGATCGTCTTCCCTGGAATCACGAGCCACTTGGAGCGATCAACTCCCGCCGGTCATCATTTTCGAAATTTTCGAAGCACCAGTATAGTCAAGGCTTTAGGTTCCGCCAAGCACATTTTCTCGCTGATGACAGATCGTGTGCATGACAAGAAAGTGGCGGGTGAGGATAAGAAGGACGTCATCGCGGGGAGGCGTACGCCGACGAAGCAATCTCGGAGCAACCAGAGGTCAAGATTGCCGCGCCGGCCTTCGGCTGGCTCGCAATGACATCCGGGGCGTTTGCCACGATCTTGTCGTACTCCCGACAGATCACGGCTCGTTCGGCCGGCCACCAGTCCGGGCCGTGGGACAGTCTCGGTCTTCAGCCCGAGTGTGATGCCGGAAGAAGTTCCAGAGGACTTCGGATGCTTCGAATTGTCGCAATGGATGGTGGCGTGGCAGTCGTTCCGTGAAAGCTGTGCCGGGCCATCGGTGCCCCCAGCCGCTCAGGATGTAAAGAGTAACCCAGGTTCTGCCGCCGTTATCCCGCCACATCAGGACTTCGCGCGCCGATGAATTTTCATACGTTGCGGGCCACGACTCACAGCCGCAGTATTCGGCCCAGGAGCAGGCCGAATCAAGCACCGACAAGTACGATGGCAGGGGCCAGAGAGAAAACGGCCGTCCCCCCTCAAACGGGACCTGTCCATCTTCTCGGCCGTGGATGACGATCAACGGCACCGGCATCTGGGGCGCCCGGATCTTGCGGGGCGGCTTCCCGGTGCCCCGGTAACCGCCGATCGAGCCGGAAACGACACCGATGGCGGCGACCTGGCCGGGCCTCTCCGAGGCAAAGTAGTAGGTAAGCATACCGCCATTGGAGTGTCCGGCCACGTACACCCGGCTCGGATCGATGCGCAGCCGATGTGAGAGATCGTCAATCACATAACTGATGAATCTGACATCTCCCACCGCACCCATTGAGGCCAATCCGCAGCAGTATCCGGCGTTCCAATGCTGCAGCCATCCGAGCAGCCCGATACCGTTCGGATAAGCGACCACGAAACTCTCACGATCCGCCAGATCGCTGAACTTCGACCACTTCTCGGCCTGAGCCGCCGCGCTGAAGGCACTGTGAAGCATCACGACCAGAGGGTAGGTTCTGTCTTCGCTGTATCCCCGGGGCACGTGGACCAGGTAATCGCGATTGGACAGAAGATAACGAAGCGGCGTTGTTTGTCGGTATGTGCCCGGCTGCGGCGTTCCACGCTCGGGCAGGGAGGTCTGGCACCCGGCCGATACGACGGCCAATCCCGGGAATAGACATACGGCAAAGCGCACCGCGGCCCGTCGCCACGAAAACATATTGCCCCCCCCATCATGTCAATCAGGCTCTGACTCTCACATCCGGGTAGTATCTCCCATCGACACATCGTTTTCGACGATGTATCCGTACCTGTCCGCCATCTTCAATTGATGCTTAAGCTCGCAGCCGCGTGCAGCGTCCGAGGAATCATCCGCCCCATCCGGTTGCCCGCACGTAGGACTACGGCAAACAGAGACGAGGGTGCAGGAATAAATGAACGGGTCGGTGGATTTCAAACACGTGAGTGCAGTCGCAGGGCAAGGCTGGCGTTCGTGCCGCCGAAACCGGCAGAGTTGCACAGGACCACGCGCGGCGGTTGGTTGAGCCGCTCCGTCAGAATTCGCAGTTTCTCGCTGAACTGGTCCGGCTGCTCGAAGTTGACGCTGGCGACGGTAAATCCATTTTGTGCCATCAAGATACAGTAGACGACCTGCGATGCGCCGGCCATCCACAATTCATGTCCGACCATTCCTTTCAACGAAGCGACGCCAGGACGATGGGCATCGCCGAAGAGGCGGTGGATCCCGAGGGCCTCCACGCCATCCCCAACCGGGGTCCCCGTAGCGTGGGCGCAGATATAGTCCACCGTTTCGAGCGAGAGATTGGCCTCCTGAATCGCCGCGGTCATGGCCCGGAACAGGCCGCCCTCGCTGGGAATCGACACATTGACCCCATCGGACGAGAAGCCGTAGCCCAGCACCTCCCCGAGAATGGGCGCACCCCGCTTCTGCGCGAGATCATACCGTTCCAACACCAGGGCCGCCGCTCCGCCGCCCGGAACCAGCCCATCCCGGTTCACGTCAAAGGGCCGACACGCCTTCTGAGGAGTGGCTACCTGCGTGGAGAACGCATCGAGGGCATCAAAGCTGCACATGGACTGCCAGTTCAACTCCTGGGCCCCACCACAGAGAACGCGGTCCTGCCGCCCGAGGCGAATCAAGTCCGCCGCCTGGCCGAGCGCGTGGCCGCCGCTACTGCAGGCGGCGCTGAGCGTCCAACAGGCGCCCCGCGTTTTGAGCAGGGCGTTCAGGTTCATGGTGACGTTGGAGGTCATGGAACAGAAGACGTGGCCGCTGCCGATGACACTGGTCGTATGGTGTTGCCGGACCAGGTCCACCTGTTCCACCGCGGCCAGACAACTGGAGTCGCACCCGAATATCAACCCGGTACGGTCGTTTTGAATATCCTCCGGTGCCAGCCTGGCCTCGCGAAGGGCGTCTTCCACCGCCGCATAGGCCTGAACGGCGCACTCCGCCATGGTCTTTCTGGCCTTGCGATTCAGGTGCCGCGTCGCCTCGAAACCGGTAATGCGGGTCGTCAACGGGCTGCGAAAACCCAGGGCCGCACGTTCGGGGTCGACCGCGATTGCGGACTCACCGCGGTACAAACGTTCGACAACCGTCTCCTTGTCCGTCCCCAGGCACGAGACGATCCCAACCCCGGTGATAGCGACTCGATTCATTGGCACCTCATTCCGGCATCCGTGAATACGTTGAGAGATGCGCCACTACATGTAAACCCCGCCATTGACGCTCAGGACCTGCCCTGTGACGTACGCGGCATCCGGCGAACACAGGAATGCTACCGCTCCCGCAACCTCTTCGCACGTACCGAAGCGCGAAAGCGGAATCATCTTGAGGATCTCGGCTTTCGGGAGATCCCGCGTCATATCGGTTTCAACGAACCCGGGCGCGACGGCGTTGACCAACACGCCGCTGCGGGCCACCTCTTTGGCCAAGGCACGAGTCGCACCGATCAGGCCGGCCTTGGCGGCGGAGTAATTCACCTGTCCCGGCATGCCGGTCTGGCCCGACGTGGAGACGATATTGATGATGCGTCCTCGCTTCTTCTGCATCATCAGACCGACGACGCGGCTCGTTACATGGTAGAAACCATCCAGGCTTACATTCAGAACGTCTTTCCAGGCCTCGCGCGGCATCCAGAACAGCAGGCTGTCCCGATTGATGCCGGAATTGTTGACCAGGATATACGGGCACCGATCCTTCAGGACGGCATCCAGAGTCTCCCTGGCGGCCGTCTCATCGGACACGTCAAAAGGCACGAGCAGACAATCGCGTCCCAGGCTGCGAATCCGGGTCGCCACGGATTCCGCCGCCTCGTGGTTGCTTCGGTAGTTCAGCCATATGTCGTATCCATCCCGGGCCAAACGAATGGCGATGGCCGCACCGATTCCCCGCGAGGCACCGGTAATCAGAGCGACATCCCGCTCACTCATCGTAACTCTTCCGATTCAACCGTTCGGTTTTCCATTCCACAGGCGGTACCATCGTCCTGGACGGCCTGGCCACAACGGGATTGACCCACTGCACAATCGCCCAAAATAGTGGAAAAGACCTTCTTGTCAACATCTTTTGTGGTATCCTTTCACATGAGGCGTGCCAGATCACCGCGCGTGTGATACAATACGCTTGTCCGTCGGCCGGACCATTTCGGTGGGGGCGCCGGCGGGAAGAAGGTTGGACTGGATGGCAGGCCGTTCAGCGTCTGGAGAGTCGATTTCATGGATGTCAGGCAAAGGCTGAAGCAAGTCATCGTTGCAGACTTGAATCTGGAAGAAATCACACCCGAACAAATTCGTGATGACGAGGTGCTGTTCGGCGAGGGAATCGGGTTGGATTCGCTCGATGCGGTAGAATTGGTCGTCGTCGTCAAAAAACACTTCGGGATCGAGATCAAGGACATGACGGAAGGACGCGCGGCCTTCGCCTCGGTCGATTCCCTGGCTCGATTCATCGAGGAGCGCATGGCTACATGACGCGCGTTCACCGGGAAGTTCCCATCACCGGAGTGGGCTGTTTGTGCGCGGGGGGAGGGTCGGTGCCCGAATTGACGCGGACTTTGTTCGCCGGCCGGCGTCCTGTCGCCTGGCGGCAGGTGCGTGGAGATAATTACCCCGTGTTTGAGTTGGACGACGGCGCCGCTCCCGCCGGGTATCATGAGGCGCCGGAGTGCGAGCGGTGCGGGCGATTGGCCGTGGCGGCGGCGCGGGAGGCCTTGGCTCACGCCGGCCTGACAGCAGAGCAATTGCGGCATCGACAGGTAGGGATTTGCCTGGGCACGACGGTCGGCAGCGCGATGAACAACGAAGCGTTCTATCGCGAGTTTCGGGAGGGTCGCCGGCCGGATATCGAGCCGATACGGCGCTACCTGAAGGCTAATCCTGCGACCATGGTCGCGCGGGCCTTCGGTTTGACCGGCCCCTGTCAGACCATCGCCAATGCCTGCTCCTCAGGCGGCGTCGCGATCGGTCATGCCGCGGCGTGGGTTCGCAGCGGCGTATGCGACGTCGCCGTCGCCGGCGGGGCCGACATGCTGTGCAATGTCATCCATGCGGGTTTTCTGTCGCTGCTGATCACGGATACGCAGCCCTGCCGGCCGTTCGATCGTGACCGTCGCGGCCTGAACCTCGGGGAGGGAGCCGGCGTCATGGTGCTGGAGTCGCAGTCGTCGGCCCGGCAGCGCGGCGCGGCCATACAGGCCTGGCTGTGCGGCTATGGAAATGCGTCCGACGCCCATCATATTTCCACGCCGGAACCAAGCGGCAGAGGCTTGCGACAAGCGCTGGGTCAAGCCTTGGGCGAAGCTGCTCTGAGTCCCCAGGACATCGATTTCATCAATGCCCATGGCACGGGTACACCGGAGAATGATCGCGTCGAGGGTCGTCTGTTCCCGGAAATGTTCCCCGGGATCCCGTTCGGCTCCACCAAAGGGTATACCGGCCACACGCTTGGTGCGGCCGGAGGCATCGAGGCGGTAATCACGATCGTCTGCCTGCAACAGAAGCGTGTCCCGGCGAATATCGGCTTCGAGCACCCGGACCCGGAGTTTCCCGGCCGGCCGGTCGTGGAGAACACTCCTGTCGCCGGTCGATACGGGTTGTCTGACTCCGTCGCGTTCGGCGGCAACAATGTGGCTTTGATCTTTCGGGGGCAATCGTGACGGAGCCGCGACTGACAATTGCAGGAGTCGGCCTGGCCGGCAGCTTCGGTCTGGGCAAGCCGGCACTACTCGATGCGCTCCGCCAGGGGGGCAAGCCGAACGGGACCATGCAGGTAACAGGTCCGTCGGGTGAACGGCAGTTGCCGGTCTATCAGGTGGATGTCGCCGCCGTCAGCCGGTTCGTTTCCGCGGCGGCGCTTCGACGCATGAACCGTTTCGCCAGAGTCGCCGTGCTCGGCGCCGCGCTGGCTCTTGAGGACGCCGGCTGGGAGATTCCGGTAAGACGCAACGATGTGGGCCTGGTAATCGCGAGCGGCTATGGCGCATCCAAAAGCACCTTCGACTTCCTCGACAGCATGATCGCCGGGGAAGGCCAATTCCCCTCGCCGACGCTGTTCTCCAACTCCGTGCATTCATCGGCCGCCTCGCACGTGAGCATCGTCATGGAACTGAAGGGGCCGTGCCTGACGGTAAGCCAGTTCGAGATGTCGCCCATTTCAGCGCTGCTGACCGCGCGCGACTGGCTGCTGGAGGGACGGGTGGAGGCGGTCGTGTTCGGGGCCGTCGATGAACTGTGCCCGGTTCTCGGCTATTGCTACGAGTGTTTCTTCGGGGCCGATGCGAACGGACCGATTGAGCCGTTCGCCTGGAACCGGCAAACCGCTGTCATGGGCGAAGGGGCGGCTTTCCTGTTGCTCCAGCGCGACGGTGCTGCCCGCTACGGCCACATCGAACGGCTCGCGTGGACACAGAGCCGGTGTTTCCGCGCTCCGACGGACAGGACCCTCGTGCTCGGCGCCGATGGGCACATCTGTTCGGCCGGGGACTACCGCCGAGTGGCCAAGGATGCCGTATCGCCGGTGGCGTATGCCCCCGTCTACGGCAGCCTGCCCGGCGGGCAGGCCTTCGATATAGCCATTGCGGCGGTTGCCGCCGAGCAGGGGCTGGGACCGCCACGAATCTGCTCTGTCAAGTGCGATGCCGAGGGTAACTGTGGGGTCGTGGAATGTCATTTCGGTCCGGAACATCGTTAGCCTGCCTGACGGTCCTCGTCGGGACGGCTCTCCTGTCGACCTGCGACCGCGCGCGGGCAGCAGATTCTCTGGGGGAGAACCTGCTGAACGTCCTCCGGGGACGCACGCCGCATGAGACGGCCCTCGGACTGTACGCCGGCATGGCTTATGACTGGTCCGACATGTACTTCTCCATGGCGAGCCTGCAGGCACTCTACGATTATGAGGCCATCTGGCCGCACCGGGCGCCGGACGGATTGGGCATCCGGCTTGAGGCCAATGCGGGGGCTGCGACGGGAAGCGAGTTCTCGGGCGAACGTTTCATCGCCTCGGGTAATTTCCTCGCCGTCTACGAATTCGGCGCCCCGCAGAGCGCCCGCTTCGTTCCCTACGTGGAGGCGGGTGTGGGACTGATTTATACCGATTTCCGGCGCGAGGACCAGAGATGGCGTCTCAATTTCAATCCGGTGGCCGGCTTCGGCATCCGCATGGGGTCCTCATTCATCGTCCTGCGCCTGCATCACCTGTCCAACGGCGAACTGGACGATGAGAACAGGGGGATCAATTCGGTCGTTCTCGGCTTCGGCTTCTACCTGTAGAAGCACGGGCCGGCCGGCGCCTACGGCACGCTGTGGGCCCACCGGCGGATGGCCGCCGGCACCCCTCATGACGGGTCTTGACGCGCTCGCGCGCCGACCGTATGATGTGCCCTCCACTGCTACATCCGGATGGCGTGGAGGCCTGAACAAGGGATTGCAGGAGACAAAGGAGAATACCATGGGAAGAAAAGGTGTATTGATGCTGCTGCTGGCTCTGTCGGCCGTGGTGTGCTGCTCCTGCGAAAGCAGCCAGATGTACGTCGCAGGAGGCGCCGGCGGTCTCTACAATCGGTACAATCTGCATTATGTCGCGGAAAGAGGACACAACAGGGGCAGCTTTGCCAACTGGACGCAATATCCCGGGCACGACTTCGTGCCGTACAACTCGAAGCTCACGGTAGAACCTGCGGGAAGAAGGATCTACTTCATCACGGATGACAACATGAGAATCGTGTGGGAGTACAATCCGGATCGCATGATGATGTCGACCCGAAAGTACGTCAACCTGATCATGTCGCCGACACCGGTCAGTTACGAGGGACTGAGCGAAGTAGACCGCCGCGGCATCGAGGCCGGCGAGGCGATGGTCGGCATGAGCAAACAGGGCGTGCTGGTCGCCCTCGGCTATCCGGCCAAGCATCGGACAGCCTCGCTCGAGCAGAATCGGTGGGTCTACTGGAAAGGCCGACGCAATTACTATGTGGTCGAGTTTGATGACAGCGGCAACGTCGCGTCGATCGTCAATTAGCTCCGGCGTGCGCACCATCGGCGTTGGAGCATCGATATTGACCGCCCTGTTGCTATCGGTCGGACGTGCGGACGACGTCGGGAGTACCTCGAAGCAGAAATCCGATTCCCCGCCGCTGCTGCAGTTGCTGCGGGAATCGCGGGCGCCTTATCACACCTTCGCGACCCGCTTCGTCCAGCACAAGCGGCTGGCCATGCTGGACGTGACGCTCGAATCCGAAGGGATGATTTTCTTTCGCCGGCCCGGGTCGATTCGCTACGAGATCATCGCGCCGGTGCAGTCACTCCTGATGTATGACGGCAAGAAGGTGCGCTGCTACGCGTTCAGTGAGGGTACCTGGAAGCTGCTGAACAGCCCGGGCGCCACGGCCGTCGGGCAGGTCCTCCGGCAGATCGGCCGCTGGATTCAGGGCGATTTCGACGCGGACAGCAAAATGTTCGAGATCGAGGTCGTGCCGGCGGAGGATGAGGGCGGCGCCATTCATCTCGTCCCGCGCAGCGAGGCGTTCCGCAAGTACATCCAGCGAATCATCATCCACGTGGAGAAGGCGCCGGACTACCGCGTCACACGCGTTACCATCCGCGAGTCCGACGTGGACGTGACGGAAATGTGCTTCCGCCAGGAATTGCGGAATCAGCCGATTCCCGAGGGCACGTTCTTCTCCCCGGAAGCCTCCGAGGCGTGCCAGGCCCTCTTCCCGCCGGAGTGTTCCGACCCCAATGAGCCTGAGAAGACGGAATCTTGAAACACACGGCTTGTCTTATCTTCATCTGCCTGCTTACGGGCGTCTCGGGCTGCGCGGGTACGTCGTTGGTCGGTAAGCCGATTGATGATGCCGCCAGGCGCGCGGCTCTGCTGACCGCTTGGCGACGCCCCGATGTGCCCAAAGCGATCTTCCGTACCGTGATTCGTTGGGGCCCGCGCGAGTTGTCACTGGTGGAGATCGTCAAGCCGAATCCCGAAGGCGGCTACTCCGTGGCGGGAATCACCGACGTCGGCAACACCCTGTATGCCGTACAGATCGACCCGGCCGGCGCGGGTCGGGTCCTCAGCAAAGCCCTGCCCTTCTCGGATCGATGGTTGCTCGAAGGCCCCGTCGCGGAACTGCTCATCCCCTGGAGCGGGCCCGCAGAAACCAGCCGGTTGCACGCCCTGCCCGACGGGGCGTGGGCGCTGGTTGACGAGAACCATCGCCTCACCCGCATGTTTGTCTTCGACCAGACCGACATCTGGCGGGAACTGCGCCTGTTCTCCGGCAATCGCCCGCTCGTCCGGATATCGTTGGAGTGGAATGGGGGCTCTGTACCGCAGACTATGCGGATCGATAACCGCCGCAGGCGCTATCAGGCTGTCAGAGAGAGCGCCTCGGGCAATCATTAGCGCAGGGAACGAATGATTGACGCCGTTGCGCAGACTCGACTCCATTTCTCGTATCGTGCACGATAGCTCGGCGACCGTGCGGGGATGACCCCGGCATCGGGCTGATGGGAACCCGATCTCGGTGCATCCTGGGGAAAGGGGATGGTATGCGCCGTATCCGGCGTGCCGGCTGTATCCGGTCACACTGAATCCACAATTCGCCCTCCCCCCAGAATCAACGACCCCTGTAAAATGTGCGGGCCGGGCCCTCGCCATCACCCACAAGACGCTAACGGAGAGGGCGGGATTCGAACCCGCGGTACCCGATGGGCACACTGGTTTTCGAAACCAGCTCGATCAGCCACTCCGACACCTCTCCGTGTTGAAATGCCGCAACCGCTTCGTCATCGGCGAAGCGTCTACGACCACAGTCATTCTTGATTATACCTCGCCTTTGCCCGTCTTCAAGCACAAAAACTCGGGCGTGTGCGTGAGGGGTGCGGCCGGCATACAGTGGCGGATTCCGGCAACCTCCGGCGCGCGCTACGGACCTTCGCGAGCCTGCCGGCGAGACGCCGGCAGGGAGTTTGGCGCTTTGAGGCCACCGGCGGCGAG
>JABAOC010060380.1_pt1 | contig 15825 bp, 17 predicted proteins | sample 7062161 | NCBI WGS metagenome assembly JABAOC01 (sample SAMN14538625, study PRJNA623070) | marine sediment metagenome | biome: marine biome [ENVO:00000428]; feature: marine pelagic biome [ENVO:01000023]; material: deep marine sediment [ENVO:00002113] | place: India: Gulf of Khambhat ... | reverse complement strand
ATCGGATCGTTCAAGTGCTTGAAAACGATGTCCACCGGTGAAGCGCCTTCGAAGGGTTTTTTCCCGACCAGCATCTCGTAGAAGATAATGCCGAGCGCATAGATATCGGTGCGACCGTCCAAGGGCTCGATCCTGGCTTGCTCGGGCGCCAGGTAGTCAGGGGTGCCGACGACGGTTCCGTCGACCGTGATGTCGGTATCGCGCTCGAACTCTTTGNNGGTGTGCCATCCTGACGGAAAAGGATGTTGCCGGGCTTTACGTCACGATGGATGACGCCCTTCTTGTGCGCGACCTGCAGGGCTTCTCCGATGGTTGCGAGCAGCTCCAGAGCCTCCTTCGGCTTCATGCCCGCATCGATGCGCAGCTTCAGGTCACCGCCCTCGAGATACTCCATGGAGATATAGATGTGGCCCTCGTGAATACCGATATCGTGCACCGTGATGATATTGCGGTGACTGAGGGAGGCAAGAATGCGCCCTTCGTTGAGAAAACGCTCGGTGAACTCCTTCGATTCCGCACTCTTGAGAACCTTCAAGGCCACGGGCCGCTGCAGAGATTCCTGCTCGGCCAGGAACACGACGGCCATTCCGCCCGAGCCGATGTGGGCCTTGATCTGGTAACCGGGTATGTTCAGGTTGGGCATGGGAGCGAGGGTTCTTCCGGGTCAAAGGAACTATCCGTGTCGTCCCGGCCGACGCGGGCGGCTGCAAAATTCTGACGACATCCCAAGCGTAGTTCCGAGATGCCGTCCATGCCCTCAGGGACGCGCCGGCGCGCATCACGGCTGTGACATGGGCCACACTCGATCGAGCACCCGGGGGGAGGCCGGGGGGCCACCCCCCCGCAATTCACGGCGTCACAACCCCCTGGCTTTTTGCGCCAGCGCCCGCCTCAACGCCAGCATCGCCAGCGTATCCCGGCGACAGTACTCGCTAAGCGCGTCATGGATATGCCGGCGCTCGCTATCGCTGCCGCAATCCAGGCTGCGGGCGTAGGCGATGCTGGCCTCGCGGCCGTCGGCGACAGCGAGGTCTTCGTATCCCATTTCGGGCACCAGCACCGGCAGCACCTGCTTGATGGAAAACGAGCCGCGCAGGTCGGGATGGTAGTAGTTCGCTTCGACCACTTTGAGCAAATCCCAGAGCCGCTCGACGAGCGCGTCGAGCTCGCTACGCAGATCGGGAAACTCGCGTGAAAGCGCCCGGATGACCCGCCTTTCGAATCCCGAGTAGACGCAGATGAGCCCGTCATCGGCACACGCCTCGAGCAGCGCCTCGGCGAGCGGCCGTCGCGGATCGCCCTGCTCGGTCCAAAGGAACTCGCGATGAGAGACCCCACCACCGTGCTCCTCGGTGTGCACCGAGAACTGGAAAGGAACGGCGTCGTAGCAACGCGTACCCGCATAGCGGGGAACGGCGGGGCTGAAGCTCTCGAAGTCGAGATAACGAATCGGGAACGAGACGCACGACAGCGCCTCTCGAAGATTCGGCGAAACGAATTCGTTACCAGTAACCACCGAAAGACGCACGATGGCCTGGCGCTTGCTCAGCGGAAAGTCTTCGGGTATGTCCCCGATCTCCTCGACCCCCTGACTCTCCAGGGCTTCCTGCCTTTGCGCATGTAAGCGCGGCAAGTCGGATATGGGATGCTCGAGATATTCCCAGTCTTCGGTGCAGATATCGTAGTAGCCACATTCGTAGGGCTCGAAGCAGTGATCGCCAGGCTCGATCTCCGGCGCCTCCTTCGCTGCAAGCATCGATTGGAGAATCCCTACTTCCTCATCGATCCATGGAAGGTGCTCCGCCACGACTTCGCTGAGATNNTAGACGTCGAGACGCTTGCCGTCGAAGACATAGCCGCGACTCAGCGTCAGAACCCCGGCGGCCGCAATATCGACTCCCGCGCCGCGAAGAACCCACGCCTGCACGGCGACATCGTGCTCGTGTACCTCTTTTACCGTGGTGGTGGACTTCACCTCGATGAGATTGAAAGCGCCGCTCGCGGTGCGCTCGAGCACATCGACCCGGACCAGTACACCACGGTGCTCGAACGCCGCTTCGAAGATTGCGGGAACGCTCCGGTCGTCGAGCAGGGCGCGCGTCTCTGCAAGCGCGTCCTCGGGATGAAGATGGTCGGCCTTCACGAGGATGCCGCCCGGGTAGCGCTGCCGCGCGAGGCGGCCCACTTCGTGGCCGGTATCGAAAATTGCCTGGGTGACGGCGTCGACGTCGCTCTCGAGCTCGCTCTCGTAACAGTCGTACCAGAGCTTCAGGTGACACTGGCAGCCGGAGAGGTAGCGTGTTTTCGAAAGACGCGGGGCCACTACTCGGGACGTGTCTCACTCATCGACGGCCGCGCGCAGACCACTTCGAACCAGGCGGTGAGCTGGGGTCGGCTTTCCCGCCAAGCCTCGTCGGCGTAGCGAAAATCCAGGTAACCGAGCGCGCACGCAACCGAGATCGTGCCGATGTCCAGCGTCTCACCGAGAGCCTCGCGCTCGAGCGCGTCGAGACTGCGCCGCACCTTACCCAGCTGGCCGTTCACCCAATCGGACCAACGCAGATTTTCCGGGCGTAGAAACCTCTCGTAACGCGTGTTGACGGCAGCGTCGAGAATGCCATCGGCGAGCGCCTGTCGACGCAATGCCGTCCAGCGCGCTTCGCCGTCCTGGGGAAACATGCGGGGACCATCGTGCAAGGTGTCCAGGTACTCACAGATGACCCGGGAGTCGTACAGCGCGCGGCCGTCGTCCCGAACCAGCGTGGGGATCTTGCCGATGGGATTGTCCGCGCAGACCGCCTCATCGGCTTCGACGGGCGTCCCTTGGAATCTGGTGAGCTCTATCCGGTCCGCAAGGCCGGTCTCCATCGCGAGCACCCTCACCTTTCGCACGTACGGCGAGGCGATTGCGAAATACAGCTTCATCGGTGCTACCTCTTGTCCACGCTGATGGTGCTATTCCAACTCATAGGCACACGCAGGTAAATATGAATGACGCCTTCATGCCTGGAAGCTCGCGTCGAACAGCTCCTCGATGGCAAGCAGCCTCGGCGTGAGGCCCTGCTGATGCGCGTAGAGCGCGAACTGCTTCAGGTCCACGCGGTTGCGCTCCAACCCGTAAGGCCAATAATCCCTGCCGAAAAGCTCCAGCGTTTCGTCCATGACCGCTGGCAGGAACGGGATCATGGCCGAGTAGGCCCCGGTATCGCGCAAGGCCGTCATGGCCTCGCTCCGCGCCTGGCAAAGTGCCTCGTAGATTCGCGGCAGGACGTGAGGATGCGCCTCGTGGACATCGCGTCGCACCACGACGCAGTGCATGATGGGATGGATGCCGGTACGGGAATAATATTCCCTCTCGACGCGCTGATAGTCGGGGAACACTCTGCGCACGCGCGACGACGCACGCTCGAAGCACGCCGGTATCCTGTGGCTGAGGGCAGCGTCAACGGCTCCGGATTCGAGCAGCGCCGAGAGCTCTTCGCCCGAGGACATGTAGCGTATGCGCGTCCCCGCCGGCATCTCGATGGGCACGCGGGGCCTGCGCTCCGCTACCCATTCCACGGATTGCAGCTCGAGGCCGTGCTCCTCGGCGAGAATGCCCGACGATCCACACCAGTGCCGTCATGCCCCATTCGTAGATGGCAATGCGCTTTCCGTTCAGATCCTCGGGAGCATCAATGCCGGCGTCGACGTTGGCGTACACCATCCCGTGCCGGAATGCCCGGCTCGGGAATGCCGGCATGGCCACGAATGGATTCTCTCCCGCGCCTGTGAGGTACGCATGGGCGCCCATGGACATCTCCGAGACGTCGAATTCGCCATCACTGCACATTCGCCGGAATATTTCCGTCGGTGAAAGCGTCTCGATACGAAGCTCGATGCAACGCGGGCGCACGCCGCCGGTATGCAACGGCGCAATGCGGTCGTAATTACCGAAAGCGGCGCTAAGTGTCAGATCGGACATGCGTTTATCTGCCGGTCGGCACGTCGCTGCGGGCGAAAAAAATTCCTGAGCAAAAATGCCAACAAAGGAACTGACGCTGGTTCAATTCCCCCATATAATGCAGCACTCGGGGTGCAATAAAAACAAAGGGCATATCGTGGACTTTCCCATTGGTAGAACGAAGCGTAACCGCGACGGCCATAAGCCCGAGCGACGCTGCGTATCCCGCACCACAACGAAGGCAAGGGCTTACGTCTCTCGGCAGGGATTGCCTCGGTTCAAAGGCCAGGTTCGCGACCTCAGCTCGACCGGAGCATTCGTCGCCACCGGACCGTTACCGATTCGCGAACGTCACGTGGTGAAGCTCAATCTGGTGCTCGACCTCGGCAACGTCATTCGCCTGCACAACCGCCCCGCCGTTGTCGTGCGCCGATCACGCGAGGGGGTCGCGCTCAAGTTTTTCTGAGGCTGCGGGACATCGCCTCGAAAGCCGTTCGCGCGCCTGAGCGCTGGATGCCGCCGCAGGCGTCCGCCACGCAGATGGCCGCCCGGATTCGGTCCTTGACCCGGTGCGACCATGCGAAGCCGTGCTCACCGGGCGTTGCCTGCAGATCGTGCCTCTCGAGCGCGGTGGCGTTCATTCCGGCGCCCTTCGAGATCCCTGTCATCGGCGCCGCATATCGCCCTGAACTGGATACTGATACGCGGATCGGCACGGGCCTGCTTCGGCACGCTGTGCAACCAGGTTCGCTGACAGCGGCCACCCATCACCAGCAGGTCGCCCCACCCCGGTGAGAAGCTGACCGAGTGGCCGCCGGCCACCGGGTGCAGAACGAATCGGCGCGGTGCACCCACCGAGACGATGGCGATGATCGCATCATCGCAGGCGCGGCCGATCCTGTCGCCGTGCGGGGCCACGCTGTCCTGGCCGTCGCGGTACCAGGCGAGCGTTGCGCTCGCAAAGCTGACGTCGTAGTGCCGGGCGAGGGCCTTGGTCAGACCGTTGAGCAGCTCGGCGCAGTCTCCGGTTCCGGGCGCCGCGGCGGTCAGGCGCGGCACGTTCACGGTGCGGTGGTACATGAGACGGCGCCCCTGCCGCCAATCCGCCACCGCCGACAGGCTTCGGTAGACAGACGCGTGACCGCTCAACCAGTTGGGCAGGTAGTCGACCCAGGCGCCGTCACCGAGATCCGTTCTTTTCAGGCCGCGCAGCTGCGGATCGAAGCCCGGCGCTGCGAAATCGAACAGCGATACCTGCATACGGACACCCTCGCGAATGTCCGAGGCATGATACTGGATATTTATCCAGATCGGAAGCGCTCACAGCCCTATTCAGCCATTATCTTTTTGCTTTTCTCGCGGCGCTCGATCCGTCTCTGATCGCGAATTTTCTTGTACTCGATCTTGATGAGCTGCTTCTTCTTACCGAGCTCGGCCATCTGATTCATGAACTTCTGATGATCGAAAGCGCCTGCCTGGACCGCCTGCGTGAGCATGCTGTTGTACAGTATCTGCTCGGCATCGAGCGCATGCACCTCGGCCTTCTCGTCCCAGGTGAGCTCGAAATCCTCGTTCAGGTTCTGGATTTCCCAGCTCCGCAGTTTCTCGCCGTTTCTGAACTCGGCGAGGGACTTCCTGTTGCGTTCCTCGAGCTTGGCAACTTCCTTCTTTTCACGCTCGTTCCATTTTTTCTCCTGGTCGGTGAGGCTGCCGCCGATCGGCGTGGCGAGGATAGGCGCGTAGGACCTCGTCAGCCCTGCGGCGTTTGCCCGATCGAGAGCCATTCTGTCTCTCTCGGTCAGCAGCGCGTTCTTGCGCTCTTCCTTGGCAATCCGGGCCTGATGCACTTTTCGAGCAGCCTGCTTTCTGATGCTGAACAGCTCCTCGGCGAAGGCCCTGCTGTCGGCCTGCAGCTGCGCGACGGTCTGCTCGTTGAATTCCTGCCCGGATTTCGTGAATAGTCCGGACAATTTCTGCTGATAATCTGCCTCGGCGCGGGCCACTTCGGCATCGTGCTCGGCCCCGAGCTCGATGCGCTTGAGCTCGAACTGCGTATCGAGCTCGTTCGCGCGAGGTCCATACCCGCTCTTTAACTCGCGCGCGTATTCCCGAAAAGCCTTTGTGCCGTCGCTGATTTCCCTGGAGCGTTGATTTTTCTGATTCTGCCTTTCCTTTTGGGCAGCCTGGCGCTGTTTTTGCAATTCCTTGCTCTCGTTTGCCGCCGACGCATCAAACGATAGAAAAATCGCAAGAGCCAGAATGACCGGATAGCGGATAATAGACATGTCGCGCCCTTCCCCACTCGTAACTGTTGGCGGGTATATTATATGGCCATCCCCCGACGCTGCGACATGAATCCTCCGTATGCGCTAAGCTGAAGAAAACACCGGGATTGAATCGCCATGCCCACGGTTTTTAAACTGTTCGTCCTTGGCGTTCTCGTCGCGCTTTTTCTTTTTCTGTTCACGCGACCGAGCGACTATCGCAACCTGCTGAGAGACATCTCGGGAACATTCGAGGACCAATGGTGTGCCTGGTCGGAGGTTTTCGGAAACGAATGCGACCGGTGGCGTCACGCGCGCCGGATCATCGATGAAGCGAGGCAGTTCGGCGAGGAGCTCGGATCAAAAATATCCGTCACGGCGCCAAAGCAGAGCTCGGGCACCAGGCAGGAGTGAACGGTGCTCTCGGGGAGAGGGCCGGTGCGCAGGCGCGACCCGCTCAGGCCGCGCTTTCCTGGGCCGGCTTTTCGAGCATTTTCTTCAGAGCCTCGAGGAGATCCAGGTAGCTGAGAATCCCCACGAGACCATCGCCCTTGGATACGATCAGGCAACCGATACGCTTCTCGCGAAAAATATCGATTGCAAACGAGACCGGATCCTCGGGTGAGACGCTGAACGGCTTGGTGACCATAATCTTATCCACGGTGGTGTCCTCGGTAACGAGGAAATCCTCGGCCCCCGTGGCCTCGTCCTTGTATATGGCGCCAACGCTGCGCAGGTCCCTGTCGGAAAGAATACCGGCGACCTTTCCGGTGTCATCCAGAACCGGCAGGTGACGGAATCCGCCCTCGCGCATGATCTCGAACGCCTCCTGCACGGGAGTTCCGAGGGGTGCCGAGGTCACGTCGCTCTGCATTACGTCTTTGACGTACATGGTTTTGCTCCGAAGTTTGCCTCCGGCAGCCGGTCATCAGGCTGTTCGTGCCCGATGAGTACGGCTTCGCTTCTTTCCCTGAGACGCTCGAATGCCGGAGCCTTGATTGCGCTTGCGACCCGCTCGCAGGGAGCCGCGTTTGGCTGTGATCAGCCAAGGCTGTTGATGGGATATCGGCTTCCCAATGCAATGTCTGCACGGCCTGTAAATGGGAACAGGTCTCAGTTCCGAAGCAGGCTCGGGAAGCTTCAGGAATTAAACGAGGGCCGTCGGCCTCGCCCGGCACGTGAGGTGCCTCCGCGATCGCGGTACCGTCATCCCCACGACCGGATCGCCCGCATTGCGCGTATCATACGAGGCGAATCACATTCGAGGCCTGCCATGACCGCCTTCAAAGCCAAATTTTCTCCCGGACAGATTATCCACCACAAGCGCTTCGACTACCGTGGGGTCATCATCGACGTCGATCCCGTGTTCCAGGGCACCGATGAATGGTACGAGCAGGTGGCGCGTTCCCGTCCGCCCAAAGACGAGCCCTGGTACCACGTGCTGGTGCACGACAAATCCGTGGAGACCTACGTGGCGGAGCGCCACCTCGAGGAGGACACGTCGGGGCAGCCGATCAATCATCCCGATGTGCCGCGCTTCTTTGCGGCAATGACCGACGGCCGCTACGTCAGGAGCAGACCGCACTAGTCGCGCGACGGCAACCCTGTTCGCTACTCGGCACCGACGTAGACGGCGGCGTCGGCGATGAGCCTGTCGATGGCCGCATCGTCGAAACCCCGCTCACGCAGTATCTCGCGACCGTGCTCGCCGACGGCGGGCGCCACCTGAAGCGCGTCGTCGGCTGCAAGCGGGACCATGCCCGGTATCAACGGCATTGGCACACTGCCGACTCGGGGCTGTCGCACCGGTGGCGCCGCGCCGACTTGCTGCACGTGAGGGTGATTCAGCCAGTCGCCGAAATCGTGGATCGCGTTGCACAATGCGCCTGCCTCGGTGAGCCGCGCGCACCACTGCGCTGTCGATTTCGCCTTCAGCCGTTCCTCGAGAATGGCCACGAGCGCCTCCAGGTGCTCGGCACGCTGCTCGAAATCAATGAATCGTGCATCCTCGATGAGATGCGGCAGGTCGAGCCCTCTGCAGATAGCGACCCAGTGCGCCTGCGTAACGAGCGTGATAGCGATCCAGCCGTCGCGCGTTCGATAGGTTCCCGCCGGGGCGTTTAGCACCCGTGGTTTTCCCTCGGACAGGGCATATTCGGCGATCTTGGCCGCCTGGATGGCGGCCGCCGACTGCATCAGGCTCACGTCGATGTGACGGCCCTGCGCCTGTCCGGCACGGCCGTGCAGAGCCGTCGCCAATGCCTGATAAGCGTAAAGGCCTGTAACCATGTCGACCAACAAAAAGCCGATCCGATGCGGTGCACCGTCGTTTCCGGGATTGACCGACATGAGGCCCGAGAAAGCCTGCATGACCGTATCGGTGCAGGGCTCTTCACGGTACGGACCCTGCTGTCCGTAGCCACTCACGGAGACATACAGGACGCGGGGGTTACGAGCACGAACGGCCTCGTATCCGATGCCGAGCCGGTCGGCCACACCGGGCCTGAATCCCTCGATGACGACATCGGCCTCGGCGGCGAGCGCCTGCACGAGGGCGCGCCCATCGGCGTGCTTGAGATCGATGCAGATGCTGCGCTTGCCGCGGTTGGCACAGACATCGAGCACCGAATGACCGTTGTAATCCGTGCCGAGGCTGCGTGCCCAGTCACCCCCGGGCGGCTCCACCTTTATGACATCGGCACCGTAGAGCGCCATCAATGTGCCACAGTACGGTCCCGCGACGCCCTGGCTCAGATCGAGGACGGCGAGCCCGCGGTATGGATGCTCATAGCTCATGTCAGTGTGGACACGGTTCACCAGCGGTGGCAGTCAGCAGCGGTTTCGTGCGCTCGATCACGGCTCGGTCATCCCAGGTAGCAGCTCATGACCTTGTGTGAATTCCCCGCCTTGATTGTCAGATATTTTTCGTAAAAGGACTTGTCGATCTTTCGCAGGGATCTCTTCGTGCTGTCGAGACGATAGCGGCGACGGTGCGATGGGCCACCGTTGTAGACCGCATAGGTCGCCCGCGCGAGCGCGTCGGGGATGCCGTATTTGTCCTCGCGTTTTCTGATCGCGTAATGAGTGAGATAGTGAGCGAGGATGTCGGCGCCGGCGCGCGCATTGTAACCGATGTCATCGGTGAGACCTGCGACCTCGTAGAATCCCCGCCAGGCGTTCGGATCCACCTGCATCATTCCGAGCGCACCCGTGACCGATTCGATGGTCCTGACCGTGTCCTGCCTTCGCACGAACTGACGCCAGCAACTCTCCTTCCAGGCGGTGGCGAGCAGCAGATCGCGAAAAAGCCTGGCGTGCTTTTTCGGAACCTTTCCCTTGGCCATTGTCAGCTCGGATGTCTGCTCGAGGAGATCCTCGACCATTGGAAGATACCCCGCGGCGTTTTTGTAATCCGGCACCCATTGATTGAGCTTGACCACCAGCACCGGATCGATGCGCGCCGTCGCCCGCGCCGCGCGAAAGATGCCGTCGAGCCACCACGCGCCGCCGCCCGCCTGCGGCGGTGCGATGGCCGGCCCGAACCCCATGAGCGCGCGCAGCTCCGCGTCGACCTCGAAGCTGCGCCCGAGCGGATCGTCGCGGACCGCGGGCGCGATGATGCGGGCCAGGCGGCGCAGCCCGTCGGCGCTCAGGTCGAGTCCCGCGCCGGGACCGAGGCTTTGAATCCCCTTGAGCGCGTCGGCCGCGGCGATGAAGCCGAGGTATTGAAAAGCGCTGTCACCGGGCAGCCCCGCCTGCATGTTCCGGAGCACCGGCGCCAGCCGATCCCAGGTCCGCACGAACAGCGCAGGAACCGGGTCCGGGCCCTCGGGTGTCCTGGCGAGAATCTCCACGATGTCGTAACGCGCCGTGAGCAGCACGTCGAAAAGCGCCGCGCGGGTCGCATCACGGGCCGTGTCGCGCGCGCTCGACTTGACCACGAAGGTCAGGAAAGCGTCCCAGCGCTGCCACGCCTGCTGCCATTGGGCGAGCTCCTGCTCGCTCAGCACCGGTTCGGGCGTCGGCGCCGCGCCCGGGATCGCCGGCACGTCGAGGCGCGCACCGAGGGCAACGGCATCGGCCTGCACCTCGACGGCGGTCAGCGTCAGCGAATCGACGATGCGCTGAGTGCGCCCGGCGTCATCGCGCGCGAGCACCAGCGGCAGCAGAGAGCGGATCTCCCCGAGCGGCGCCTCGAGGTCGACGTTCAACCGGTCGATCCTCGGATGAACGTGATCCGAGACCCAGCCCCAGACGGCGCCGGCAAGGGTGGTGGGCTGCCCGTCTTGGTCGAGCAGACGCGAAGCGACGGTGCTGAAGCGCACCCTCGGGCGCTGACTGTCGAGCACGGCCCGCTGATCGGTCTCGACGAACCCCGTCCAGTCGAGCAGCACCAGGCACTGGGTGCCGATGGCTGTCGCCACCCGGGCCCTGGCGGCGCTGCGCACGCGCAGCAGGCCGTCGACACCGCTCAGCTTCGGATCGGTGAGAACCAGATAGTTGCATCCGGAGCCGTCGCGCAGCGCCACCAGAGAACTCTCGGGACCCGTGAACAGCTGCTCGAGGAGAAGCTGCTCCACCAGCGCGTGGTCGAAGCGCAGCGGCATGGATACTTCCCGCGCGGCGACCGGTTGGCCGGCCCAGAGCAGCCATGTGAGTGCGAGAAAGGCGGCCCCGCCGAGTGCCCGGGAACAGTGCGACATGGATCGAGTATCGGCTTTCGTGGGTATACTTACCACGCATTCCTCCCGGTAATGTTAACCGAGGCGCCCGTTATGCCGGCAACGCTGGTGACGGTTTTCGGCGGAAGCGGCTTTCTGGGGACGGCGCTCGTGCGCAGTCTCCTCGCTCACGGCTTGCGGGTGCGCGCCGCCGTGCGCCACCCCGAGAACGTGCACGGCCTCACAGACTCCGCTTCACTCGCGGCGATCCGCGTGGACATCAGGGACGAGGCGGCCGTCGAGGCGGCACTCGATGGCGCACGGGCCGCCGTCAACGCGGTCGGCCTTTACGTGGAGCACGGCGCCGAGACGTTCCAATCGGTGCACGTCGACGGTGCGCGCATTGTGGCCCGCTGCGCGGCGCGCGGCGGCGTGCAGCGGCTCGTTCACGTATCCGGCATCGGTGCCGATGCGGCCTCCCCGTCCCCGTACGTGCGCGCCCGCGCCGCCGGCGAGCGCGTCGTCGAGGAACACTTCCCGCACGCCAGCATCGTCCGCCCGAGCGTGCTTTTCGGTCCAGGCGACAGCTTTCTCAGCACCGTCGACCGCATCACCCGACTGTCACCGGTTTATCCGCTGTTCGGTTCCGGCGATACCCGCATGCAGCCGGTATACGTCGAAGACGTTGCCGGGGCGGTGGTGCGTTTGGTCGCCGATGAGACGCCGCACGCCACCGCCATCGAGCTCGGCGGTCCGCGGGCTTACCGCTATCGCGAGATTGTCGAGGCGGTTCTCCAGTATCGCCGCCGGCGGCGCCTGCTGCTGCCGATTCCATTCGCCGTGTGGACGTTGCAGGCGAAGCTGCTGTCGCTCGTGCCGAATCCGCCGCTGACCGTGGATCAGGTCGTGCTGATGCGCGATGACAACGTCGTCTCGGAAGCTGCCGTGACGTTCGAGAACCTCGGCATTATCCCCGCCGATCTCGTCACGCTGCTGCCGCGTTGCTTGGGCGGTGACGCGATCCCCTGACAGCGTCAGGCCCGGCCTCCTTCGCGTAGCGTCTCGAGCAGCTTTCCTATCGCAAGGCATTCGAGACCGAACGGCAGGTAGCCGCTGTAGCCGAGCAGTGGCATGTGGAAGATCTCGAAGCGGTGCACCAGGGGCACCGAGTACTCCCAGTGCGCGAGGCTGCCGTAGTTCCACATCTCCCAGAACAATCCGCACACCAGCGCCGCCAGTGCCACCTGCCAGAGCTCGCGCCAGTCGCCGTCGGCCGGCCCTTCCAGGATCGACCGCTCGCCGGTGATGACCTGCAGCGCCGAAATCAGCACCAGCGGCGCGAGCCACAGGGCCGAGAACAGCGCGTTCGGCCACACGCCGAGGCCGGCGAGAGCCGCCCCGGCGAGCGCCAGCGCGATCCAGACGAGCGGTTTGGAACGGGTCATATCGATGCGCCATGCGTTTTCGAGGCCGGCGCTGGCGCGAGGAAACGAGGCCAGCAGCTCGCGGGTGCCGAGAACGGCCGGCAGCACCGTCGCGAAGGGCAGCGTTGCCTGCCAGAAGTAATCCCATGCGCCGAGCGCGCCAATGCCCATGTAGTGCCAGTTCTGAACGAAGCGATTGAGGTATTCGAACATCCACCAGAACGCCGCGCTCAGCGGAAACAGCGTCAGAAAGTAAACCGGGCGAGTGATCAACATGCAGCGCCCGGTACGTCGCCATGTGAGCGCATTGACGATGACGATATAACCGAGCCAGAGCATGCTGAACGTGAAGCCCTGCAGCGGTGCAAACCATTCAAACCGGTTCCACGCGAGGATCCACGCGAGCGCGAGCCACGCACAGGCTACCCAGCCCCACCACGGAAAAGCCGAAGCGCGCCCGGGATCGCGCTCGACGCTCGCCCGGTGCCGGACGATGCGCGCCACGAAAGGCGCCAGCGTGATGATTACCAGAGACGCCGTGAACGCAAACGCCGTCCAGGAGAACGGCGCGTGCACGACGTACGCGGTTCGCGGAGGAAACTCCAGATAAGGCGCGAGCGGCAGGCCGGCGAGGGCGACGCCCGCAAGCGGCAGGCCGACCAGCAACGGGACCAGAACGAGCAGCAGGGGTGGAAATCGCATACCGGGCTAATGTACTCCGAACCAGGGGAATGCGTTCACGCCGAGCCAGCCCGCAGGGCGGTCGTGGCCGCGACAAGCTGCCCCGCCCTCCGTTTCGCGCGCCCGGGTACGCGGTCGTAAGCAATCTGTAAGCTCCCGCTCAGGCATCTGTTTGCCTCCCCCCGCCATCATGGGGCCGCATTCGGGCAACCACGGGGGACGCGACCATGGCAGCAACGACGGGCAGGCGAGAGCATGGCGGCGGCATGGCAACAAGGTTTACGGCGGCCTTCGGCGCCCTGCTGCTGGCGGCGCTCGCGACCTTCGCCTCGCCGCTTGCGGGTGCCGGTGAGCTCCTGGCGGGAAATCCACACCCGAGCGCTGGCTTTGGAGATCGCGACGTCGACCTCCCGTACACCGGCGTCGAGACCCCGGCTGATGGGCCTTTTTCCGGGCACCTGAGCGGCGCCACCGGACTGCTCGGCAACATGCTCGAGACCTACGCCACCGACCCGCTCCTGCGGCCGGTCTCCACACTGCGTTCGCTGGGATTTCTCATCAAGAACACGTTGGCCGATCTCGCCACGCAAGCCCTCATCAGCATGGTTCACCTTCCGGAGATCACCAAATTGCCGATTCCGCCACTCGCCCGCGGCCCGGGCATGGATCTCGAGGAATGGGAACGGGAGCTCGACGCGATCACCAATTCGGCACNNGCTCGAGTTTCTCATCGACGGTGACGAGTACTTCCCGGCACTCGTCGACAGCATCGAGCAGGCGAGCCAATCCATTCACATTCGCACTTACATCTTCGACAACGACGACTTCGCCATTCAGATCGCCGATCTTCTCAGACGGCGCTCGAGCGAAGTCGACGTGAAGGTGTCGATGGATGGCATTGGCACGTTGACCGCCGAGCTCACGCACTCGAACAGCATGCCGGCGGCATTCGACCCACCTGCCTCCATTGCCGAGTATCTGCGCAGCGGTTCCACGGTGAACGTGCGTACCCTGACCAACCCGTGGTTCTCCGGCGATCACACCAAGGTCACGATCGTCGATCGCGAAGTAGCTTTCCTGGGAGGCATGAACATCGGTCGCGAGTACCGCTACGACTGGCACGACCTGATGGTCAGGCTGGAGGGCGCCGTGGTGGAGGAGCTGGCCCGCGAATCCGATGGTGCGTGGGCAAAGAGCGGAATGCTCGGCGATCTGGCCGCGCTCTTCCAAAACTTCGACGAACGCAAAGCATCGAGAAAGGCAAACGAATACCCCATCAGAGTACTCCACACGCGCGCTCAGGATTCCCAGATCTACGAAGCACAGCTGGCTGCCATTCGCCGCGCGCAGAGATACATCTATATCGAAAATCCCTACTTTTCCGATGANNGATGCGATACTGTTCGAGCTCATCGCCGCCCGTCGCAGAGGCGTCGACGTTCGCTTCGTGATCGCCGAGCGGGGGGATATGGAGCTGATGGATATGAGCAACGCTCAGGCCATCAACGAGATGCTCGCCAACGGCATACGGGTGTACATGTATCCGGATATGACCCACGTCAAGGCGACAATCGTCGACGACTGGCTCATGGTTGGCTCCGCGAACCTCGACAAGCTCAGCTTGAGAGTCAACAACGAGATCAACGTCGCCACCTCACATCCGCAAGCCGTGCATGAGCTCAAGCGGCGTCTGTTTCACGTCGATTTTGAAAAATCCGTAGAGCTGACAAGGCCGCTCCGTGCCGACCTGCGCTATCAGCTCGCTGAGACCCTTGCAGACATCTTCATGTGACGGACGCGGATACCCGGCGAAGCCACACGGCGAGGATGGAGAGACCGGTGTGCTACTCCATTATTCCCGTGGCCGTGTCGAGAATGAACACGGTTTTCTCGGCACCGAGGGATTTCGGCGATGCGTAGGCCTCGAGATCCACTTCCATCTTCAGCTTGGTGGTAACGGCGGAAGAGGCGCCGAGCTTGACGGGAACCACCATGATCGGGACCGTGCTCCCTGCTTCGAAACCGTTGGTCACGACCACCTCTATCTGAAGCTTTTTACTTGCCCCGCCGGAGCCTTTCTTGGCTGCCCGCGCGGCGTTCTCAATGGTCTGCTCGAGCGTGACGACGGCGATCTTGCTCGTGCACGCCTGCATGACGAGGCAAGATACGACCATCAGGAAAATTCTCAGTCGCATGGCGTGTGTTCCCGGCTCCTTCAGCAGGCGTCCTAGTCGGCACCCTTGCCGTGCGTGATCTTCTCTTTGAATGCCGCCATCAGATCGATGGGAATCGGAAACAGCACCGTGGAGGTCTTCTCGGTGGACATGTCGAGCAGAGTCTGCAGATAGCGCAGCGTCAGCGCCGCTCTCTCCTCGGAGAGCACCTTGGCGGCGTCCTTGAGCTTTTCCGAGGCCTGGAACTCGCCGTCTGCCGCGATTACCTTGGCGCGCCGCATACGCTCGGCCTCGGCCTGCTTGGCAATCGCACGCACCATGGTTTCATCCAGATCCACGTGCTTGATCTCGACGTTCGACACCTTGATCTTGATGCCCCAGGCATCGGTCTGCAGGTCGAGATTCTGCTGGATATCCGCATTCAGCTTGTCGCGCTCGGCGAGCAGCTGATCGAGCTCGTGCTGTCCCAGCACCGAGCGAAGTGTCGTCTGGGCGAGCTGGCTGGTGGCTGCCTGAAAGTCTTCCACCTGCACGATGGCCTTCTCCGGATCGAATACGCGGAAATAGACAACGGCGTTGACCTTCACCGAGACATTGTCATGTGTGATGAGATCCTGCGTAGGCACGTCCAGCACCCGAATGCGCAGATCAACGCGCACCAATTGCTGAACACCGGGA
>JABAOC010001968.1_pt3 | contig 15827 bp, 19 predicted proteins | sample 7062161 | NCBI WGS metagenome assembly JABAOC01 (sample SAMN14538625, study PRJNA623070) | marine sediment metagenome | biome: marine biome [ENVO:00000428]; feature: marine pelagic biome [ENVO:01000023]; material: deep marine sediment [ENVO:00002113] | place: India: Gulf of Khambhat ... | reverse complement strand
AGGGAGAAGAGGGAGTGAAAATATCAACTCAACTGGTAAAGGAACTAAGAGAGAGGACTGCTGTGGGGATAATGGATTGCAAGAATGCCATCCAAGAAGCAGACGGAGATATTAACAAGGCCGTTGAGATACTAAGAAAAAAGGGGGTAGCAAAGGCCCAAAAGAGGGAGGGCAGAGCTGCTTCAGAGGGCCAAATCCAGTCTTATGTGCACATGGGTGGAAAAATCGGTGTTCTTGTGGAGGTAAATTGTGAAACCGACTTCAGCGCCAAAACAGATGATTTTACACATTTCACCAAGAATCTGGCTATGCATATAGCCGCAACGAACCCGGTGGCTATCTCCCCTGAAGATCTCCCTCCAGAGATAGTGGAAAGAGAGAAGGATATATACAGGGCTCAAGCCATTGATTCAGGCAAAAGGGAAAAGGTGGTAGAGAGAATTGTCGAGGGAAGAGTAAAGAGATTCTTCTCTGAGGTCTGTCTCCTCAATCAATCCTATGTAAGAGATCCCAATATGACTGTTCAAGACCTCCTTAATGAACTGAAGGCAAAAACTGGCGAAAACATTATTATCAAGAGGTTCGTCAGGTTCCAATTAGGGGAAACCGACGATAACCCATAACCTATATAACCATGCCGGTATCTCCTAAATCCCCGCGTTTCAGCAGGATCCTCTTGAAACTGAGTGGCGAATCCCTCATGGGGGACAAGGGTAGTGGCATAAACCTCCCGCATCTCACGGATATCGCCTCTGAAATCCATTCAGCCCATAACCTTGGCATACAGATAGCCATCGTAATCGGTGGTGGCAATATCTTCAGGGGAACGAAATCCTCTGAATACAGCATTGGAAAGGTGACGGCTGACTATATGGGGATGTTGGCCACTGTGATAAATGCGCTTGCCTTAAAGGAAGCGCTCGATACAGTTGGTTCAGCAGCAACTGTTATGAGCGCCCTGGAAATAGGTAATGTAGTAGAATCATATCGAAGGGAACCTGCTCTGAGGTATTTAGATCACGGCGGGATTGTAATCTTTGCGGGAGGGACTGGAAACCCCTGCTTCACTACCGACACAGCGGCCACCCTGAGGGCTACCGAGATCAATGCTCAGGCTATTCTGAAGGCTACGCAGGTGGATGGTGTCTATGATCGGGATCCGGCCAAGGAGTCAGGTGCCAGACTATTCCGCAGGATTAGCTACGAACAGGTACTGAAAGACAAGCTCAGGATCATTGATCTCACTGCCATTTCTATGGCTATGGAGCAGCAGATCCCCATTATTGTCTTTAATATCCGTAAGAGGGGAAATATAGAGAGGATCGTCTCTGGGCATGACGTGGGAACCTTAATAGCAGGAGAAGNNGAAAGATGAGATCCTATCAGAGATGCGCCAAAACATGGGAAAGACCGTTGACGCCCTCAATCGGGAATTCAAGAAGATGAGAACTGGAAGGGCGTCGGCATCCATACTCGACGGCCTAAAGATCGAATGTTACGGAACCCAGATGCACTTGAATCAAATAGCCTCTATTAGTAGCTCAGAAGCTAGGCTGCTGACTATACAACCGTGGGATCAATCCATCTTAGAGAACATCGAGAAGGGCATACTGAAATCTGGACTTGGACTTACACCTATGAATGATGGAAAAGTCATCAGGATCTCAATACCTCCCCTGACAGAGGAGAGGAGGAAGGAGCTTGCCAAGGTGGCCAAGAAGATGGCCGAGGAGAGCAAGATAACCATCAGAAACCACCGACGCGAGGCCAATGAGATGCTAAAAGAGTTAAAAAACGAAGGTGAAATATCAGAAGACGAGATGTTTAACTACCAAGACAAAGTGCAAAAAATCACCGATGAATTTATTGGAAAGATAGATGGGATGAGAAAAGAAAAGGAAGATGAAATACTCCAATTTTAACGCTAACTGTCTTTGAAACGATTCAATCACCCTCTCACATTCTGACTCCAGGCGCCTCAAATGGAACGATTAAACCCGGATAAATTACCCCAGCACGTCGCCATTATAATGGATGGTAACGGGCGATGGGCAAAGAAAAGAAACCTCAACAGGATCGCGGGCCACCAAAAGGGCATAGAATCGGTAAGAGACGTTGTCAGGACCAGCCGTGAGTTAGGCATAAAATGGCTTACGCTCTATGCCTTTAGCGAGGAAAACTGGAGAAGGCCTAAATATGAGATAGACACCTTGATGGACCTCCTAAACCGATATCTTAAGGGCGAACTAAAGGAGATGCTTGATAATGGGATTAGGCTGGCATGCATTGGACAAACGGAAAAACTGCCACAAGAGGTTCAAAGGACCCTCTGGCAAACAATAGAAAAGACTGCCCACAATAAGGATATGACTCTCATACTCGCCCTGAGCTATGGAGGAAGGCAGGAGATTGTCCAGGCAGTGAAACACATGCTGGAAGACATTGAAAAAGGTAAACTAACTGCTAAGCAGATTACGGAGGAGCGTCTATCGAAGTATCTCTACACGGGTGGTATCCCATATCCAGATTTGCTCATAAGGACAAGCGGGGAATATAGGATAAGTAACTTTCTCCTGTGGCAGATGGCCTATACAGAGCTCTTTATCACCCCTACCCTCTGGCCAGACTTCCGCAGGGAGCGCTATCTTGAAGCCCTTCTCGACTATCAGAAACGGGAAAGACGTTTCGGCTACACTGGGGAGCAGATAATTCACCCAAACCAAGAAAAGACACAACATAAATGACACTACATGCGAAGAGGGTGATAACTGCCCTTGTTGGCGTCCCCTTTCTATTCGGGATTATTTACTTCACTCCTTTCTGGGTCTTTACCATACTGGTCCTGCTTGCTGCACTGGCGGGTTTGAATGAGTTCTATTCGATGATCAGACCCAAGGCAGCAAAAAAGGTTATCTACTCCAATTACCTGTTGACCGCCTTGCTGTTTTGCTCCCTCTTGCACGAAGGCATCCTCTACGTATCAGTAGTTCCCCTTTTCGTAGTTCTGCCTTTGGCCTCGTTTATATCCAGCTATTCAATCCGTTACCCCAAAATGGGTGATATTGGACAGGTCATTTTGGGGCCTTTTTATATATGCCTACCCCTGGCCTTTCTTGCGCTCATCTCAAGGCCCCCTCAGGGGAAGATGTGGGTTCTTTTCCTCCTGGCTGTTACCTTTGCTGGTGACACTTGTTCCTTCTATTGTGGGAGGCTTCTCGGCAGGCATAAGCTCACCCGGATAAGCCCTGGAAAGACCTGGGAGGGTTCTTTCGGCGGGCTAACGGCAAGCATACTCAGCGCTGGTATCCTCGGTTACCTATTTGTCTTATACAAATTCTTTCCTCCTTTATCTATGGTATCCGTTATGGTATTAGGTGTAGCAATAGGGATCAGCGCGCAGGTTGGCGACCTAGCAGAATCCATGCTAAAACGAATTGCGAATGTCAAGGATAGCGGCAAGATTCTACCAGGACATGGGGGTATATTGGATAGAGTGGACGGTCTGCTCTTTGCAATCCCTGTCCTGTACGTATATTTGAGCTACTGAAACAAGGAGCCACCTGGTCTTGAAAAACATATGCCTTCTGGGCTCCACCGGTTATATAGGAATTAATTCGCTCAAGGTTATTAAGGGGAACCCGAATAGATACCGGATTATAGCGCTTGGCGCTGGAAGGAACATAGATCTCCTCTTAGATCAGATCAAGGAATTCAAACCACGTTTTGCAGCAGTACTCAGCGCGGAGCTGGCCAGGGAGCTGAAAACCAGGCTCAATAATAGAGCAGGCACGGAGATCTTATACGGAACGGCAGGCTACATCGAGATAGCTACCCTTCCAGATGTACATATGACCATAGCAGCGATGACCGGATCCTCTGGGCTCCTTCCGACGTTCTCAGCCGTAACTGCCGGCAAGGATGTTGCCCTGGCCAATAAGGAGATATTGGTAGTAGCGGGATCTTTGCTCATGAGGGAGTCAAAGAAGGCGGGTGTAAACATATTCCCCATTGACAGCGAACACAGTGCCATTCAGCAATCCATCCAAGGACACAGGAGAGAAGACCTCAAGAGGATCATCTTGACAGGGTCCGGAGGGCCATTCAAAGATCTCCCTATAGAAAGGCTATCCAAGGTCACCCCACAAGAGGCGCTAAGGCACCCAAGATGGAGGATGGGCCGGAAGATAAGCATAGATTCAGCGACCATGTTGAATAAGGGGGTAGAGGCAATCGAGGCTAAATGGCTTTTTAACGTAGAGATGGACCAAATAGAGATCCTGCTCCATCCCCAAAGCATTATCCATTCCATGGTTGAGTATATGGATGGCTCTATCATCGCACAACTGGCCCCGGCAGACATGAGAATACCGATTGCTTACGCCCTGTCATACCCCAGGCATCTTAAGGGGGAGCTGCCCTCATTAGACCTCCTGGAGATAGGGGCATTGAGTTTCGAAAGACCTGATACAAGGAGATTCAGATGTCTGGACTTGTCGCTTGCTGCTGGTAAAATAGGGCTGAGTATGCCAGCTGTGTTAAACGGGGCGGATGAAGTGGCTGTTAATGCCTTTTTGGAGGGAAAGATAGGTTTTCTGGACATCCCTCATGTTATTGAAGAGACTATGGAGAAACACGAAACTTTCCCTCTGGCCAGCATCGATGAAGCTCTCGAGGCAGATCAATGGGCTCAATCACGGGCAAAGGAGATCTTGGAAGAAATGGTAGGTAATTGATGAGCACCCTTCTATACTATATCGTTCCCTTTATCATTGTGCTCGGTGTGCTGATCTTCTTCCATGAGTTCGGACATTTTCTCTTGGCCAAACTGTTTGACGTTATGGTCCTTAAGTTCTCCCTTGGCTTTGGGCCCAAGCTCGTAGGAAAAAGAATAGGGGAAACCGAATATGTGATCTCAGCCTTTCCACTTGGCGGCTACGTTAAGTTGTTGGGTGAAGGCGATGACGAGGAAATAACCACAGAAGAGGCCCATCGATGCTTTTCTGCGCAGCCTGTAGGAAGCCGGCTTGCCATTGCGGCTGCTGGTCCCATCTTTAATTTCCTCCTGGCCTTCCTCCTTTTCAGTGTGATCTACGTAATTTCAGGTTACCCTATCATGACTGCCGAGGTTGGTCAGGTCAGACCCGATTCCCCTGCCTATAAAGCTGGTATACAAAAAGGTGACGTCATCGAATATATTGATGGCAACAAGATCAATAGATGGCGTGACATAAGGAAATTCGTAGAAGAAAGCCCTGACAAGGGGCTACAAATGGTAATCATAAGGGCGGATAGGAGGATCTCAACGGTTGTCTTTCCTGAAGAGGAAACTGTGACAAACATCTTTGGCGAGGAGATTAAATCACCACTAATAGGGATCGTGGCTAGTGGAAGGATAAGGAAGGTCACCCTGGGCCCCCTCCAGGCACTCCAAGAGGGAGGGCGAAAGACCTGGGAAGTGACGGCCTTAACTGTCTTGACAATTGTCAAGCTATTTCAAGGTGTCGTTCCCCTTAAGACGCTCGGCGGGCCTATCATGATCGGACAGCTAACAGGGGAAATAGCGAGGGAAAATCTCAGTTACCTCCTTCCCTTTATGGCTGTTATAAGTGTCAATCTCGCCATCTTAAATCTCCTTCCGGTACCAGTACTGGATGGGGGTATGATCCTCTTCCTTTTGATAGAGATTGCAATAAGGAAACCAATAAGCATTAGAAAAAGGGAGATGGCCCAGAAGATAGGTTTTTTCCTCCTCGTCCTCCTCATGGCCATTGTCTTTTACAATGATCTTTTAAGGATAATCGCCAAATGAGTCTAAGAGCTTGAATCTCCTTTCCGTAAATACCTCTACAAGGCAATACAGCCTGGCGGTAATGAGGGATGAAATCCTCTTTGGTGAATATATCCTTCCGCCTGGGTCAAGTCACTTTGGTGATCTGATGCCATCCCTCCATGACTTACTCATCAAGGTTGGACTGGGGCCTCAGGAACTCGACGGCTTGGTCGTTGCCTTGGGGCCAGGGAGCTTTACCGGCATTAGAATAGGCCTTTCTGTTGTGAAAGGACTCGCTCAATGCCTCAACATACCAGTAGTTGGGGTTCCCACACTCCACGCCATGGCGAGCCAGCTCCCTTACCTCAGAGAAGATATCTGCCCTCTTGTAACCTCACGAAAAGGGGAGGTGTTCACTGCCTTATTTCGGTGGAGTTCAAAGGGCCGCTTATCGAGGATCAAAAAGGATGTATGTGTCAGATTGAGCGAACTTAGATCCATAGTCAAGGACAAGACGATTTTCATAGGAAATGATCTCGCTACTCAAGGCCCAACCTTAAGACAACAACTCAGGGGGAAACCCTTATTAGCGCCTGCGCATCTCTGGAACCTCAAGGCCTCGTTCGTGGGTGCCCTGGGACTAAGAAGGCTTAAGAGAGGCCACTCGGACGATTTAAGCGAACTAGTGCCAATCTATCTAAGGGGAGCCGATATTCGCCTACCCACTATGAAGTCCACATGACATCCTTGGGCAGAGTTGGATATGTCAGATTGACAAATAACTGGATTTGTACTAAACGCTAAGATCAAGAAGAGGACACTGAATCTCCTGCGGCGTGACGAATTGGACCGAAAGAGGATAAATAACAGGCTACCGGTTGTGCGGGAAGGAATTCCCTTCATCATTGCGGGCATGGGATTGACGTCTATCCCTTTGCTTCTCGACTGGGAACTGGCAGCCATTCCCCTGGCAGTGCTGACCTTGTTCACTGTCTATTTCTTTCGAGATCCAGACAGAACCCCGGTAAATGAAGAAAAGGTAGTCCTTACCCCCGCAGACGGAAAGGTCATATCAATAGAGGAGCTCAGCAAGGGAGACAACCGCCTCAAAGAGAGGGCGATAAAGATCAGTATCTTCATGTCTATCTTTAGCGCCCACATCAACCGCATCCCCATTAGCGGTAGAATTACCCAGCTATCTTATCACCCGGGCAAGTTCTTTTCAGCCAACAGGGATAAGGCCTCTCTCCACAACGAGCATAATATGGTGACCCTCGAAACGAATGATAGGAAAAAAATCGTCTTGGTTCAGATCGCCGGGATCATCGCCAGGAGGATCGTCTGTTGGGTTAAGAAAGGGGATTATGTAGAAACCGGTCAGAGATTTGGCCTCATCAGGTTTGGCTCACGCCTTGAAGTCTATATGCCACCTGATTGTAGGCTTGCTGTTACAAAAGGGGAAAGAGTGAAAGCCGGCCAAACAGTTATAGGGTACCTTGGGTAGCGTGAGAACAGGAAATAGATCAAAGAAGAAGAATAAGAGGGGAATATACATCCTTCCAAATCTATTTACCTCCTGCAGCCTGTTTGGTGGGGTCTATGCTATTATTGCCGCCATCCAAGGTAGATACGATGCAGCAGCCATTGCTATCCTGATTTCCGCTATATTCGATTGGTTAGACGGAAAGATTGCACGTTTTACCAATACAACCAGCCAGTTCGGTGTGGAGTTTGACTCCCTATCAGATCTGGTTGCCTTTGGAGTCGCCCCTGGACTGCTGGCCTTTGGGTGGTCCCTGAAACCATTTGGAAGATTTGGCTGGCTAGCAGTCTTTTTGTACATCATCTGCGGTGCCTTGAGGCTTGCCAGGTTCAATACCCAAAGAGACAATCTTGAATCTCGCCACTTTAAGGGATTACCTATCCCTGGGGCAGCCATCTTTATAGCCACGCTCGTGCTTTTCATAGATTCCCTGGGTGGCCTTGCTGAGAATAAATATACGCTTATCATATGTACCATCTATCTGCTGTCATTCCTCATGGTGAGCACCATCGATTATCTGAGTTTCAAAGAACTGCAGCTCTTCAAGCAGAAGCCCTTTAATGTCCTGGTAGCCACTATCCTCCTGTTTATCGTTGTAGCTTATAAGCCGGCCTTGATGTTGTTCTTTTTCTCTGCCATGTATGTTATTTCAGGTCCTGCAATAATGCTCTATCACCTTACGCGAAGGTATGCGAGGGCTGCTAACCCCTTAATCGATTCATCTCCCGGGAAAGAGAAAAAGACTTTAGAAGACTAGGTATGAAAATCCCCTTGTGGTCAATGGTGAGGAGGATAGAATCGTAATCTTATGAGAATAACTGGCGGTGTGGACAAGGGCCGCCGGCTGGCACACATCAAAGGGGCTTATATCCGGCCTACCTCGGACAGGGTGAGGGCCTCTATCTTCAACATCCTGGGCCAGAGGCTCACCGGCCTCACTGCACTGGATCTTTTCGCTGGCACAGGGAGTCTAGGGATCGAATCCCTCAGCAGGGGGGCCAAGAAGGCCGTATTTATAGATAAGTCAACCAGGGCCATTGCCATAATCAGGAAAAACCTCAGTATTTGCGGATATGAAGCCTTTTCAGTGATTAGGAGAGAGGAATTGCCCAACGGTTTGGCCTGCATGCAGGATCTGGGGTGTTGTCAATTCGATTTGGTCTTTATTGATCCTCCTTACGGAAAGGGGTACATTGAGCCTACCATGCATAAACTCATAGAGCTAAAGCTATTGGCTAAAGCCAGCAGGGTAGTAGTGGAATTGGCGCGCAGCCATGAGAATCCATTCCTCCCTCAGGTCCATGACCTGCAGCTGAGACTATCCAGGTCTTATGGGTCAACATTGATTGGTTTCTACTCTTACCATGAGGATGGATAAAATGGGGAAAATGGTTATTTATCCCGGTTCCTTTGATCCTATAACCAACGGCCATCTCAGTATCTTACGAAGGGCACTTAGCATATTTGATACTGTCACGATTGCCGTTGCCTCCGATCCAATGAAGAAGACCCTTTTCAATTTGGAGGAGAGGATGGAGATGATCCGGGAATCAACGAAAAACGACGATAAGGTCTTTATCGAACCCTTCAGCGGTTTGCTTGTTGACTACGTGGCGGGCAAGAACACCAATATAATCCTCAGGGGAATAAGGGCCCTCTCAGACTTCGAATATGAATTTCAGTTATCGTTGATGAACAGGAAGTTAAACAGGAACATTCAAACGATCTTCATGATGACTGACTACCGATGGTTCTATATCAGCTCTAGTATCATAAAAGAGGCAGCCAGTTTAGGTGGATCAATTAACGGCCTTGTCCCTGAAATCGTGTGCAAGAAGCTAAAGGAAAAATTCGGTTTCCAGTAGAGAGGTGAGGAGGAACCATCTATGGCCCTAACCAAAGAAAAAATTACAGACAATGTTTACAATCAGGTTGGCCTCAGCAAGAAGCAATCGACAATGATTGTGGGGAGCTTATTAGAACTTATCAAGCAGACCCTTGCACAAGGAGAAAACCTCCTTGTGAGCGGCTTTGGAAAGTTCGTTGTCAGGGATAAGGCTGCTCGAAGGGGCAGAAACCCTCAGACCAAAGAAGACCTCCAGCTAAGGGCCAGGAGAGTTGTTGTCTTTAGGACCTCCGGTGTTCTTCGGAGAAAACTCAATCACGAGGGCTAATGGCCTACGACAAATGTGTCTGGAATTCCGAGATATTCCAATTTCCTCACTATACGACTTGCCTCTGTTAAACCCTTAGAGGTAGTAACCCTAACCCTATAAAGGGTTTTTCCATCACATGGTGTATAGGGTGTTATCGTAACATCGTCGAAGATAACCCTGAGGCGTTCTACCAAACGTCTCGCATTATCCTCGATTTCAAAGGCACCAACCTGTACGGTGAACATCCCTTTGTCAAAATCCCTCACCTCCACAAGTGGCTTATAGGTGTTGCCTAATTTGGCCCTGCCCACCTCCTTTGAGAGGACAACCACGCGTACCTTCGTTACTCCGGGATGAATCAATCCTATGTCCTTAGCAGCGCCATATGACAGATCAATAATCCTCCTCTTAACAAAAGGGCCCCTGTCGTTAATCCTCACGACCACTTCTCTTAGATTCGACAGGTTCTTAACCATTACATGGGTCCCAAGGGGTAACGTTTTGTGTGCGGCGGTCTTATCGTACATGTTGAAGATCTCTCCACTAGCCGTCTTCTTGCGATGGAACTCCTCCCCATACCACGAAGCCATACCTTCCTGAACAAATCCTTCCTTCCTGGCAAGCGGGTAGTATGATACCCCATTCACGGAGTAGGGCTTGTGTTCCTCCGGTACTACCCTAGCAGGTCTTTTGTAGCTGCCCTGGGTGACAGCACAACCAAAGATACTGAGGGTAATAAGGGGAAAAAGGATAAATCTCCTCATCGGCCATATTTCCAGGCACCCTTACTCAGCTGCTCAAGGCAATTGAGAGGGCGGTTGGTTGTCAGTCTTACTACAACTTGTTTTGACTGTCTCACCCTACTGGCTAAGAACTCTGCCATCTTCCTATGGAGGCAATTCTCGCCCTAACCAAGCTCACCAGCATCCCCCGCTCAACATGAGGATCAGGCCCGTGATCCTTCCAAAAGTCGAATGGGGTACAACATCACCATAGCGGACTGTCGTGATGGTTACAAGGGCCCACCAAAATGTATCCAATATCCCTGATGTCCCTTCGGCCCTATATTAGCCATCGAGGATATGCAGGTCCATGGCGCCGAAGACAATAATGGCGCTGGTAATGCCCAGGATGGTAAAGACATTCCTTCTCTTGAAGGACCTGAATGCCCTCTCGATTTGCCTCTTAGCGTTCACCTCACTCCACTCAACAGTTTTTCCACTTCGGCTTCCTCTTCTCGACAAAGGCCTGCAACCCTTCCTGTGCATCGGCCGTCCTCATCAGCTCGTTGACATATATGTCTTCAATAACCTTCAGTGAGGGCTCGAGATCATCCATGAGGCCTGCCTTGATCGCCTTTTTGGTAACTCTTATGACCTCAGCACTGAGCGATAGATAGGGTTCCATGAACTTGTCAGTCTCCTTGGTTAAATCACCCTTTGGAACTACCTTGTTGATGAGTCCCATATCCATCGCCTCCTGTGCAGAGACAATCCGTCCTGACAGGATCAAATCCAAAGCCGCCTTCCTTCCGATACTCCTCGGCATTATCTGGGTAGCAATTGGCGGAAGCACCCCAAGCTTGATCTCCGGCTGGCCAAATCTTGCCGTCTCATCAGCAATTACCAGATCACAGAAGATGGCTAATTCACACCCACCACCCAGGCAGAGTCCATGAACAGATGATACCGTAACTGCACCTAAGAGGTGCATCAATCGAAACATACCGTGGAAGCTCTCGATCATCTTCTGTGCCAGATTACCGATATGTTCCGCCACCTCAACGCCTGATGAAAAACACTCGCCGTTCCCATTAAAGAGGACTGCCTTGAGATCCCTTTGATCCATCCAATCCTTCAATGTATCATTGATCTCATTCATCATGGTAATGTTGAGGATATTCAGGGGAGCTCGATCCAGGGTAATCGTTCCAAGTCCCCCATGAAGTTGCGTACTAATATACCTCATCACTTTCTCTCCACGCGCTCTTATTCCTCCTTAGGCTTGGCAAGCACCGCCTCAAACATCTCCTCATCATAGGGATGGCCCTTGGCGATCATCTGTCTCAACTTTATGATATCCACCTCGGTAGTGCCAGTCACCCTCTTGGTATTAAAGGCGCTCATGCCCATATCAAATTCACCGTATGCTTGCGCGTTTGCCGCCCACCACATAATAGCTTCTGCCTTAGTCCTCTCCCAGGCAACCCTCTTTGTTGCCCTTATCATCTGAAAGGACATGGCAACCTGCTGAGGCATGAGATTGGCAAAAGTCCAGGCCATATCCATGCATGTCTTATCCAGGAGCGATCGGTCTCGAGGTAATTCCTTGAGGAGCACCTTGGCTTCTTCCGCCTCCTTGCCAGTCTTGAATTCACCGTATACAATCTCTCCATCCTCAATCCATTTATCAGTTATTACTGCGGGATTCCTTACAAACTTTCCGTTCTTCTTAAGCACGGGCACTACCTTGTGTACGTAGTTCTTCCTCAACATCTTATACGCACTCCATTGTTGACAGGAGATAGCGTTCCACATGGCGTCCTGCATAGTCATCTCAATGGGTTTGAACTGACATGCCCCTCCCATAGCCGTTGAACCATGGAGAGGGCCTACCTGGCCGAATGTAGCACAGTCAGAGGCAACAGTGAGATCGCAGACTCCGCCAATCTCCTCTCCACCTCCAATGCTCATACCATTGCAGCACCGTATGAAGGGCTTGGATGAAGTCCAGACGGTGTCAAAGGCCCGCCAGTACACAGACATATATTCCTGGCAATCCAGAGGCCTCATGACGTAATACTCACTATACTCAGGGACATTCCCACCAGTACAGAATGCCCTTGTTCCAGCGCCAGTCAAAACTACACAGACAACACTTGGGTCATGGGAGGCCTTATCAAAGGCAGCTGCGGCGGCATGAAGCATCTCAAAGGTATAGGAGTTAAACTGTTTCTCATTATCAAGGGTAATCCAGGCGACATAGAGATCAGGGACTTCTCTACCTTGAGCGTCCAGCAAAGGCCTCTTCTCATAGGTAGTTCTGGGTGGCTCTGGTTTGTGCAGGTATTTCTCATCATACATCTGATGATCGGCCTTTTTGTCCTTCGGTGCCCTTGGTATCCAGTCTAATGCCATTATTACTCTCCTTTGTTACGTTTAACCCTTTCGCTCGCTGGCTTGGAAATCGGGCCTTAAGACTATCCTTCTTTCGGGGGAGCCTGCCCTATACAACTCTTCAAAGGCCTCTACGATACTGCTCATCGGGCGTGTTTCGACAAATGGTTCTATGGCGATCTTCCTATTCAAGACCATATCAAGCACTATAGGATAGTATTCCGGAAGACACCCCCAGGTGCCAATAATTTCAGCATCAAAGGCCATAAGCCTGCCTAGAGCATACTCCACCTTCTCGAGGCCGAATCCTATGACAATCAGCTTTCCCGTATAAGAAAGCAGCGACAATGTAATCTCCTGCCCGGCCTTTACTCCTGTCACCTCGAAGATCTTCCAGCCATACTCAGGGAGATCATTTTCCTTTGAGATGACCCTAAACTCATTCAGAACATCCTCGACTCCTTTATCAGCTGAATTGATAACAAAATCAGCTCCATATGACAGGGCCCTTTTGAGTCTTTGGGGATGTATGTCAATACCAATGACCGTCTTCGCTCCCAGGGCTTTAGCCATCTGCCCCATATACTGACCGACACCACCGGCAATTCCTACCACGACAACGTTATCCCCTGGCTGAAGATCTGCCCTCTTGGCAGCCTGGTAGGGTGTCGTAGCAGCATCAGCTACCACCGCCAGGTGGGATAAGGGGATCTCCCCCCTGTCTTTTACCTCACAGAGATCTGTGCTCGGAACTGGGATATGGCTCGAGAAGCCACCATACACCCCGAGGCTGTTGCCCGGCATGAGCTGATTAAGGCACCTATTGCCTCTCCCCCTCTTACAGAGCATACACTGACGACAGGGCATTACCGCAGGGATAATCACCTCTTTCCCTATCCAGATCTCATCACCAGCCACGACCGTGCCTGCGATCTCATGACCGAGGCTGAGAGGAGGTTTCGAGACCGTCGGGACCCCGTCATAGAAGTAGCCGAGGTCAGTGTGGCAGATTCCGCATCCCGCTATCTCCACCAGGACATCACCGGGCCTGAGCTCGGGAACAGGTACGGAGGCCCTCTCTAATCTGCCCGGAATTACCTCACCTGTTTCCCTGTTCCTCGAAGTAGGTTGCACCATCTGCCATGTCTGGATCTCCCTCGGTAATTCCGCCATTGCGACCCTTCTTATCTTATGCCCCCTTTCTTTGTTGCTCGTTGTCGATTTCTCCTCTCTTGCTATCTGGTACCTTTGTTTTCTAACGAGCAGCAAGTAACGAGTAACCAGTAACGAGTTTAGATCATCCCGTAACCACCATCAACACAGAGGAGCTGGCCGGTAATATAGCTGCTTTCATCTGAGCCCAAGAAGACAAATGCCGGAGAGATGTCATCTGGCTCAGCAAAGCGTTTGAGCAAAATCCTATTCATGTAAATCTCCCTTAGCTTTTCATCTGCCCGTATCTTCTCCGTCATATCCGTAGCCACAATACCCAGGGAAATAACATTTACACATATATGGTACCGCGCGAGCTCCCTCGCCGCTGATTTGGTGAAGCTGATCAGCCCTCCCTTGGCAGCACTGTAGTTTATTTGACCTACCGTGCCCACAATGCCCGCCACCGAGGTTACGTTAATGATCTTCCCATGCTTTTGCTGAGTCATGTGCCTTGCGGCAGACTGGGTGCAGAAAAAGGTCCCTTTGAGGTGGACGTCTACTACCTGATCCCATTCATCTTCACTCATCTTGAGTAGCATGGCTGGCCTACTCAATCCAGCATTATTGACGAGGATATCCAGCCCACCAAACTCCTCAATCGCCTTCTGAACCAATGCCTCAGCCTCAGCAGCTTTAGCCACATCAGCCCTGAAGGGCACGGCCCTTCCCCCCATCTCTCTGATGGTTGCAACAACCTCACCGGCCGCATCCTCATTGGAGCAATAATTAGCGACCACACTGGCGCCCTCCTTTGCATAGGCCAGGGCAACACCCCTGCCGACCCCTCTACTGCTCCCCGTTATTACGGCTATCTTTCCCTTGAGTCTCACAGCCTTCTGCGCTATCCCCTCTCTTTCAGCATCTCCCTGGCAATAATCATCCTCTGAATCTCATTGGCGCCTTCAAAGATCTGCGTGAGCTTCGCATCCCTAAAGAGCCTCTCCACAGGATAGTCCTTTGTATACCCATAGCCTCCGAGGATTTGAACGGCGTCTGTGGTGATCTTCATAGCAATATCGCTGCAAAAACACTTGGACATGGATGCTAGTTTTGTATTCGGTTTGTTTCTATCGTAGCGTCGCGCAGCCTCTATCATCAGACCCCTGCCCGCTTCTATCTGCATGGCTGCATCAGCCAGCATGAAACTTATGGCCTGATGTTTTATCAAGGGCTTTCCAAATGTCTCCCTCTGACACGCGTAATTGAATGAGATATCGAGGGCTGCCTCAGCTATCCCCAGGGCAAGGGCGGCAATGCTAGGTCTGGACATATCAAAATCCTTCATAGCGATAAGAAATCCCTCCCCCTCTTCCCCGATCCTGTTTTCCGCGGGAACCCTGACGTTCTCCAGAATTACTTCTGTAGTGTTGCTGCCCCTGAATCCAAGCTTATCCTCTGTCTTTCCAATAGATACGCCTTCCTGATTCCTCTCGACCACAAAGAGCGTCAGTTCCTTTTCAGCTGTCTTGGCCAAGACAGTATAGAGAGACGCCACCCCTCCATGCGTGGCGAAACATTTGTGCGCATCCAAGATATACTCACCATCTCTCCTTTGCGCCTTGGCCCTGATACCCGTTACATCAGAGCCCGCATAGGGCTCTGTTACCAGGTACCCGATGAGTTCCTCTCCTTTTGAGAGTCGGGGGAGGAAGCGATCTTTCTGTTCCTGGTTTCCCGCTGCTATTATTGGAAAGCTTCCAACTGCCTGAATAATCAGCATCAACGCTGAAGATGCACATGCCTTTGCTATTTCCTCGACACACAAGCATAGCATAAGGGTCCTGTCCTCTTCGAGGCCGCCATAAGACGGCGGAAGCAATATCTGAAGAAGACCCATCTGGCCAAAAAGGCGGGCGATATCCCACTGAAACACACCATCTCTGTCACTCTCAGCTGCTAAAGGGGCTATCCTGTCCCTTACTGCCTTCCTTACATTCTCCACTATGATCCTCTGTTCCTCATTCAGTTCGATCATGATTACCTGTACCTGGAATTATACAGCTACTTCAGGTCATGCTGTCTCTAGT
>JABAOC010001947.1_pt2 | contig 15828 bp, 15 predicted proteins | sample 7062161 | NCBI WGS metagenome assembly JABAOC01 (sample SAMN14538625, study PRJNA623070) | marine sediment metagenome | biome: marine biome [ENVO:00000428]; feature: marine pelagic biome [ENVO:01000023]; material: deep marine sediment [ENVO:00002113] | place: India: Gulf of Khambhat ... | reverse complement strand
ATTATGTGTTACTTTTTGGTGGAAGAAAAGGACAAACGTTCAAATGGTATATTCCAGAACGAATAACCCACAATGAAGATATTAATCCGGTTTACCCAGAACCTGGATATGCTAGTGATCTCTATTATTCGGATATTTACAAAAACAATGGAACTGAGTTTGATGATTGGGATTCTAATGGAAATGACATATTCGCAGAATGGACAGGTGCTCCAAATGGGAAAGATTATATGGACTTCTATCCAGATGTACACATAGGAAGAATTCCAGTTCGTTATACATTTGAGGTAAAAAGAATCATTAACAAAATTATTACTTATGAAACCACAGTCGATGATTCATGGTTTAAGAAAGCAGTATTTGTTGCAGGGGATACGTTCACATCACCTGATTCATATTATGAGGGAGAACTAGAGAACCAAAAAGCAATTAACAGTTTACAACCTGCTGGTTTTTCTATTGAAAAATTATGGACATCGCTGGGAACACTTACAGGAAAATCAAGTGTTATCAAAAAATACAAACCTGGTGCTGGAATTGTATATTTTGCTGGCCACGGAAATCCTTCAACATGGTCAACCCATCCTCCACATGATGGAGGTACGTGGATTACTGGTTTGGATATGTTCTCGATGTATAGGTTAAGAAACAAAGATAAAACTCCTTTTGTTCTTGTTGGGGGATGTCATAATGCTCAGTTTAATACCACAATTTCAAAAATCCCAAAAGATATTAAAAAATACGGATTTGCAGATTACTTCGGAATCGGTGAAGGTGCTTCGTTTAGATTCTTTTACTTTGAATGGGTACCGCATGATTGGTGTTCATGGCAAGTAATGAAAAAAGGCGGCGGAGCTATTGGTGCGGTTGGAAACTCAGCTCTAGGTTATGGATACGCCGGTGCATCAACAACTCAAGGACTCGGTGGTTGGTTAGATCCACAACACTTTATTTGCTATGCAGATAAGGGTATGGAAACCTTAGGAGAGATGCACAGTCAGGCAAAAGCAGATTATATTACCATCATAGGTAATGTTAATTCAGATCAGATAGACAGAAAAACCATCGATTGTTCAGTACTGTTAGGAGATCCAAGCATAAAACTTGGTGGGTAATAATACCCATTTTTCTTTTTTTATATTTTTAATATTTTAAACATTACTATTAATTGATGTATAATTTTGTTAACAGTATGAAGACTATTTTTTTATTTTTATAGTTAAATTTAAATATTCATAAATTAAAGTATATCTGGAAGTGCAGTAATGAAAAAAATACTACCTTTGTTAATTATTGGAACTTTAATCTTAACAGGATTTAAAGCCTTTGCTGCACCTGATAATAATTATGAAATGATTAGGGAATTAATTTTATTCTCATCGCCAACCTTAATAGAAAAAAATGATACAAATTATTCAACTATTGAATTGGAAGAATCTATATCACATATAATGATAACTGGTGAACCCCTAATACCAGTTATTAATAAAAAATACACATTTCCGTTTGGAACGAAAATTCATGATGTTGAAGTTACTTTTTATGGAACGAATAAACAAATTTTAAAAAGAAAAATAATGCCTGCTCAAGCACCAGTTCTATTACTGGCAAATGAATATATCAACGTAGAGAAAGCTGAAGAAAAAGGAGCTGTTTATTCAAGTGAGGAATTATATCCATTAAAACAGTTTAGATACAGTCTCCATGCAGGTTTAGACGGTAGAAACCATGTCATATTTCTGAACCTTCAATGTTTTCCTATTCAATATGCACCTGGAAAAAATATAATTTATTCTGCAGATTCAATGAATATAAAAATCATATACGAACCTCCACCAAAACTTGTATCATTTCCAGATATCTTTGATATGGTCATCATTTCTCCCGAAAAATTTTTTCCCCAGATTAGTCCCTTAATAGCTCATAAAAATAAAGTAGGAATAAATACAACTTTTAAATCTACAGAAGAAATCTATAGAGAATATAATGGTCGAGATAAAGCTGAACAGATAAAATACTTCATTAAATATGCGATAGAAGAAATAGGAATTACCTATGTACTTCTTGTTGGAGGTATGAAATCACAACTTTTTGGAGTACCAAGGGATGATAAAAATCAAGGATCAAAAAGCTGGTATCTTCCAGTTCGATATACCAATCTGTATGATCAGGGAGGTATATATGATCCAGGATATATAAGCGATCTTTATTATGCAGATATCTATAAAGTAGAAAATAATGAAACAGTTTTTGAAAACTGGGATTCCAATGGAAATAACATATTTGCAGAATGGAGAGGACTAAATAAAGATGTAATAGACCATTATCCAGATGTATATATTGGAAGAATTCCCTGTAGAAATAGCTTTGAAGTTANNAGTTAAAATATTGGTTGATAAAATTATAAAATATGAAAACACGGACGCCGATCAATCGTGGTTCAATAAAATAATCTTGATTGGGGGAGATTCTCATGATGATGCAGGAACTAATTACATCGAAGGTGAACTTGTATGTGATAAAGTTATATCTTATATGCCTGATTTTAAACCAGTAAAACTATATGCAACAAATAAAGGTACAATATGGTCCACACCAACACCAAAGAATATAACAAAAGAGATATCGAAAGGAGCTGGTTTTGTCTTGTTTGATGGGCATGGGAGCCCAGGGTCTTGGGATACATATTGGGTAGGAAATCATACTTGGTCCAATACACCAGGCGGAATTGCAATTTATAACTTTCCTAAATTGATAAACAAAGATAAACTACCGATAGTGCTCATCGGTGGATGTCATAACAGCCAATTTAATGTTACACTATATGCCACGTTATTAAATAAACCTTTTATGTGGACATATGGAATGCCTGTTCCAGAATGTTTCAGTTGGTGGTTAACTCGAAAAATAGGAGGTGGAGCGATAGCAGCGATGGGTTCTACCGGTTTGGGTTATGGATATGTAGGGAATCATAGTGATATAGATGGTGATGGTATAGATGAGCCAGATGCTCTTGAAGGGCTTGGTGGATACATTGAAATAATGTTTTTTAAGGTCTATAATGAAGGTGTAGATATCCTTGGGGAAGTATGGGGTGTTACACTAATTCGTTATTTAAATGTATTTCCACCAATGAATGACATGATACAAATGAAATGTATTCAAGAGTGGCCATTACTTGGAGATCCTAGTCTTATGATTGGTGGATATCCTAGATAAATTATTCTTTTTTTAACAAACTAAACTTCTTGTAATAAAAACGCTCCTAAACATTTTAGTTTTTCCTCGTACGACTCAGGATATAAAAATCGCTCAGCTGCAGAAATACTACTTAAAATTGAATTTCCATCTTGTGGAGTAAAACAAAAACCAAATATTTCATTTCCATTAACTACATGTATTGTTGGTATAACTGCGACTGTTTGATCAAGTATTCTCCCATAATGTCCATGCTCTCTTCCATATGAAAATACCAAATTGGCAGCTTTTTTATACGTTACAGCTACTCGAGGATTGTCTATGAAGTTTTGTATAGCTTGCTCTTTAGTTAAACTATTATTAAGTTTTAAATCATACCATATACAATGCATATATTGTGTGTTTAATTTTAACGCACTTGAAAAAACATTAAGTTCGATTCCTAATGTTTTGTATAAATGATAAACATCAACTGCATGGTGTGTACCCATTTTTACGTCTTTGTGTGTACCTACTTCAGGGGAGGGAATAAAACTTTTAACTTGACTAATGTCATTTGCCCTTCGAATACATAGAAACCTTCCTTCTTTTAAATGGTTTTTTTTATCTTCTATAGCTAGTGTATTTATTATTACTGCTATATTGTGTGTATTACAGCTTACGATATGAATAAATTGATCTTTTTTTGTAATCGCTTCATCATTGATACCAACAGCAAACATCTTTCCAAAGCCAAATTCAGAGCCCTGGGCTAAAAATCCTTTAACTCTGTCTTTATATTTTTTATAATATTTTTCTTTGTTCATCAGTCCAGTACCTTTGGGTGTACAATCTATAACAACAGAAGCTTGTTTTATTGCTTCTTCTGCTCCATATACTGGATCTATTCCTAGCTCTTGAAAATCATTTATTTTATCTTTATTAACGCAGAGATTTGCACCTCTATTGATTAAACCTTTGATTTTTGGTCTATCCTCTAATTTGGGAGTATGTTTGTAAAAGGTTACTTCATCTATTCCAAGATCTTCTTTGGCATCACAGAGTAATCCAATAAGGGGTTCCCCTATTGTACCTGTACCGACTATATGAACGATATTATCATTTACCATAATTAAACTCCCCTAAATTTCAATGTATAATCAACATATTGCATTTAATTGTTACTATTGCCTCTCCTTGTATAAAAATATTATTTCACAAGAATTTTATTTTATTTTATATGTTGAATTTAATTTAGTGTAATGTATTTGATTCAAATGAGGAACTTTTTTAAATAATAATTAATAACTATTTTCCTATATTTACCTTATTATGGGTAATGTTATAAAATGCAACGTAAGAGACATCCTAAATGAGATTAAGTGGACAAAAAATATAGAAAAAGTAGAAATTTCGTATATTCATCGAGGAGCTCATAATAGTACAAAAATAATTTCTGGTAAGGAGATAATGAATATTGGAAAATCTTTTTTTGATACCGCTACTACAAGTATTCCTTATCATCGAATTATTAAGATCGTATATGAAGGAAAAGTCATGTTTGATAGGCGTTTACTTAAATGAAAATATCTCATTTATTCTAATTATTGAAAAATTTCTCTAAAATAATGAGTATTTGTCTATATACATTTAGTATAATACTCTAATAATACTTTATCAGGTGTGTAAAAAAAATGTTACAATCCAAATAAAAAACCATATTATTAGTAGTAAAAATATTGCGGTAAGTATTCTACGAATCCGAACTAATTCAATATCGGTTTTATTCATTGATATCCCCCATGATATCTATCCAATTAAATTAGAAAAACTCTTTTAGTTTATTAACCTCGGGATTTGTTATACCACATCTTTTCACAGGGAAAATATCTTCTACTATATCAATTTCACTTATAACTTGTTGATATTCTCTTATTAATGTTTCGCTAAATTTTTTTACATTTTTAATATCATCAGCAGAAAAAACCAGCATCCAATCATATTTACCATGAAGATAGCTACTGCATAAAATATCTACACCAATCTCCTCCCCTTTCTTATGCATAGTTAGATCGATTATTTTATTAACTGCATCTTCAACAGGTTGAACAGATTTTTTTATAAGCATAATATATCGCTTTAAACCTAATTTTTCATTGTTTAATACAGCATTGTATCCCCAGATAGTTTTGTTTTCTTCCAGTCTTTTTTTAATCCTCCATACTTTTTGTCTGGAAAATCCACATTTTCTTGCAATATTTTCAATGCTATCATCAGTTTTTTGCTGAAGAACCTTCAGAAATTTTTTTTCATCGGCATCAATCTGCGTTTTACTGCTTTTAGGCATATTATGTCACTCTCAATAATATAATTCATAACATCTATTCCTTTAAAAACATTTATATAGTTCAAGTTACTAATATATTTTGAGAGTGGGGAAATCTTATCTAAACCATTACAATCAGGATAAGCTTACCATTTGCGGGTGTAAGTTCCTCTAAACCCCACTCTCTAACACTTATTTTAAAAAACGGATAACAAATATACAATAAAATTTATAAGCCTGTAAAAAAGAAGTTGAATTGATGGGGAAGAAAAACCATCTTATATTATGATAAACTTCCCAACCCTTTCCTCTCATTTGTTACCCCTCTTCCCCATCTAATTATTTATTTTCCTTTTAATTATATTTTATAATAATAAAAACTGTAAATCCTTATAAATATTAAAGATAATAGCCTTGATATTATACTAATCAGTTGATAGTATGTTATTACAATCTGGTATACAATCATTAATTCATTTTCCTAAATTTTTCCAAGCTTATATGTTATTAAAAGAATCTCAATTTTGGAATGAAAAAAAATTAAAAGCATACCAATTTCAACAACTAAAACTTCTTTTAGATCATTCCTATAAAAATGTTCCTTATTATACAAAATTGTTTAATAACATTAAAATAAAACCAAAAGATATCGAAACTTTACAAGATCTATCTAAACTTCCATATCTTACAAAAGATATTGTTTGTAGAAATTCGAATGAAATAAAAGCAACAAATTATCCTGGGCATAAATTTGGATATTTAAACACTGGCGGTTCAACCGGACAACCTTTACGAGTTTTTATTGAAAAGGGAGTTTGGCCTAACAAAATGATGGCGTTTGGAAGGATACAGAATGAATGGACAGGTCGCTCTTATTTTGATAAATGCGTAATTATACAAGGTGTTGAGACTCCTTATAGTTATCAGCTATTTAGAAGAATTTTGGTTTTATCATCCTTTCATATAACTGATAAATATTTATCCTCTATCGTAAAGAAAATTCAAAAATTTAAACCTAAGCATATTTATAGCTATCCTTCTGCTCTTTCTAATCTCGCAATCTATATGAAAAAAAATAATCTTAAGTTAAATCCTAAACCGAGGAGTATTGTATGTTTTTCAGAAACATTATATGATTGGCAACGCGAGCTCTTAAAAGAATTATTTCAATGTCAAATCTATCAACAGTACAGTCTAAGAGAATCAGTTGCTTTAGGTATCTCTTGTGGTCAAAGTAACTTTTTTCATATGTTTTCAGAATTTGGTATCGTTGAGTTGATTGGAAAGGATGGAAAACCAGTGATAAAAGAAAATAATATTGGAGAGATTGTGGGCACTGGATTTCATAATTATATTTTTCCTTTTATAAGATATAGAACAGGTGATTTTGGAGTTTATACTAAGGAAAAATGTCCATGTGGGAGACATTATCCTTTATTGAAAAGAATTGAGGGAAGATTACAAGAATTTGTTATTTCAAAAACAAAACAACTTGTCCCTCTTACTGGATTATATGGTGTAGTAGCTATGTGCTCGCAAAATGTACAAGAATGTCAATTATATCAGGACAAAGTAGGAGAACTTGTTTTAAATATTGTAAAAACACAAAATTATTCAAAAGTTGACGGTGAAAAAATACAAAAAAATTTTAAGAAACGATTTGGAAATCAATTTAATTTAACTTTACTTTATGTGGATCAAATTTCAAGAACAAAAGCAGGAAAATTTCAATTTTTAATTCAAAAGTTACCAATCGAATTTAATTATTAATCGTATTTTAATATTTTCATAAATTTAAAAAATATAATCCTTTAAAGATAATGAATTTTTTGAAATTTCATTAGTACTTTTAACAATTTAGTATTATTCCTAAGTTAAAATATTTGACTTAACTTATTATATTAGATCGTATACTTCATCTACAAATGCCGAAGGTGTTCTAAACGTAATTATACCCCACGATCCAATCTCAGGAATCACATTACCCCAAACGCTATTTCTCTCAGCTAAACCAGGACTAAAAGTTGAACTAGTGTTGATAGTTAGCATTACAAGGTCCCCTCTGTTGATAATTGGTATATCAGTATTTGTACTTAGAGAATTATCTGCGTCCTCTATTACAATAATCCCAAATTCGTTTGAATTTAGAGCAAATGCAGCAGTATCAAAAACCCCTGTAGCTGCTGGAGCTGATGAATGCTGTGAACTATTATAACCAAGTATTACTTTTGTATCATTATCAGCCAACTCTATTTTTGTTTGATTCAGATCAATCTCACGTGAACCAGATCTGCCTTTCACACTTATTGTAATCAAATCAATTCCAACTGCTGGATCACTTACATGACCTTCTACATCTACAACTGACACTCCGGTAGCAACTTCTTCTATTGTCTCTTGTCCTGTATATAGAGCTTGCATTTGAAGAGTGTTTGCTACTTGAATAAGAACAGAAGCAGCAATACCTGCTACTAAAACCATAGCTATGAAAATGATCATAGCACCAATACCCATACTTCCCCTGTCATTTTTTTTAAACAAATTTTTAATGTACATCATCATCCCATCCAATTGTTACGCCAACTCCTTTTATGTGGAAAAAACTTCTATTTACTTTATAATGCTTATTCGCAGCTGAATATGCAGCTGCCAATACTCCTGATTAACTAAAAGCAATTGAAATAAATAAATAATTTACTTATATGTTCAAAATTGTTCTCATTTACATGAACACATATATACAATAAAAAATTTATTGCAACGATTTTAACAAAATTGAGGCTAAATTTTATATTTTAATTTGAACTTAATTAACTATTAGTTTTATATATCGATAATGATTATAGATTAGCACAGAGATGGGATTAGAAATTATAAATTTCCACAGGATATTCACAATCTTATTTTTATTCTTTATATTAACTTTTAACTCACCAATTGCTTGTGCTATTAATTATTATGCAGATATTAGTATCGATATCGATGATTCTGGATTCGTGACAATAGATGGTATAACTAACCATCCAGATCTTTTAGCAGAGAATACAGAAATTTACACCTCAAAAAAACAGAGTTATTGGCTGTTAAATATTACAAAAGAAGAAATATTTTCTGATTATATTTTTATTTTAACATTACCTATAGATTCTTCTATTAACTATATTAAATCATCTGGTTCAATTAGAATTGAAGAAGATAAAGGGAATTTAATTGTAAAAGGATTTGGTCAGAATGAATCCGTTTTCATTATAGTCCAATATCAGGTGAAAAAGAGTTCAGATGATATAGGATTAATGGAGAATAATCAATCATTAATTATTATTACTCTTATCTTAATTTTATCTATAATTTTAATAATTGTAATATATTTCAAGAAAAAAAACAAATTAATTACTGATAAAACTCTTACAAAAGATAATAAACAATATAACTTAAACGGATTAACCGATAGACAAAAGAAAATAATGGAACTTTTAATAGAAAGAAATAGACCCTTAACTCAAACAGAGATTCAACAAGAGTTAAAAATACCAAAAGCCGCAATTTCAAGAAATATTAATTCACTAGAAATAAAAGGTCTGGTTGAAAAAGAAAAAATCGGAATGTCTAATTTAATTAAGATTAAAAAACCTGATTTTTAAAGTCGTTCCGGTATGTTCCGCTTTTTTCCGGTTAAATTATATATGCTGTTTCACCCAATAAATAATTGAAACCTGCATGAATTGGTTTCCGAGGTGATGAATATATGAAAAAAATAACAAACATAATGGTTATGCTCATGCTCATGGTCTCTTTTACATCATTAGCATTAGCAGATGAAGAAGCTGGAGAAAATCACAATGGTCAATTTGAAGGTGGAACACCAAATGGAGTAAATGAATCCTCAGATGGTAATGAAACAGAAGAGCCTGATTCAAATGAAACTGAGGAACCAGATGAAGATTATTTAAATAATGAAACAGAAGAAGAAATAGAAATAATGAACAATTCGTTAGGTGCAGAAATTCGTTTATTACAACTTGAAAAAGCTATACTAAAAAACCTTCTCAAAGGTGAGAGAGCAGTCGAAGTATTAAAATCGATGGAATTTAATACATCTATTCTTGAATCAATACTAGTTGAAATGAGAATTTTATTGGATGAAGTAAATGATACCGATCCAAGTTCTAATGACTCCGTCCAAGTATTTGTTCATTTAAAATTTGAAGCTAGAAATCTAACGAAACAATTTAGATTAACAATAAAGGAACTTTTAAATGATGAAAAGATCAAAGAACTAAAAGAGAGAATTAGAGAGATGGTTGGTAAGGAACTGGAAAATGTCAGTAAAAGAATCAGGAATAGAATTAAACAATTTAATCGAAATCAATTACATAGGTTATATGGAATAATCGGAGAAACGAATAGTTCGTTGATTGAAGAATATGAAAATGGTAATATTTCATTGATACAATTAAAATCACAGATAAGCAAGATGGTTAATCAGATGACAAAAGAAAAGAAATATCAGATATTTTCTGAGGTTAAAGAAAATAATATCAGAAAAAAAATAAAAGCACAAGCATCTGCAGATGAATGGCAAAATAAAGGGAAGGGAAAAGGTAAAGGCAAACAGGACTAAGATATAAACTAATGGAGAACGTGGTAAAAAATGAATAAAAAAATCATGGCATTATTTCTTCTTCTAATTATTTTCGTTTCTATTGCAGTAACTTACAATTATTTCAGTCAATCAACCACTGAAAAACAATATGATAGTCCCATTGACATTAATGAAGATGATATAGGTAATGAAATTGATAAGATATTTTTAGAAGAAGATGATGAAATAGAAATCGGAGAAATGATCTAGTCTTCTCCTCGTTTTTCTTTTTTAATTTATTAAAACTATTATTAAAATAAAGTTAATTTATAAAGCTTAGAATTCTTTATTAAATATCTATAAAATAATATGGGAAATAATTGTGAAATATGCCGCAGGAGGGGATCGAACCCTCGACATCACGGTCTTCAGCCGTGCACTCTCCCAAACTGAGTTACCGCGGCAATATAGTTAATCTAGTGATTTTATTAAAGCATCTATTGTTTTATTCATATCCTTTAATTTGATTTTTAACTGAGGTATAGCCTTTTTTATTACTTCGGTAGTAACAGCTCCATGTGGAGAAGGTTCGATTAATCCTTCCTGCTCTAATATTCTTAGAGAATATCTTACCATATGTTGAGGATGTTTTGTAAGTTCAGATAATTTAATTATTCCAGCAGGTTCATTTTTTTGTAAAACTTTAAGTACATGAACATGTCTTTTCAATATATCTAACTCAGTTGAAATTACACTTGTTAGAACAAATCTTTCTTTTTTTTCATCTTTCATATAAAATGCCCCTTAATAGTTGTATACTTGTTAGCACATGTAATAGAATTCCTGTATTTATTTTCTTTGTCGATAACGAATTTTTAATATAATAAAAATAATAATATACTCTTCCTAAAAAATTGTAACTATCTTAATTTTTATTAGCTTTTTAAGTTGTTATCGATCATAATAATTTTAACGCATTAATATAAAGATGATAAATATCCATGCATTTTTTTGTAATGTATCCGAGGTCATATTTTCAATTTCAGCAGATATTGTTATTCCAATCTCTCCTAAGCCAATTATGGGTCCACTTCGTATTTTTTCAGATCCCCCTGGTGGAATATTTTCAATTATGCCTTCCCAGTGTGGATTACTAGGAATTATTACTCCTGTTATATCAATAGACCAATATACATCTCTTGCGTCTCCATCTCCATTATTTTGAATTATCGATTTGATTCTAAGAATACCATCATTAATTTTTTCAATGTTTAGTATTGGTTTTACTATTTGGATCTCTAACGAGTCTGATCGTTCTCCTTCTCCATATTTATCTGCAGCAATAACAGTAATATTATAGTTACCACTTTCATTCCATATATATGATGCGTTTGTTACATTTCCAGAAAGGTAGGGACCAAGCCATCCACTATAATTACCATCACCCCATGACCAATTATAGTAGAGAGAATCATTATCAGGATCTGTAGTCCTAGTGAAGAATGTATATTTGACTCCCGCTTCACCTTCAGTAGGGCCCGTTGGTTTTTCTGGTTTATTAGGAATATCATTTCCAATTCTTATTTCAAAAAATGCTGGAAAACTATCTTCCCAATAATCTTTAGATTTAGCAATAATTTCATACGCACCTTCTTCATTCCAAGAATGTTCTTCAATAATTTCTTCTCCTGAAGGGTATGGACCTAACCACCCTATTTCCTCCCCATCCCCCCATTTAATAAAGTAAGAGACATTGTCACGCTCTGGATCTTCAGATACAAAAGTATACATTAATTCTTCTCCAACTTCACCTGAAATTGGCCCAATTATTGTAGGAGGTGTTTGCTTGTTACCACCAGGATATTTAATGATTTTAAATTCATCAAGTAACCCATCAAAATATTTTGTTTCGTTATATGCTCTCCTCCCCATTCTAACCTTATTAAAATGCGTATTCTCTATTTTACATAACCACTCTGTTTCATTATTATCAAATTTACCATCAACATATAATTCTACGACTGGATCTGAAGTATAGCCATTAAAATAAAACGTAGCATGGTGCCATTTATCATCGTTATAAGTGTTTTTTGAAAATAATAATATTCCACAGTAAGTCGTCCAAGCCTTAAAAAATAATTTTCCATTTGCGGTTAATTCAATAAAAATTTCTGGAATGTTTTTTGTGCCACACATACCATAGATCATTCCACCATTGATTGATTTAAACCATATTGAATAGATCAAATCATCGGTTTTATTAATTCCTAGATTTTGAGAATATTCTTTTAATTCAACATAATCGTTAATTCCATCAAAACTAAGTGCCTTACCATACTTTCCAGTAACCCAAGTTGCTCCATAAATTGTTCCATCAAAGTCATGTCCAGAAGAATCTTCCAGTATGTTTCCACTACCTTCATCAAATTTCCAATAAGCAAGCACATAATCATTATTTAAAGGAATATTATGTAATGACTCTTTAAACGATTGAATATTATTTCCCCATACACACGATGAAATACATAGCCCTATAAATAGAAAAAGAGTTGCATAGGAAAAATTCCTCCTTAATAAATTTTTTTTCATTTTTTACTTCCCTAATATATAACATATACAAATTGATATATAAATTTTTGTATAAGAAATTTATGGTAAAAAGAAGTTTTATTATTAATTTTAAAATTAATTATTACATAAAATAGGGAAAAATTATACTATATATTGTTGACTCTGCTTTAGATTTATAAATTTTCGTATTATCGTAAACTAGATTAAAAAGGATTCTTTTATCGATTTTGATTAGTAATGTATCTTATTACAAAATGGTTTGGTACATTTCTCTGTGATAAAAACGGAATTAAAAAAGAAATACTTTTTCCAAATGATGAAATGGAAATTGTAAAAAGGTTAAGAAAAATTGAAAAAAATAACATTCTTCCTGAAGAAAAAAAAATTTCAAAAGGAATTAAGGTAATTGTAAATGAAAAACGTTTACAAAAAATTGGAGAATATAATGATTCCAAACCATTTTTTAAAAAAATAAAAATCGATCCAAAAAAGTATGGTTTTTCAAATGAATTATTCCATAAGATTTCAATAACCCTAGCTCAAGATAAAGTTGAAGAAAGATTAAAATCAGAAGACTTACAAATTATTCAAATGGTAAATGCACTTGATGATCTTATTCAAACGTTAAATTTACTTTCCGAACGTTTAAGTTGCTGGTCAGTAATTCCAACTCCAAAAGAAAAAATTAAACCCTTTGAAAATATTTTTTCAACAGTTAATAATGAAATCAAAAGACTGGAAAATCAAATAGATANNATAGATATTGACATGAAAAAAATTGCTCCTAATACAACTTACATAGTTGGTCCATTGATCGGTGCGAGATTACTATCACTTGCAGGAGGACTACAAAAACTTGCTATTCTCCCCGCTTCAACAATTCAAATTTTAGGCGCTGAAAAAGCTCTTTTCAGATATAAAAAAGAGGGCGGAAAACCACCAAAACATGGAGTAATTTTTCAGCATCCATTGATAAATAGATCTTTACGAGAAGAAAGAGGAAAAATTGCTCGTGTTCTGGCAAATAAAATTACCATAGCGGTAAAGGCAGATGTATTTACACAAAGAGATATCTCAAAAGAATTAAAAAAAGATTTAGATAAAAAGGTGAAAGAGATTAGAAACAAGTAAAAATATAAACAAGTAATTGTTCTATTAATAAAAAATGGGTTATTAAAGGAGAGAAAAAACAAGTATGAGTGACCTTAAAACCGTTTTAAGGGATACTGGCGGCATACTAATAATGATAGGTGTTATAACACTATTTGCATTATTTGTTCCCATTTATTTTAATGAAGGATATGGAATAATTCCAATACTTATTACTTCTGCAATATATTTCATAATTGGCATTCCAATTTTTCTTTTTTTTAAAAAAGCTGATTTGGCTAATTTTAAAAGCGCAATGGTGACAGCAGCATTAGGATGGTTTTTAATTTCACTTATCGGTTGCATACCGTTTTTGTTGATTGGATTTGATAAAACAAATCCAACTATTACCATGAATTTTATCTCTTCATTTTTCGAATCTATGTCGGGATGGACAGGTACCGGTCTTACAATGATAGATAAGGAGAATCTTCTCCCATATACGTTACAGTTTTGGCGTTCGCTGATTCAATGGATCGGCGGCGTTGGAGTAATTGTGTTAACTCTTTCAATTCTAGCACGACCCGGTACTGGTTCATATGTTTTATATAGATCAGAAGGGAGAGATCAAAAAACCCATCCATCGATAATATCAACAGTCAGAACAATATGGTGGATATTTCTACTCTATACAATAATAGGAATTGTAGCATTAGCAATAATTGGTCAGTTTTCACCTGAAGGAATGAATATATGGCAATCCATAAACCATGCTATGACTGGGATAGCAACAGGTGGTTTTTCGGTTACTGATGATAGTATCTTAAGTTTTGGAGTAATAAGTCAGATCGCCATCTTATTTCTGATGTTTTTTGGTGCGATTGCATTTGCCGCACATTACGATCTATTAAAAGGAAGAACCAAGAAATTTTTATCTGATGCTCAATTCCAAGCAATGGTACTTCTAATTATCATTGGAGTTTTGGCACTAACTTTAATTAATCTAAATGATCCAAACTTAGGCTACGGAGGAAATTATTTATTATCGCTCAAGGAATCTGGATTTCAATTTATTTCAGCGATAACATGTACAGGTTTTTCTTCAGCAACTATACCAAATTGGACTGAATCTGCAAAATTAATGTTATCTTTTGCTATGGTAATTGGCGGTGCTGCAGGTTCAACTGCGGGAGGTATAAAATTATTCAGAGCAATACTATTGAGCAAAGGTGCAAGTTGGAGAATCAAGCGCTCAATTTCAACTCCTAGGAGAGTATTTATTCACAAACTAGGAGATAAATCATTATCAAAAGAAGACGCTATGGATTTAATTAATGAAGCAGCTATTATTTCGTTCATGTGGATTATTTTAATAATGGTTGGAGTTATTGTAATTGCATTTTTATTTCCACAAGAAACCTTGGGGAATGTAATTTTTGAAGTATGCTCAGCTCAAGGAAATGTTGGTCTATCTTCTGGAATAACCACCATGGGAATGTCACCTTTTGGAAAAATAATGCTGATAATAAATATGTGGATAGGAAGATTAGAGATTATCCCAATAATTGTTCTCGTAAAATCTATGTTTGGGATAAGAAGAAATGTTTTGTAGGTTATTCTTGCTCTTTTAATAAGGTAAATTGTTTATCTTGTAGTTCTTTTACACATTTATCAAGCTGTTGAATTGCATTAAGGAGTTTATAGACTTCTTGATCTTTTGGTGATGGTGGTATTGCAGATTGTGGATGTTTTTCTTTCTTTTTATGAAACTCAGATGTCGAGTATCTTTCTTTTAGAATCGCTGATGCATTTTTTAATATCTTTATCTGTTCTGTGATTTTATTGAGTTGACTCATTTTATTCCAGTCTCCTAATGACCTATATTGTTATGGATTTAATGCACTTCATGTAATTATTATTATAATAATAATAGTTTTGGATTGTTAAAAGGCGAATAATATAAAATGGTATTTTTTTAATGGTATTTTTAATATCGAAAATATTTTAAGATGGTGTAAAATTTATTTATTGCGGAGGATTGACTATAGTAACTTATACAAAAAATGGCTTATTGTTAATATTA
>JABAOC010006270.1_pt1 | contig 15835 bp, 12 predicted proteins | sample 7062161 | NCBI WGS metagenome assembly JABAOC01 (sample SAMN14538625, study PRJNA623070) | marine sediment metagenome | biome: marine biome [ENVO:00000428]; feature: marine pelagic biome [ENVO:01000023]; material: deep marine sediment [ENVO:00002113] | place: India: Gulf of Khambhat ... | reverse complement strand
CTCGTCAGGATAGACACCCAGGTTCCCCCGGGGCTGAACTACGACGCCCTCTGCGATATCATTGCGGACAAACTCAGCGGCCTCGGCTGCGACGTGAGCATCCACGAGGCCCCCGAGAGGTACATGGAGCTCTCCGGCGCCAGAATCATGGGGCTCGAGGGGCCCAGGAGCAACCTGGTCGCCCGGTACGGGGGCGCTGGAGGGGACCCGACCCTCCACATAAGCGCCCACACGGACACAGCAGCCATCCAGGGGGAGGGCTGGACTAAGGACCCCCTAGGCGGCGAGGTCACCCCGGACAACCCATACGGCAGGAGCGACTATGACAGGGGCGGCGGTTACATCTGGGGCCGGGGCGCCTCGGACGACAAGGGGGAGATCGCGGCAATGACCTACGCCCTCCAGGCCCTCCACGAGCTTGGGGTGAGGCTGAGTGGAGACCTCGTCCTGACGGGGAACTGCGACGAGGAGATAGGCGGGGTGGCGGGGCTGGGCTTCCTCATCAGAGAGGGTATAGTGAAAGCTGACTATGGGGTCCAGCTCGACGGGGGCCTGACGGGGATCGGCCTGGCAGCGCAGGGGCGCACTCGATTCCTCATCAGGACCCGGGGCAGGTCCTACCACGGGCAGGTGCCGATCCTCGGGGTGAACGCCATTGAGAAGATGTCGAAGATAAACGTCGCCCTAGACGATTACTGGAGGAAAGTCCTCCTGAGAAGGCAGAGGGCTGTCCCCGGGATAGAGCTCCACACAGCCCTCAGGGAGAGGGGGATCGACAGGCTCACCGCTATGCTCAACATAGGCACCATCAAAGGAGGGGTCCAGGGGGCGACGGTCCCCGACCTCTGCGAGGAGGAGGTTCTCAGGGGGATGATCCCCGGGGAGACATTCGACGAGGTGAGGAGGGAGCTCGTCTCAGTCATAGAGGGGGTGAGGGCGGCGGACCCGGACATCGAGTACGATTTGGAGGTCATAAACAGCAGAGAGGGGTACGTGGTTCCCGCAGACGACCCCTACGCCCTGGAGGTCCAGTCGATCATAGAGGAGGCTGTGGGGCGAAAGCTCCCCTTCACGGGCACCCTCGCCAGCACGGACATGAACTACCAGGTGGTGGACGGGGGCATGCCCTGCGTCAACTTCGGGGTCGGGGGCGCCTATAGCAATGGGCACAGGCAGGACGAGAGCGCAAGCATAGACGAGATGGTAGAGTGCTCAAAGGCTGTCGCCCTGATCATGATGAGGAAGCTCGGAGCCGCCTGAGCCAGGTTTAGGACTTTACGCTAATCGGTTTCTAGGAACAGGGAGGAGCCTTTGGTCGAGGTCATCTACCTATCAAAATGCGGAGAAAAAGGGGGGAATATGGGGGCTAAGGTAAGACCTTGTAGGGCCTCATCATCTCGTTGTCCTCGTGGTCGAGGATGTGGCAGTGCCAGACGTATCCCGGCCCTTCGGTTGCGTCGAAGGGATAATCTTCGCTTCCATCGATTGGAGAGAAGCGCACCCGGATGACGGTGACCTGACCCGGATGAGCCTGGATGGTGTCCTTCCACCCCAACTCGTTGTCGGGTGGGCTCATTGGGGCGCCCTCCAGGTAGGGGGTCACCTCGACCTCCACCACGGGCCAATCGTTATACCACGGTGGCTCTCCCGTATCGCTTCCATCGATGTTGCTGCCTATCCAATCATCCCAGTACTCATCAACGTCTATCGATTGGCGACTCACGAGCTGGAACTGGGTCAGGTGCAAGTGGATGGGGTGCGTGTCCTCTGTGGGGTTGACGATTATCCACTCCTCGGTTGTCCCGAGCACGGGTGTTTCAGAGACGTCTGCGCCCCATTTCTGACCGTTCAGTAGTATCATCTCGGGCTCGTCTGCAGGGCTCATGACCTCCACTAGGACCAGTGTCCTGTTTAGAACGGGCTCCGGTAGCGTGGGCCAGCCGTTATCTAGGTCCTCGTTCAGCGGATCCGGCAGAGTCTGTGGTTCGAAACCTTCTTCGTCGGTTACGGTGAACTGCATTATCTGAACCATGGTTCCTGGTGGGTCTCCCTCTTTTGATCCGCCCTTGAATGGGGCGTAAGCATCGTTCCTCATTATCACCTTGGTCCCGGCATCAAGCCCCGAGAAGTCTATCAGGATGTCAGCTCTCTCACCTGGTGCGATAATAAGATACTCAAGGTCTGCTGCAGATTTCAAGTACCCGCCATCGCTGCCAATCTGCGTGAAGGGTATGAGAGCGCCATAACTTTCTGGGTTCCCAAGATCGTCTTCGCCAATTTTCACTCTGAAGCTCGCATTATAGAATCTGGCGTTCGATCCATCCAGTAGCCGTAGGCGGTACTGTCCTTGCTTCACGTCCATGTTCGGCCAGACCAGGCCGTTGACCATGCTCACGTCTCCGAAGAACTCAGGGCTCCAGTATGGATGGATGTCGGGGTTGTTCCCCTCGCTCGGGAAGTACATCGAGCCATCGGTCATAAAGATGCGGTCTTGGATGGCGATGGGAATCTCGTATTCTCCGCTGGGAAGGAGTTCTGCGACTTCGTCTCCCGGGTCTCGGAGCAGATAGAAGCCTGCCAGCCCTGACATGACGTTGAGGCGGGTTATGCCAAGTGCGTGGTCGTGGTACCAGAGGGTCGTCGGAGGCTGCTCGTTCGGGTACACGAAGAGGGCGGTGTTGCCGCCATTGCCCTTACGTGCTGTGTTGTATGCCGGTCCATGTATCGCGTTGATAGTGAACCAGGCATCCGGATGGCCATCATATGTAGATTTGACTTCTCCTCCGTGCAGGTGGGTAACTAGGGGGACAGGCCACTGGGCTTCCGGATATCCCGGGGGATACGGTTCGAACGGATACTCCGGCATGGAGAGGTTGTTCGGGTTCGCCCAGTGAAGAGTCGGGTCAACCGCGAACATGTGTGAAGACGAGATCCTGTTCTGCCAGTTCACGTAGGCGGGGATGCCCCTGACCGGTTCGAAGGAGGGCCCCGGCGAGTTTTGGACGAAGCCCAACGGGGCTCCCGTCACCGCGTCCTTGGCTACGCCTCCATAGCCCCAGACCCGTGTGGCAGGGTATCCGGGAGGCAAGATCTGCTGCATGAAACTCTTCATGAGAACGGTGTAACTATGCTGTATCACTTCACCCCCTTTGCCTCTGATCTCTCTCGGAACATAAACTGGCGGAGGACCTGTAAGTTGGTTGACGTACTTCGGGATAGTTGTAGGGTCCAGTAACTCCGGGGCAGGGGGCGCCGCAAGAACGGGCCACGCAATAATCACGGAAACAGACAAGACAGCCAGTGCGGCCGCTAAAACCCTGAAACGCCGGCGGGTCAGTCTGATACTCTTCAAAGAACCTTTTTTCATCGTGTTTTCACCTTTTATTGGCTATGGTTACAGAACAAAGGAGAAATTTAAACATTTATCGTCATTTAAAAATAAGTCTTAGATAACGCTATAAAAACCTCATAAGCCATTGGACGAGAAAGCCTTCAAAATATTAATCTCCTCAGCCCAGTGCAGGCGTTTGTCAGCGATTAACCTCCCATGGAGAGGAAGACGATCTCAATCATTGATGAAAGGGAGCCATAAAAATGCGGGGCGGGCTTGTCAGAGGCCGTATGGGCCGGCTAGGGTCAGGCGGTCGAGGCCCCCTGGTCGCAAGGTCTCTAGGCCCCTCCCGTGTACCACTGGAAGGGTTTCTCCCTCGACCTCGCCTCCCCCTCGGCCGTCCTCGTCCTGTGCTCGGGGGGGAGCCACCTCTCGTCCCCGTAGTGGCAGCTGAAGTCCCCCACGTGCTCCTTGATGGTGTTGCTGCTCTTCTCGTATGTGTTGCCCGTCTCCAGCTCTGGGCCGTAGACGTGGTCTCCTGCGTGGTCCTTGGGAAGGGTGCAGAGCTCCTTGAACTGCTTGTACTCGCTCACCTGGACCACCTCGTAGTCTGCGTACCACCTGCATATGTCCCAGTAGTCCCTTATCGCCCCCGTCTCCGGGTCCCTGTTGCTTATGCTCCCCGACTTCTCCCCGGCGTATGGCCCCTTCACGAGCTTCTTCGACTCGTCCGTCCTCCCAGTGAAGACCTTCCTCTCGAGGAAGGCGGGGCACGGGACGGCCGTCAAGGGCCGTGGCTCCTGGGGTTCAGGCTCCTGTTCGGGCTCAGCTTCAGGCTCCGGTTCGGGTTCTGGTTCTGGCTCGGGTTCCACTGGGAGCTCTTCATCGGCCCCCAAGAGCTCTTCGACGCCTCCCTCCCCCCTGTAGAGCAGCAGGGCACCGACGCCTATCCCCACGACAGAGAGGCCCAGCAGGGGGAGCTTGAACAAAGAGATCGCGTGGAGTATTTGCAGCAAGGTCGTCTCCTGAACGAGTATGACGCCCTCAGACCTGATGGTCAAGTCTCCGGCGGTGGAAACGACAGTGAAAGTGGTCTCCCTAGGGGAGACGTAATGCCTGAGCTTGAAGTGTACCTCCAAGATGGCTCCTGGGTCGAGGCTCCCCCCGGACAGGGTGATCGTGCTGTCTTCCGTCGTTACGCTCCACCCCTCGGCCGTCAGGGAAGAGGGATTTATAGCCTCGAACAGGTCCGTGGGAAGCTCCAACTCGACAGCAGACACGGGCTCGTCTATCCCAGTACACATGTGGGTGAGCGCCCCGCCGCTCATGTAGTAGCCCACTACGGGCTCAAGCTGATCCGAGAACAGTGTAAGCCCCCCGAGGAGGGCTGAGAGAGCGAAGAGGAGAGACACAGCGGTCGAGATGCCGCGACGATGGGATAACAAATCCTTCTCTATCTAACGTCCCCTTTTGCTTTATAAAATAACACACACTGCACTGTCCGAGGTCGCGTAATGCAGATTCACTTAACAAGTTTTACAGCCTGTTCAGTATCGCCCTATACGCCAATTCGAGTCTAGATGCCCATGCCTCCTAGGCATTTTTCAGGAGCCCTAGAATATTGACCGCGCCATCATACACTCATTGAGGACTATCCATATGGATCTGTTACATGCCCAGATAAATGAGGCATAACATGAGCCGCACAGATGAAAACGATAAGTAAGGAGCACCTACCGACAACAACAGCATATCGACCAAAAAAAGTCTTCGAAAAACGGGGGCCAATTTAAGATCCATGGTCACTGGCGAGAAGCACCGATCACCATGGATAATGGCCGTACTGATTCCAATAAAATAGCCATGGGGTCCAAAGAAAATACATCTTATTTGGATATTAAAAATGAAATAGTTATATACCTATTCTTTATTTATATACAAGATATCATATGTCCGAGTTGAAGTATGAGTTGACTCCTGTGGAGAGCAAGCCTAGTAGGAAATACAAGAAGGGAAGCAAGTACGATCCCATAATAGACGCCTTCATTGAGGGGGACGACGAACTCGTACAGGTGAATGTGAGGAACAAAGACGCCAACTACCTGAGGACCCAGCTCCAGAAGAGGATAAAAGCAAGGGACCTTGAAACCGACGTAGACGTATCTGTGGTAAACAACGTCTGCTACCTGGAAAAGAAGTAATAAGAGATCAAACAGTTCGGAACATCATCACCCTCAACCCTTTTTACTCCAACAAAGATGATACGAAATCAATCTCTTGTAGAGATCATAGCAGGATCAAGAAACCCAATGAAGCGAACCGCAGCTCGATGATTCCTTAAATCTCCGAGGGATCGTTAGGTGAGGTGGCGGATTTCTGGGTCGACCACACTGGGATGAGGACGTCGAACCGATCTTTTACGGTTTGCGATCTAGAGCGAACTGCCCTGGGTGCCTAGAGGTGACCAGGCTATCTCGGAATTCAAAAGATGAATGGCGAAAAAGGCCTTTCAACTAGAAGCCTCGTAAACTTGACATCATGATCATTAATCGGGTCCATGATCGTGAAACCCCTGAAGATTTCTCCCCATTCGTATTTTAATGGAAAGCATAAATCTACATTCGAGAAAATCGTCATTTTAAAGATATTTTATAATGTGGCTTTGGGCGCTGAAACTGAGGCCCCGCAGTTTGGGCCTTAGAATTAGATTTTATAAAAATTTTAAAAATTTTGAGTATTAATAAATGCATATACGTTAAATATAACTTAATGCTTAAAGTGATTGTCTTGGTTCGCTTATATTCTTGAAGGGGGAAGAATGCATTGGGAAGGGACCTGGTCTATAACATATTATTGAGGGAATACGAGACCATCATGATAAGATACATCTACGAGAAGGGTGAGGCTACGGCTCCCGAGATCTGGGAGCACGTGAATGGGGCGATAGAGAAGGAGAGGGCTTTTTCGAGGGGGATACTTCTGAGCTTCCTCCACAGGATGGTCGATTCAGGCATACTGCAGAACAGGTCCGTGACTTTGGGGGAAGCGCCCTACAATTATTACTCCCTTAAATCCTCCTAACCTGGGGAGACGTAAGCCCATTTCTTGCTCCACGAGACGCTGAAATGATGTTATCCCATTATTTTCGAAAAAACGACCCATTTACCCCCTGCAGCGACAGGAATTTCTCTTTGCTGAGGAACTCGGGCTCCATCCCCAACGCGCTATTGGGAAAGGCCATAAGTAACTGGGGTTTCTAGGAAGGAGCGGAATGGGGGAAGAGGACAAACCCTACATGAGGGGTGTGGACCTAAGGTCCTACTACCTGGGGATGAACTACGCCTTCGTCGAGGTCGTGGCTTCGGGGTGCAAGAGGCTTGCCCTCAGCCCTCCCCTGAGGGACTGCGAGTTGGATGAGCTCATGGGGCTCACCGAGCAGATAGCGGAGGAGTACGGGGTGATCCTGCGGGTCGACGGTGACTTCCTCACCACCAGGCTCTTCAACCCCGGGTTCACCGAGGGAAAGAATGTCATCCTGATAGCGGCGGAAGAGTCGGTCATGGAGGAATACATGGCCCTAAAGGAGCTGAAGAGGAGGGCTACCCTGGATGGGAACCTGCCCGAGGTCGAGGAGGGGATAGCCCAAAGGTTCGGGAGGCTCCTAAGCTACGACGAGGAGACCATTGAGGGGCTGCTGGGGAATCCCCGATTCTAGCCCAGAAGAGGAGGCGTCCCGGTCTCAGAGGAAAGGAGATCCGATTCTTCGACGCCGCTATGGTGGGGGCCTTACACCCAGGGTGAGATCGACGTCCATCCTGCTGTTGTTCCTAAGCACGGTGAGGCTGATGGTGTCCCCCGGCCTCTTGTAGCGCTCTATGTAGAAGATGAGGTCGTAGAACGTCTTAGCCACCCTGCCGTCCACGCCTATGATGACGTCCCCACCCACCTCGACTAGGCTCCCGCCTATGCTCACCGTGCGGTCGCTGCCCCTCAGCCCAGCCCCAGCCGCAGGCCCGCCCGAAACCACGCTCACGACGAGGGTGCCCCTGGTGCCCTCGTCAAGGTTCATGGCTTCGGCGATGGCGGGGGTCATGTCCCTGCCCGTGATGCCCAGGTAGGAGTGCTCGTACGTCCCCCCCTCTATGAGAACTGGAGCCTCCCTGGATATGGTGTCGCTGGGTATGGCGAAGCCTATGCCCGAGAATTCCCCGCTACCGCTGACTATAGCGGTGTTCATTCCGATAACCTCCCCCCTCGTGTTGAGGAGGGGGCCGCCGCTGTTCCCAGGGTTGATGGCTGCGTCGGTCTGGATGACGTCGATTATGACGTAGTTGCTGGGATGCTGCATCTCCCTCCCCAGGGCGCTCACTATGCCCGATGTCATGGTGTTGGCGAGGCCGAAGGGGTTGCCTATCGCCACCACCATCTCCCCCACAAGCAGGTCGGAGGAGTTACCGAGGGAGACGGGCTGGAGGAGGTAGTCCGGGGCGCTCACCTGGATCACCGCCATGTCTGAGTAGGGGTCTGTCCCCACTACCGTTGCCGGTAGGACGGTGCCGTCGACGAAGGTTACTGTGATCTCGGTGGCGTCCTCAACGACGTGGTTGTTCGTGATGATCCTCCCCTCCCTGTCGTAGACGAAGCCGCTCCCCTGCGCCGATGTGAATCTGGTCCTCACCGAAATGAGGACGACGGAGCGGCGGGTCATGTTGTAGATCTGGGTCAGCAGAAGGTTCTCGGTGAAGTTCCCCGGCCCGGAGAGTTTCAGCTCTTCCTTAAGCGTCGAGAGCTCCTGGCTGGTGCTCGAGAGCTGGAACCTCAGGGACTCCAGCTCCCCGTTCATGCTGTCCAGCTCGCCGTATAGCCTCCCAAGCTGGCCGTTGTAGTCCAGCATGACGTATGCCATGAGGCCCACGTTCAGGACTATGACGATAACGGCGATTATGCCGAGCCAGTTGCGGCGCGTTGAGCGCCCCCCGGATTCGAAGAACCACTCTTCGCTCAAGTCGATCACCCTGATCCTACGCCCCGATAAATAAAAACCCCTCAGCGCGGAGAAAGGATCGACCCGCAAGCCCCTTCTTGCAGGATGGGGCCCCAGAAATGGGATGGAGGGCTACTCTGATCGGGGGATGACCACGTAATTCAGCGGCTCCTCCGAGGGGGGACCCTGGAGGTGGAGGGGTGAGTAGCTGGTGCCGTGTGCTTCGAAGAGTCTGGTGGGCGCCTTCAAGCCATCGATCGTTCTTTAAAGTTGGGGTCTTGAAGGGCCCAGGATATTCTTCGTTCGAGGAGACAGGTAAAAGTAAGAGTAGCCCCTGCCTTCCGGGCCGTTTATTTCAATTATTTGACCGTCCTGCGCGAGATAAGAAAGCTTTTAATAAAAACCCGATTGATATTATTGATTCGCGTTGAAGAAGTTCACACTAATAACTCCCCCGGAGTACGAGGCCCAGATTCTGGGAGAGCTGGGCAAGGCCGGCGTCGTACAGCTCAAGGAAGTGACGGGAGTAGATTTCGAGAGGCTCAAAAGGGTCGGGGAGAGACTCATCGATTATAAGGGCCTGTATGATAAGTATCATGAAGTTTATCAGGGCCTTATGGATTCAGGCCTCCCAGAATATCCTAGTGTAGACGCATCCACAGCGGAATTGAGAGAATTCACGGAAGACCCGGAGGGAGAAGTTGAAAGTCTTCTCAACGATCTAATTGAGTTCAAAAATAGGCTAGATGAGGTTAGGGCGGAGCAGGAAGCTGGTCGGGAAGAGAGGGAAAGAAGACTCTCAGAAATGAGGGCGAGGTTAGAAAGGGTCAGAGCTCTCCAGCCCGAGGAATTAAAGAGATGCTTGGCTGTCGGAATAGTCGAGCTACAGCTTGTGCCGCGGTTTGTTGAGCACCTCCAGAGGTTTGGCGATCTGAGACACAAATTGGTGGAGATGTCAGAGGATACCGGGTACGTGTTTGTTTTTGGTCCCGAGGATAGGAGGGAGTGGGTTGAGACCCTATTCGTCGTTTTCGATGTCAAAGACATATTCGAAGTGTTGAGCACTAGGGACATCCTCCTCGCACTCGACCCTGAAAGGCGTGAAGAGGTAATTGAGGAATACGAGGAAGAGGCAGAAAAACTTCAATTGTTGGTCGAGAGGGAGGAAGGGGAAGAGGTAATAAAAGACCAGATCGAGAAACTCCAAGGCGTGGTGAAGGTAGAGGGCGGAGAACAATACGCCACCTTCTTGGGAAAAGCGAGATTCTACGACTACATACTTATGATCATGGCAAATGGGAGGATCCCTGTGATGAGGACGAGGGTGCTGAGCATCATACAGGGGTGGATCGCGGACGACAAGCTGCCAGTTTTGGAGGGGATCAGGGAAGACCTTGAGAAGGAGACGGGGGAACTGTTTTTCATACAATTAGAGGAGCCCTCCCACGACGACCAAGCGATACCCACACCCCCGCCGGTGATCAAGCCCTCGTTCCTGCAGCCGGCCTTTAAGCTCACGACCCTGCGGGGATGGCCCTCGGCCCACGAGTTCAACCCGGCCTACATAACGATACTGATCTTCAGCTTCCAGTTCGGCCTGATGTTCGGCGACATAGGCCAGGGCGCCATCTTCCTCGTCGCGGGGATCATCATGACTTCCAAGTTCAAGACTGGAATGGCCTCCAAGCTGGGCGCGATGTTCATCCCCATGGGCATCTCCGCTATCATATTCGGCTTCCTCTTCGACTCCATATTCCTGATGGAGGGGTTGTTGTTCAATCACAACCAGATCATGCCGAACCCGATCGATGAAACCACATCCTTGCTCAAGCTGGTGTTCATGATCGCGGCCATCGAGATCATATTAGGCCTCGTCTTCGGAGCCATCAACGAGTACAAGGAGGGACGCAAATGGGGCGTGCTCGGCGAGCACGGACTGGGTATGATATTGTATGTTGCGGGCCTTTACCTATCGGGGATGCAGTTCATAAGGACAGGCGACTTCATGGCTGTTATGAACTATTGGGCATTCTACATGATGATCGGCGGAATGGTCCTCGCGATGCTCGAGCCTATGATAGCATCCATCGCCGATGGTCACTTCAGTATAGAGGTCGTCGGTGAGGGAGTAGGAGCTCTTCTCATGACCTTCGTTGAGGGGCTAGCGAACAGCTTCTCCTTCCTCAGGATAGCCGCCTTCGCCCTCGCCCACGCGAGCCTCGCCGTCGCCGCCCACCAGCTAGCTAACTTCATGGGGACCAGTGTAAGCCTCTTGCTGATGAACCTCATCGCCATGAGCTTCGAGTTCGTCTCTAGCTCGGTCCAATCGTTAAGGCTGTTATACTACGAGTTCATGGGCAAGTTCTACCAGGGCCAGGGAAAGCCTTTCAAGCCATTTAGAATCAGATCTCGAGAAAAATAAATGGCAAAAATCCCTAATTTCTCCCCATTACACCATGTGAAAAAAGTTATATGTGGAACGGTGCATTGTAAGGAGAACAAGGTGGGAATACATTTGATGTCAACAGACGTCCCCCACTAGCTAAAACATTGTAGGAGGCGGTGAAGATCGAGGACCTAATCCCTGCGGCAATAACCATCGCAACGAGCATCATCGCGGCGGCATGGTGTATAACTCACGGTTCAACTATAAACGCTTCGACAGCGGTGGAGAAAGGCAGAAATTCCATATGGGGTGTTTTCTTAAACCTCTTTGGGGGTTTACTCATCTTCTACGGGTTCTTGGCAGGACAATTGCTACTGATGGAGCAAATCTCTCCGATGTTGATACTGTTCATGGGATTGATATCGTTAATTGGACTATTACTTGTGGTTTCGATAACTAAGAGCGGTGGAGATGAAAAGGGTATTAATTCCGCTTTGGATAATTTGAGCTCGTGGGGAGCCGTAATTGCTATAATATTCATATCTATATTGCTCTTTGTATTAATCGGTGTAGGAGGTGAAGGTGAAGTGATACCTGCAGAAGCCTGGGGCACCCTGATGGGGGCGCTCACCATGATCGGCTCAGGGTTCGCAGCCGCCTTGTGCATCATGACGGCTGTGAAAGCGGGCTCCGAGATGCTTATTGAGAAGCCCGAGTTGTCGATCTGGTCGCTCCTCTTCGTGGCCCTTGGAGAAGGTCTGGCCATCTATGGTTTGATCGTGGCGATACTGTTAATAGGCTAGCAGCCATTTCGGCCCCCCTCTATTTCACCTTTTCAATTAGACAATGATATATAGATAGCAAACTTTCGCGAGTTCTCATCAGCCAATGACTTTAAATGACGTCGTTTTCTATGGGGATTGAAAATTGGGTTTTTAAAGGCAGATTAGGTTAAACGAAGTTGGGGACGGCCAGATACTTTAGTATGTCCTCGGATGGTATCCCCTGTGTTATTCCCCATCCTATGCCGACGAGGTCGTCCTTCTCTATCTCGCTGAACACGAGGTAAGCCATGACGACGTTGAAGCCGAAGTCGTTCGCGGCGCGCCCCCTCCTGGCGATGCTACAGATGTGCTGGCGTAGGCGGCTCCTGATCAGAGCCACGTCGCCCGTGTAGAGGGGGGCCAGGATCTCTATGTAGGGCCAATCCAGATCCCTGATGACAGGCCTGATGTCATCGGCCTCTATGGCCTCCCTGAGCGTATCGAGGCCTATGCCGTATGTAGCGGGGAACATCTCCTCAGGGTCGTGGGCCCTCTCCTGCACACCCCGCTGCTTCGCCGCTACGAGGAAGTTCTCCACGTCTGCCTCGACCTGGACGATCCTCCTGACCAAAACCCTGTCACGCTGGGGAAGCCGTTCCAGCGATTTGAACACGGCGCTGGCGTACAGGTGGTTCAGGGCGATCTCCAGGGGCCAGGTAGCGTCGTATTTTTCGGAGAGCTCCAAGCTGTCGATCAGGGAGGAGTACGGTGTGCCCTCGAGCCGCCTCACCGCCTCCTCGAAGGTCTCTGTGCCGGCGAGGTCCTCGTAGCTCTCAACGCTATAGGGCGTCATAGGTATTAGGGACTCTACGATCTGGGTGGTCGGGAGGCCGCTGAACTTCCCACGTACTATCCGCTTCAGGTTGACGACCTCGAACCTCATGTAGTAGTAGGACTGGAGGAAGTCGCCGATCTTCGTGGGCGCGAGGTCCACGATGGCCATCATGCGCTCGATGAACTTCTGGTAGAAGACCTTCTCCAGGGCTATGGAGACTTCGCCCTCTGTTTCGATTGATATCCTTCCGTAGGGCGTGTCGGCCAGCAGCTCAAGGAAGCCGTCTAGGCTCTCCTGCTCAGCCAGGTCTCGCATCTTCTCCGGCGTCAGGAGGTCCGCCATCAGGGCGTGGCTCTTGACCACTACGTATGGTAGGCCGGGGCTCACTCTCGTCGCCGTGCCAGCGCACCCCCTATGAGCTTCATCCTCACCAGCTCCTCAAGGCTCTCCTCGTCCAGCTTGTCCTCGATGAACTTTATGACCTGCCTGTAGCTGGGTATGATGGTGTTCTCCAGGGCGTTGACCTTCCTGTTCGTCTTCCCCAGCTCGTCCGCTATCCTCTCGGCCCGCGCCTCGAACTCGGCGAGCTGGATTATGTCGTCGAGGATGGCCAGGACCTTCTCGGCCGCCTCGCTCAGGGTGATGTCGAGCTCCCCGGCGATCTGGGGCTCCTTCTCCACCTTGATGAAGGGGTACCTGACGCCCATCACGCTCCTGGGGAGGACCTCAAGCTCGAGGCCGGTCTTTATCGAGCTGGCCTGGCTCCTCACCTCCGTGGGGCCGAGGGAGATGTAGGCGGCGGTGACGGCCCTGTACGCCACCCTGAGGTTCTCCAGCAGGAGCCTCCTCCGGCCCTTCAGGACGTCAATGGAGGCGGTGAGCTCCTTTGCGAGGTGGTCCCTCTTCAGCTTCAGGAACTCCGTCCCCCTCTCGATGTAGCCTATCCGCCTCTTCATCTCCATGAGGAAGCCCTTGGTGGGCCGGATACCTATTGTGGCGGACAAGGCTACCTTTCACTCTTGTACGCGGGGTGATACTTCTTGATGTACCTCTCCCTGACCCGTATCAGGTCGTCCTCTGGCAGCATGGCCAGCAGGCCCCAGGCGATGTCTAGGGTCTGCTCGACGCTCCTGTTCTCGTAGGGGCCCTGTTTCACGAACTCGTTCTCGAACCTGTCTGCGAACCTCAGCCAGGTCCTCTCCCTCTCGCTCAGGCCTACCTCGCCGACGATCCTGACGAGGCCCCTGGCCCTGGTCCCCTCGCCGTAGGCCAAGTAGAGCTGGTTTGAGACGTCGGCGTGGTCCTCCCTCGTGGTCTCGGCGCCGATGCCGTCCTTCATCAGCCTGGAGAGGCTTGGGAGGGGGTTCATGGGCGGGTAGATGCCCCTTAGGGCTAGCTCCCTCTGGAGGATGAGCTGACCCTCGGTGATGTAGCCTGTGAGGTCCGGGACGGGGTGGGTCATATCCCCTCCCGGCATCGTGAGGATGGGCATCAGGGTGACCGAGCCAGGCTTCCCTGTGATCCTGCCGGCCCGCTCGTAGATGGTGGCGAGGTCGCTGTAGAGGTAGCCCGGGTACCCCTTACGGGTGGGTATCTCCTCCCGGGCGATGCTGATGGCCCTGAGGGCCTCGGCGTAGTTTGTCATGTCGGTGAGGATGACGAGGACGTGCATCCCCATGTCGAAGGCGAGGTACTCGGCGATGGTCTGGGCGATCCGAGGCGTGACGATGCGCTCTATGGGAGGGTCGTCTGCGAGGTTCAGGATCATCACCGCCTTGCTGAGGGCGCCTGTCTTCTCGAACTCCTCCCTGAAGAACTCGGCCTCCTCGTGCTTTATGCCCATCGCCCCGAAGACTATGGCGAACTCCTCCTCCCTCCCGGGGATGGTGGCCTGCCTCGCGATCTGGGCGGCCATCATGTTGTGGGCGAGGCCCGACTCGCTGAAGATGGGGAGCTTCTGCCCCCTGACGAGGCTGTTCATCCCGTCGATGGCCGATAGCCCGGTCTGGATGAACTCGCTTGGAACGTCCCTGGCCGCTGGGTTGATGGTCCCCCCGTTCACGTCCCTCTCGTCCGTGCTGAGGGGGGCGGGCATACCGTCGAGGGGCTCGAAGCTGCCGCTGAAGACCCTCCCGATGAGCTCTTCAGAGAGGGGGATCTTCAGTGTCTCACCCGTGAACCTGATGGTGACGCTGAGGTCCATGCCGCTCGTGTCCCCGAAGCACTGGACCATCGCCCAGTCCCTGGAGACGTCCAGCACGGAGCCCGTCACCTCCTCGCCCGTCGGCCTCCTGATCCTGACGAGCTCGTCGTAGGAGACGTCCTGGATCCCCTCAACCATGAGGATGGGGCCTCGTATCTCGCTCGTCGTCCTGTAGATCAGTCCGGCCTCTTCGACGGTCATCCCTAGATCACCACCTCGTACTCCTCCGCCAGTTCGTCCCTCTGCTCCCGCATCAACCTGCGGGCCTCCTCGATCGGCTCCAGGCCACGCCGCTCCTTCAGGCGCAGCAGCTCCGTGACGACGCCCATGTCCCTCACCTTCTCGATGGGCACCCCCTTCCTGATGAGGGGGTTCACGTGGTTGTAGAAGTCGATGATGACCTTCATCAGGGCCGCCTGCTTCTCCGCCTCGCAGTAGGTGTCAACCTCGTGGTAGGCGTTCTGCATGAGGAAGCCCTCCCTCAGCATCTCCGCCAGCAGAAGGATAAGCCTCTGCTCGTCCGGCAGAGCCTTCTCCCCTATGATGCGGGCGGTCTCCTCGATCTCCGACGCCTCCTCCAGGAGCCTCAGGGCCTCTCCGCGGACGCCCTCCCAGGCCGAGTCGAACTGGGACCACCACCTGGAGGCGACGTCCATGTACCGGGTGAAGCTCCTCAGCCAGTTTATGGCTGGGAAGTGGCGCCTGTAGGCGAGATCGGTGTCCAGCGCCCAGAAGGTGCCTATGTACCTAAGGGTGTGGGTGGTGACGGGCTCGCTGAAGTCGCCGCCGGGGGGCGAGACAGCACCTAGGATCGTCACGCTCCCCATCCTCCTGCCCTCGCCGAGGGTGACGACCCTCCCGGCCCTCTCATATATCTGGGCTATGCGGTCGGAGAGGTAGGCGGGGAAGCCGGCCTCGGCAGGGATCTCCTCTAGGCGGCCCGAGATGTCCCTCAATGCCTCGGCCCACCTTGACGTGGAGTCGGCCATTACGGCGACGTCGTAGCCCATGTCCCTGTAGAACTCGCCGAGGGTGACCCCCATGTAGATGCTGGCCTCCCTCGCCGAGACTGGCATGTTGCTGACGTTGGCGATGATGACCGTCCTCTCGATGAGCTTCCTGCCGCTCCTGGGGTCCTCCAGTTCGGGGAAGTGGGCGACCACGTCTGCCATCTCGTTCCCCCTCTCCCCGCAGCCGATGAGGATGATGATGTCGGCGTCCGACCACTTGCTTATCTGCTGGAGGGTGACCGTCTTGCCAGTGCCGAAGCCGCCCGGGATGGCGGCGGCTCCGCCTTTTGCCACCGGGAAGAAGGTGTCGATGACCCTCTGG
>JABAOC010001865.1_pt2 | contig 15839 bp, 15 predicted proteins | sample 7062161 | NCBI WGS metagenome assembly JABAOC01 (sample SAMN14538625, study PRJNA623070) | marine sediment metagenome | biome: marine biome [ENVO:00000428]; feature: marine pelagic biome [ENVO:01000023]; material: deep marine sediment [ENVO:00002113] | place: India: Gulf of Khambhat ... | reverse complement strand
TTAACGAGATGCTGGGGGTCCTGTATTTTTGTTTTCACCGCCACATATGCGGAGGAGGTGGGGCCAAACACGTCAAAAACCACTCCCACAGGCTTGAGGTTTTCGTCAATTACCTTGTCGCCGATTCGAGGGACGTGTTCCGCTTTAAGAATTATGTTCCTGCTAGAACTTACGTGGAGGACATGGCCGATTCTCTGCAAATCTTCCTTTCTCCTCGCAAAACCTATGGTTCAAACGTTCCGCTTTATTTAAATCTTTCTAAGGGGAAAATCTGAAAAACCTTCATTTCTATCCTTAAATACGATGTTTTATTTTTTTTTCAAAATTTATTTGAATCTAATGATAAGTTTTTTATCAATTCTAAATCATGCGCTCTTGGTTCAACAGTGTCGAGGACACTGATTATGTCAAAGGGTTTTGATTCGACCGTAACGATTAAAGCATTTGAGATTCATATCAAACTAAGATTGAAATGCGAAAACAGAATAAGATTGTTCTGTGGCCAGTTTACTTCGATGCCAACAAAACCCGAATTGAGGGACGGAGAGTTCCAAAAAAACTAGCAATTCCCTCACCAACTCTAGATGAAATTCAACAAGCAGTGAAAATGACGGGTCTTCAACCTGAAATAATTCCTGAGGCCACACATCCAAGTTCTCCACGGCAAAAGACTGGTCTACTCCTTATCCCTAAGAAAGATTCAAAGGTCGATGCCCTTCGGAAAATCGGGAAGGCTCTTTTAGATATCCGTGGTTAACTGGTTCTTAATTTCTGATTTCCTTGAGTGAAGTAGTCCGAAATTAAGGTACTTCCATGCATGCATAATTTTTTTATTGTCTCAACATTTTTTATGGTGTATTGGTTCCTGACCTTTCTGGTTTCTAGTTACATGCTGAAATCTTTTTCATTATGTAAACTTGAAAAAAGAAGCGTTGTAGAGAGGCTTGGATTTGAGAGAAACAAAGCTTAGGATTATTGGTTGACTTTTGCTTTGGATCAACAGCTACTATCTCTTTCGAAACTTTAGCACAAGTGATCGCGCAGTTCGCTCGCAAAAAAGACCTGTTTTTTTGCCAATATGGATATAATAAATATAGGTCTCTTTGGCCAATTTATATCTAAAAGATTTAGTGCGTATTTTGTAGATGATACCTAATGAGTAAAGAGGCCTACAGAGAGATTATTCAACGCTTAATGGAGATTTCTAATCCAACAAAAAAAGACGTTAATCTCATTAAGGTGAAAGTTGCCGGAAGACATGATATAGGAAAGGTTCCTTCCAATTCTGAAATAATACGCTTTCTCAAACCAAATGAAAAGGGTAAACTGCTTCCTATCCTACAAAGAAAAATCGTTCGCACGATTTCTGGGGTAACAATAGTTGCTGTGATGACGAAGCCTTGGCCTTGCCCACAAAAGAATTCATGCGCGTACTGTCCCGGAGGTCCTCCCTACGGAGTTCCACAAAGCTATACTGGTCATGAGCCAGCCTCCCTGCGGGGTTTGCAAAGCAGTTTCGACCCTTACGAACAGGCTAGAAACCGCATTGAACAGCTTAAAGCCATCGGACACACAGTTGACAAAGTGGAACTCGTAATAATGGGTGGGACCTTCCCAAGTATGCCTTTAGACTATCAAGAGCATTTTGTTAAAGAGTGCTTGGATGCCATTACTGAAGAGAAGACTCAATCTTTAGAGGAAGCTAAGAAACTAGCTGAGACCAGTCGAACTCGCAATGCTGGAATTACTGTGGAAACACGCCCAGACTGGGCCAGAGAAAAGCATGTTGATCACATGTTGTCTATGGGCGTAACCCGGGTGGAACTGGGCGTTCAAAATGTGTACGACGAAATTTATGAGCTAGTTGAAAGGGGGCACAACGTTCATGATGTCGTCGAAGCAACCCGCATATTGAAGGATGCTGGATTAAAGGTGGTTTATCATCTTATGCCGGGTTTGCCGGGCTCTAATTTCGAAAGAGACCTAGAAGGTTTTGAAAAGATATTCACGGATTCCCGATTTAAGCCAGATATGGTTAAGATATATCCGTGCCTCGTCCTAAAGGGGACGAAGGCCTACGATTGGTGGAGGAAAGGTGAATATGAACCGTATACCACGGAGAAGGCAGCTCAACTTATTTTGGAGGTTAAAAAGATGGTTCCATCTTGGATTCGAATTATGAGGGTTCAGAGGGATATTCCAGCCTATCTTATAGAAGCGGGGGTGAATAGGAGTAACCTTCGGCAACTGGTTTTGCGGAGGCTCAAAGAGGAGGGAGTGCGCTGTCTTTGCATAAGATGCCGCGAGGTGGGGCACCGATGGTTGAAAGAGAAGGTGAAGCCTGATCCAAACAGCATTGAGATACGAACAATTAAAGAGACGGCTTCCGAGGGAGATGACGTTTTCATTTCAGCTGAGGACTCGGATAATGATATTTTAGTAGGCTATCTCAGGTTACGTATTCCATCAGGGAACGCGCACAGATCTGAAATTGTTTCTGAGTTGACTGCAATAGTTCGTGAACTCCATGTTTACGGTCCCTTAGTTCCTGTTGGGAGACATTTAGTAAAGGCGTGGCAACACAAGGGGTACGGCAGTATCCTTCTATCCGAGGCTGAGCGAATATCTCTGGATACATATGACCGAAGAAAGATTGTTGTTACAAGCGCCCTCGGAACAAAACAATATTACAAACGGTTTGGATACGACTATGACGGACCATACGTTTCCAAAATTCTTGATGGGCTATAATCAACCGAAACAGGAAATTCATATAACCGAGTGACTCTAAGCTGAGTATTGTGGTTGTATGGATCTTTGGCGAAGGATTCCAATTGGAGATAATCCTCCAGATTTAGTCAATGTGGTTGTTGAGGTAATAAGTGGGTCAAGAGACAAATATGAATATAATTTGGAGTGGAAGGCTTTTGTGCTAGATCGGGTGCTCTATTCATCAGTGGTCTTTCCAGTAGAGTATGGTTTTATTCCTCAAACATGGTTTGACGATAACGACCCCTTGGACATAATGATTTTAACAAGCGAACCAACAGAAGTTGGTTGCATAATCAAAGTTCGGCCCATAGGCGTATTGATCATGGAAGACGAAAAGGGAGATGACCCAAAAATACTATCTGTACCTGTAAGAGACCCAAGATTCGATGGATTCAATGAAATCATAGATGTTCACACCCACAAACTAAGAGAAATTCAAGAATTCTTTGAAATTTACAAAAGGTTGGAACCTCATAAGTGGGTTAAATTCAAAGCTTGGAAAGACTCTCGAGAAGCCAAAAAAATCATCAACTATTCAATCGATCTATATAGAAAGAACTCCTCTTATGAAGAGAAGAAGAGAGGGAAAAAACTTGATTTCAATTTTAAGCATCTGTGAGGCGATTTAAATGAGTAAAGAATTCCTAGGTTACAAGGGGGAAGCACTGAGATTTTTGAAAGAGGCGGGAGCCGAGATCGGAGACATTATACGCATCAAAAGAAATGGCAAAACCTACGAGGGCCTTCTTATTCCGAGATCAGAATACGGCGACGAAAAACACCTAATAATAAAATTGAAAAGCGGCTACAACATCGGCGTGAGTGTTGGCCTTACAACCCAAGTCGAAAGGATTGGAGTTGGAGTCAAGCCAACCTTCACGCCACCACCCCTCCCAAAACAGAAGTTGGATTTGCCCAAAGTAGTCATCGTGAGTACGGGCGGCACCATAGCTAGTCGAGTGGACTACAGAACAGGAGCGGTGCGCCCCGCCCTTTCCGCCAGCGATCTCTACAGCGTCGTTCCAGAACTTTCTGAAATCGCAGTAGTAGAAACAGAAATCCTATTCAGCCTATATAGCGAAAACATCGATGAAAAACACTGGTCAGAAATAGCGAAAAACATAGCCAAACACATTAAGAAGGGGGCAACTGGAATTGTGGTAGCCCATGGAACAGACACCCTGGGATACACCGCCGCAGCCCTAAGCTTCGCACTACAAGATTTACCAGTTCCCGTAGTAATGGTGGCTTCACAACGGTCAGCAGATCGCCCCAGTTCAGACTCCGCAACCAATCTTATAGGAGCTGTCAAGGCAGCGGCAACTTCTCCCTTTGCAGAAGTAGTTGTCGCCATGCACGAAACGATTTCGGACACATCCATAGTGTTCCACAGAGGTACAAAGGTAAGAAAATGCCATACTAGCCGTCGAGACACCTTCAGGTCCATAAACGTTTCGCCTCTCGCAAGAACTGAAAACGATCAAATCAAAATGCTTGTTGAATATTACCGAAAACGGGATCTTTCAAGAAAACTAGATCTAAAACCAAACTTCGAAAAAGCAGCCCTCATCAAGTTTCACCCAGGCCTAGATCCCCAGATAATAGAATGCTACGTTGACAAAGGGTATGGAGGCATAATCCTTGAGGGAACAGGTCTAGGTCATGTGGGCAACTACTGTTTATCTGCCATTCGCAAGGCTGTTGAAAATAATGTGATTGTCGCAATGACCTCTCAGTGCATCTGGGGACGTCTAGGGATGAACGTTTACGATACAGGTCGAGATCTCTTGGCCATGGGGGTTCTCCCCCTCGAGGACATGTTGCCTGAAACAGCCCTCGTGAAGCTGATGTGGGTTCTAGGTCAAACAAGAAACGTCGAAGAAGCTAAGAGGCTTCTCACAGAAAATATAGCCCACGAAATCTCGCCGCGAACACTTTATGAATGAAAAAGACAAGCTGAGGAAAAATAACGTGAGCATCAACTACTCAAAAATCGGGTTGAAGGCAGGAATTGAGGTACATCAGCAGTTGGACACAGCAGCGAAGCTTTTCTGTCAGTGTAAGCCTCAGCTTTTCAAGGGAGAACCTGAACTTACAATTTTAAGAAGGTTGAGGCCGACCCAAAGCGAACTTGGCCAAGTTGACCCGGCGGCTTTGTTCGAGTTCCAGAAGGGATGGAAAATACTTTACGAGGCCACTGGGGAAACATCATGCCTTGTGGAAATGGATGAAGAACCGCCCCACGATCTCAATAAAGAGGCTGTGGAAGTCGCTCTCGTCGCAGCCCTCCTCATGAAAGCTAAACCCGTAGACGAAATTCACGTTATGCGTAAAACGGTCATAGATGGATCAAACACAACGGGGTTTCAACGGACATGCGTTGTGGCTTTGAATGGAGAAATTGACATAAAGGGAAAGAAGGTGCCTATCCAACATGTGAGCCTTGAAGAGGATGCGGCCAGAAAAATGGGAAAAGAGGGTCAGATGATTCGATATCGCATCGACCGCCTTGGAATCCCCCTCATCGAGGTTGCCACAGCCCCAGTTATTTATTCTCCTCAGGAGGCAGAAGAGACGGCTCTAGCCATTGGAAGAATCCTGAGGGCTACTCGTATGGTTAGACGAGGTTTGGGAACAATTCGTCAGGACCTAAACATTTCCATTCGAGACGGCGCTCTGACAGAAATAAAGGGTGTTCAAGAGCTAGAGTTGGTTTCTCGAGTTATTGAAAACGAAGTTAAGCGCCAGCTTAGTCTTCTAAAGATAAGAGACGAACTAACGGAGCGCGGGGTGAAGGAAAAAGAAATTAAAGAAGAGTTTGTCGATGTTACCTCCGTCTTTAAACAAACGAAGTGTAAAGTTATTGTAAAAGCCCTTGAACAAAACAAACGAGTCTTAGCGGTCAAACTGCCCAAATTTGCTGGATTTCTCAAGAGGGAACTTGCGCTTGGTATGAGACTCGGAGCTGAGATGGCTAGTATTGCGGGTTTTTGGGGACGGGTTGGAGGCATCTTTCACACGGATGAAATGCCAGCTTACGGTATAACAGTTGACGAAGTGAATCAGCTTGTGCGACTTGTGGGAAAAGAACCATTGGACGCCGTGGTATTTGTCGCAGACACCTTAGAAAACTCGACCGACGCCCTAATGGCCGTGGCTGAGAGGGCAAGAGAAGCGGTGAAGGGTGTTCCAGAAGAGACCCGTGCATCGAATCCAGATGGAACTACCAGGTACATGCGGCCCAGACCTGGAGCTGCTCGTATGTATCCAGAAACTGATGTTCCACCGATTCAGTTGACGATGAAATATCTTGAGAAATTGCGGAAGCAACTTCCTGAATTACCAGAGCAAAAAATGAAGCGGTTGATGAAGGAATATCGACTTAATCGGAAGCTCGCCAAGCAGATTTTGGATTCTGAATATGCCGACCTCTTTGAAGCTGCAGCGAGAGAAACGAAGATTTCGCCTACTGTCATAGCGGTTGCATTGACGGAGACTTTGAAGGCGTTAAAACGTGAAGGAATAAACATTGAGGCTGTGACTGACAAGCAGTTTAGAGAGCTGTTTAATCTCATAGACTCTGGAGAAACTACTAAGGAAGCCATACCCGAAATTCTAACGTGGCTTTCAAAACATGTAGGAGATACGGTGAAAGAAGCTGTCGAACGCTTAGGGATAACGATGATTTCTGAGAAGAAACTTGAGGAGATGATGGATGATTTGATAAAGCGAAACAAGAGATTCATAGGGGAGCGAGGGAAGGGCGCTTTTGGACCACTTATGGCTATGGTTATGAAGAATCTTAGAGGAAGAGTAAAGGCTGAATTAGTCAGCAAGATTCTGAAGAAGCGCTTGGAAGAGTTCATCAAATGATAGTACTTGTATCTGGAAAGATGGTTATCTTTTCTTAGTGCTAAAGAATAAATGTTTGGTACATAAAAGGTAGAGACGATCTCATCTGCATATTCTAGGGTATGCAAGGTCTTTGGAAGCAAATCCTAAAAGCAGTTATGCCCTATTTGGTTTTGGAGAATTTGATTGGGATGCCTTTTTCTATTCGCATAAAGATGGAGCAGCAGGAGATTGAAATCAGTGGAACTCGAGAAGAGGTGATAAAAACCATTGAGGAGCTTCCTGGTTTAGTGACTAACATTTTAGAGGCTTTTAAATCAACGAAAAATGTGAGAACAGCTTCCAAGTCTATTGCTTCTACCTACCCATCCATTTCTTCTTCGAGTTGCAGCGACGCTGTTCTACAGTTGCTGAACACAGATTGGGGCAAGCAACCTAGAACCTCGACTGAATTTGGAGAAGCTTTGAAGGCTAACGCCCTTCATTATCCCTCCACTACACTTTCCGGGGTGTTGGTGTGGCTTGTTAGAAAAAACAAGATAAAGAGATGGAAGATTGATAAGGGCTACGTGTATGTTTTGGCTGGAGGGAAGACGTGAAAATGGCAAAAATTCGAGTGCGAATCAAGGCTCCCTTCGGAGAAATAATTGTTGAAGGGGACAGTGCCCAAGAAATTCTTGCAACCCTGAAGACCTTGCCACCGGACTTAATGAGTGATATAGGCAATTTGGTATTAGCGAAGTTGACCCCGCCAATAAAGACGCAACTAGAGGGAATAGTGGAACTCACAACCGAGGGACCAATTATTACCACTAGAGAGAAGCTTACACATTACGAAGCCATTGGATTAGTACTGTTTGCATCCGACAAGAAAACTAGCACAGCTACAAATATTAGTCGATTGTTGGCTTCAAGTGGAATCAGATCCATGGTGCCGGCTCGTCTCAACGAAATGACGAAGCGAGGAATAGTTTTTAAACCAGATCCTGCCAGGCCCGAGTTTAAATTGACCACCCAGGGCGAGAGATGGATCGAGGAAGATGTGTTGGTGAAATTGCGAGGCACAATGGGTTGAGCGAAGAAACAATTATGGTTCACATAAAATATCAAGATGTGGAACAAACCTTTACTGGTAACGTGAACGATGTTTGGGTTAGTGTGAACCGGTTCTTTGGCGAAATGATTCCCGCCCTTGAAGCAACACGGAAAGCTGTGCTTACAGTTGATCTGGAAAAACTCCTCGACGACAGTAACAACATTGTCGCTGTTGCTCATGAAGGCCCAAGTCTCCTTGTTTCTAGGCAAAAGCTTACGGATAGTGAAACCTTGGCTTTGCATCTTCTAGGGGCGTACATCGGAAACAAATTGGGACTGTTAAATAGCGATACTCTTTCTAAAGAAGAGTTACAAACTAGAATTGGAAAAAGTGCAAAAATTGCTAGCACACGGCTAGGTGAACTCTTTCGAGAAGGATTAGTAACAAAAACAGATGAAGGCAATTATAAAATAACAACCATCGGAATCAGGAGTCTCCAAGAAAAAACTTTACCCAAAATACGCGAAAGAAGTGAAATATAGGTTAAGACAAATTCGGGAATGTCAATATTCTTCCACTTCTCTTCAGATCGTGAAGGTAAACAACATCCAGTTGAGGTTAGATAAGCTTGATGGCCTAATTGGCGATCCGAATAAATTGATTAAATGTTTGGTTAAGTCCAGATTTACCTTTGTATGATGAGTTTTTTAAGGTAATATTATACTTGTGCAAGAAAACGGTTTACTTAAACCTAGGCCTTGAACCATTTGAAGATGAGGTATCGTATGTGTTCGGTTTCTAAGTCAGGTATAGCTATGATAAATCTTTTCCTCACAGTTGTAGCTAACCTTCCGGTCTTCACAACATCAGTCGCCGTAATCTCGTCCTTGGCTTTCCTTACCGAAATCATGTATGGAGCATGATCAACGCCCGGTCCCTGCTTGTAAACGGCGAAATCACATCCATACTTTATGCCTGGTGTAACGATGAGATTTTGATCACGTAAGTCTTGATAAACGGCATATTTCAAGTCAAATTCTTCATACAACTTTCGCGCTCTTTTTCGTAACTTTGCAAAGCCGACTCTCTTCCTCTTCGGGCCTTCAGAAACAATAATTGCTCCTTTTTCAACTAGATAAAGGCCTTCCATAAGGTCTAGAATGAGGGGAACATTAAAGTCTGGACCCTTTGGTTTGGAAATACCTATAGGTTTTCCGTAGAATCCAAGCTTGTAGAGTTCAGATCCTTTCTGAGGATCCCATACCACCAGAAAATTGTCTATGAACTCAGTTTCGATTTTCTTAGACATCTACATTCACTCTAGAGTATGAACGCCAGTATGCGAGCGGCGTCTGAGGCGTCTTGAGCCTTGTCAGCAACGTCTTCCAGAATCTGAGCTACGTCCCTCAAGAGAAGCATCGGGGGGATTTCCATGTTACTGTTAATGATCATCACTTCCAGTTCTCGATAAAGATCATCCACAATTCGTTCTGCTGCCTCAACCTCTCTGGCTTTCTCTAGAGCTTTTGACACGCCGTAATTTAACGTCATGGCGGTTTCTCGGAGTTTGGAGATTGTTTCAAAGACTGCATCCGAAAGTCTTACAATGCCCTCTTTTATGTTTGTTGGCACTTTCCACCCTTTTTCCATTATTTCGAGGAGTCGAAAGGCTATGCCTTCACAATAATCTGCGATGTCGCTTGTTAAGTTGGTGAAGCGGAGAAAGTCTTCTCGGCTCATTAAGATGGCTCCTATTTCAGCGAGTTCTTGCGTAACCGTGTGCCTGGCAATGATTACATTCTTCTCGGACTTTTTAATATCAGCTAGCAAATCACGAGCCAAGTTTTTGTCTCCCTTGACGAAACAGTCCACCATCTGTGATATTTTTCGGGTGGTTTCCAAAACCCTTCTCAGATGATCTTGACAAACGCTGAGGGCTCGCCTTTTCACCTTTTCTTCAGTTTCTACTGGAAATACCATCGTCTCTGCTCCGCGAAAATCTTTGTTTCTGCTTAAAATAAAATATGAAGAGGTCTTATAAAAGCTAGCGAAAGGGAAGGGCTATTCGTTATTGCTACGATTGATTTCTAATCGTTCATAGGTTGCCCCAAGTCTTCGAAGTCTATCTTATGACGGAAATAGGCGTGGAGCAACTCTGGAAGTTTCTCAACTTCGCTTCTAACTTGCCTCCAAGTGTCACGGTCACGTATAGTCACAGTGTCATCTTCAAGGGTTTGATAATCGATGGTTACTCCCAACAGAGTGCCCACTTCATCCGCTCGTGCATATCTTCTTCCAATTGATCCTGACTCGTCCCATTCCGCTATCAAGTTCTCTCTAATCAGCATCTGATAGACCTCCTTTGCCTTTTCAGGTAAGTTATCCTTGCTTACCAAAGGGAAAACGCCAACCTGTATGGGTGCAAGTTCGCGCGGGAGGCTTAGCAATGTTCGTTTCTTTTTGGTTTGGTAGGCATACTCGAGAGCGACGTAAACTAACCGATCTGATCCGAAACTAGGTTCAACCACGTGGGGTATAAATCTCCTGCTTCCCTCTTCGGTCTCTTTGAAAACTTTCATGTCCACGCCGCTGAACTGCATGTGGCGACTTAGGTCATAGTTTGATCGGTAGTTATGTCCTGAAACCTCCACCCAACCCCACCGTTCCAAGTATACTTCTTGATCAAAGCCCTGCTTAGAATAATGAGCTCTTTCCCATTCTAGTTTTTCTATGAAACGTTGCTTATCTTCTGGAACTCCCAGTTCTACAAGAAGACGTTTGGCCAAAGCCATGAAAAAGGCTTGCCACTCCGCTTTTATGTACCCCTTAGCCAAGGCTTGCTTAACCGTGACCTCTATGGGTTCCTTAATTCCCTTCAATTTGTTTTCTGCTACTATCAATTTCAACGTGTCGTTTTCTACATCTTTCAGTAACGGGCAATGGGGGTCTGCGGGGTCCAAAAAGAACTCGATGTCGATGATCGTGAATTCCCTCAGCCTTATCGGACCCTGCCTAGGAGAAATCTCGTTTCTCAGAGCATGTCCGATTTGGACAACCCCGAATGGAAATCTTCCCCGGGCACTTTCGTATATGCGTTTAAATTCCACAAAGATCCCTTGGGCTGCTTCGGGACGACCGTAACCGATGGCTTCGGAATAGGGTCCAATTGTGGTGGTGAACATGGTCATGAATTGTTCCGTCTTGCCAAAATCTCCGCCACATTCTGGACAGCTAATATTTCTGTTTTTAATTTCGTCAATCAACTCTTGAATATTGAGTTTCTCAGTCTCCGTATCACTCATCTCTGCAAACTCTTGAAGTAGATGGTCGGCTCGAAACTTCCGCGTGCATTGAAGGCATCCAACTACGGGTTCCTTGAAATGTTCTACATGGCCAGAGGCTTCGAACACCTTTCCTGGCATGATCACCGATGATTCTATTTCAAGGATTCCGAGGGGGCGAATGTAGAAATTACGAAACTTTTCTTCTATTCTTCTTTTCATTATGGAACCCAATGGACCGAAGGTCATGAAGCCACCAACGCCTCCGTATATCTCATAAGAAGGCCAAAAGAAGCCTCGACGCTTCGCCATCTCGCTGAGGATCTCAAACTTATCCTTGGACTTCACGAATTTTTCCGCTCCAGATTGAACTAGAACTTTTTGGAACTTAGGGTATTACTCGGTACACGCGTATATTAACGATATTGTTCCTTTATCGTCTATTTTTTCTGTTCGAGTCTTTATCTCCTTCGTTTTGTTGTTGGATGGTGTCGTGTGTGCGGTGAATTGAACGAATAGGTTTGACCGTAGATTGAAGAAATTCATTCAAAGGCTCGTCAACTAGTTTAAGCCACAATCTCCTCTTCTGTAATTTTCACTCCCCGCTTCTCCAACTCGTCTAGGAATACTTGGAAAAGCTCTTCATGCATACCCAATTTTTCTGGAGGAACTACACCTTTTTCTCTTATGACTCCTCTGAGAATTAACTGCGCAGTTATTGACGCCGGATAAGCTGTGGTTCTTGCCATGGCTGTTATTCCCTGTTTTTCATCGAATCGGTCAAGTAAATTATATACATAACGCACCTGCCTGTCATTCTTAATCCCTGAAACTTCAATTTTCAATGTCACGACATCCTTGACTTCTGGTTTCCAGAGCTTTTCTTCAAAAAGTTTAACGGTCAGCCTTCTTGGCGATATCCTCACATCTTTAAAAGCAATTTGTCTTTCATCAAAAAACCCTAGAGCCTTGAGCAACCCTACTTTTTCTGCATGCCCCGGATATCGAAGCGTTTTCTCCCACATGGTTTCCACGTTTCTTATTGTATGCAGTAGAGTTCTAAGGCCATCGGTGTAGAATGCTTCAAGCTTTCCAAAATGGGGTAACTCAACTTCTTCTAAGCCCTTCAAGGCTTCTACATCAACAATCTCGCCTTCTTCAACGATCCTAGCTTTTCTTGTATACTCATCAATGAGGCTTTCGGGAGACCAGGTGATAACATATCCCAAAGGCGGTATGGGCGTATCTGGAAGACCCCCAACCATTATGCGCACTGTTTGAACCTTGTCAAGTCTAATCAAAGAGTGTCCAACAAGAATGTTGCTGACGCCTGGTGCCAACCCACAATCCGGCACTATCGTCACACTGGCCCTTACAGCCTTATCATTCATCGTCAAAGGGTCCTCTGGCATGTAGGAAACATCCACCAAATCTATTCCCACGTCAACACATGCCCTAAGCAAATGGTAACCAAGACTTCCAGGTAAAAACCCCATTGCCAAATCAAAATTTCCCAAAGCTCTAGTTAATTCACGATGGTTTGATGTATCTAGTTGAATCCATGAAACATTCGCTGTGCCGACTCTCTGGACAACCTTCTTGGCTCTTGCCACGTTTTTATCTGCTACAAAAACTTCAACGGAGTTCACGCTTTTAACAAAATCTTCCGCTGCAACTGAACCTATATTTCCGCAACCTAGGACAAGCACTTTCATAAACTTGAATAAGAAACCGACTTTTTTAAAACCTTCCTGAGCACCCACTCAAGTTTGAACTTTTTCGGTTTGCTTGTTCCCTTTTTCGTTCATATATTTGATGGGAAGTGGTCATTTCGGCAGATTTAAAAGCTCCATGTCGATGTTACCGCCTGAGATTACCACTACAACCTTTTCGTTGGGCTTGAATCGAATCTGTCTCTGTAGAATGGCTGCGGGTCCCACTATTCCAGCTCCTTCTACAACTTGGCGTTCATTCTTAAGGACCCAGAAGATTGCTTTCTTCAATTCTTCCTCTTTTGCCAAGATAATCTCGTCGACGTATTTCAAAGCGAGGTCTAGGGTCATCTGGGAGATTCCTCCGGCGAGTCCGTCGGCTATGGTGGGTGGTACAGGAACCTCGACTATTTTCTTAGCCTTAAAGCAGTCATGCATGGTGTAGGCGGCGGTTGATTGAACTCCGACAACTTTTATTTTTGGGTTGGCTGTCTTGGCCCAAAGAGCTATCCCAGCGAGCAAACTTCCGCCTCCAACGGGAATTAGAATCACATTCGTCTCAGGTATTTCTTCCAAGATTTCGTAGCCAATGGTTCCTTGACCGGCTATTACATGGTAATCTTCGAAGGAAGGAATGTAGGTGGCTCCAGTCTTTGAAATCATCGTCTTACAGTAGGTCACAGATTCGTCGTAGTTTGCTCCTTTAAGCACCACCTCAGCTCCAAGTGCTCTACACCGTTCAACCTTTATCTTAGGAGCGTTTTCAGGTACGACAACAATAGCCTTTAAGTTCATCATTTTGGCTACAAGAGCCATGGCTAGAGCGTGGTTTCCAGCTGAGGCTGTGATAACGCCTTTGCTGCGTTTTTCTGGTGTAATCAAGCAGATTTTGTTGTAGGCTCCTCGAATCTTGAAGGACCCTGTTTTTTGCAGGTTTTCCCATTTCAGGTACACTTCTGCGCTGCTTATCTCGCTAAGCTTTTCGGAATATGTTATAGGCGTACGGTAAATTATCCCATCCAGATTCTTCCTTGCTTTCAAAATCTCTGCAGGAGACAGAATAATTATTCACCGAAAGGCAGTTAATGCGTTAACTTATTATAACATTGTTGCTTGACTCTGAGAGAGGAGGCGAGGTCATGTCCAAAATTAAAGTTGCATTAGTCGGCGTGGGAAACTGTGCGTCTGCACTTGTTCAAGGTTTTTACAACTACAAAGATATAGAAAATGAGATGGACTCTGTGGGATTGAGGCGCCTCTTTCTCGGTGGCTATCATCCTCGAGACGTTGAATTCGTTTCCGCTTTTGACATCGACGATAGAAAAGTTGGAAAGGACTTGTCTGAAGCCATCTTTTCCCAGCCCAACAACACTTTAAAATTTGCCGATGTCTCCCGCTTGGACGTTCCTGTTTTGAAAGGCCCCGTTATAGACGGCGTTGGCGAGCTTCTGAAAAATGTGGTGAAGATCGACACTTCTCCAAACGTAGACATATCTCAGAAGCTTAGAGAAAGCAATACAGAGATGGTTATCAACCTCCTTCCTAGCGGCGCAATAAAAGCTTCTGGATGGTATGCCGAAGAAGCACTTGAAGCTGGGTGCGCCTTCATCAATGCCACACCTGCTTTCATAGCCAGCGACGCCGCTTGGGTCAAACGTTTTGAAAGAGCTGGGTTGCCGATAGTTGGTGACGATCTGGCAGATCAGGTGGGGGCAACTGTTCTTCATAAAGTTCTTCTAAAGACTTTGGCTGATCGGGGCGTAAGGGTTTCTGAGACATATCAACTTGATGTTGGCGGAGGAACTGAATCTCTTGACACTCTTGAGAGGACAAGAGAAGTTAAAAGAATCGTGAAAACTAAATCCGTTGAAACAGCCTTACCCTATAAAGCTTCTGTGGTAGCCGGATCCACTGACTACGTTGATTTCTTGGGAAATCGACGTGACAGTTACTTCTGGATTCAAGGTTTCTATTTTGGAGGAGTGCCCATGCAACTGGACTTGAGGCTTAACTCTGTTGATGCTCCAAACGCGGGTTCCATAATGTTAGATGTTATACGGGCGGTCAAAGTCGCCTTGGATCGTGGAATTGCGGGGGCCCTCTTAAGCGTTTCAGCCTATGCCTTTAAACGCCCAACACAGGCGATGTCGCTAGAAAAAGCTGAGGAAATGTTTGAAGGCTTCATTCTTGGAAAAGTGGAAAGATAATGTGGCTACAATGCTCTCTCGCTTAGCTCAATTCGGTTAGTTCTCTCTTCAGTTTTTCTATCATGTTGAATTTCTTTCCCAATTCTCTCTTTACTTCGTCGATAATTTTCACTGGTGTAGGGTCTACCCCTTGCAGAATGGCCAAATAAACGCTCGCGAAGTCTCCTACACACAGGACAGAGAACATTTTCGCTAGTTTATTCTCTCCAATCGCATGGATTTCTAGAACCTTTCTAGCCTTGTGGAACACTAAAGATTTTGTGATTTCTATTCTGTGCCTGATTTCAGGAGGCTCATCATGGTCTCGAATAAGTATGACGGAATGGTTTTTGGTTAGAAGTTCAGGAGCCTCCCATCCCACTGTTTCGTTGTGGTTGAGTTCAGGAAAGACGTCATGTTTGCTGGGAAGCTTGCTGTTTTCGTTAAACTGAGTTTTCAGTCGATGAGCTACCGATTGATATTGTCTGAATCCATAGATTGTGGGTATAGTTTCCACCAGCTCCAGTGCCAACTTTTTTGCCGAGTTATCTTCAGTCGGGATTTTGGGAGAGTTTTCTTCACCTACCTTTTTGATAACGTGGATTGCCTCTTGGAGGTCTCTCTCTAGGCTGGGGATAATTTCCATCCGTTCCATAAATACTAGAAGCGGAAAGAAAAGATAGGGGACCGCGACACGTGGTGGCAATTGGCTGGGTATGGTAACGTGAGGAACATTAAGCTTTTTAGAAAATGATAGCAGATGTCCTCCTGAGGTTATTGTTATTATGGTACATTTTTTCTCGGTGGCTTCAAGAAAGGCACTTAATGTTTCTTCGGTGTTTCCCGAGTAACTATTTGCAAAAAAGAGGGTGTCTTTATTTACGTAGGCTGGAAGAGTGTAGTCTTTGCAGACTTGTATAGGGATTGGAAGTTTATCTCTTAACCAGTCTTGAAGGATTTCTCCTCCTATGGCGGAACCTCCCATGCCCGCGATCAAGAC
>JABAOC010020083.1_pt1 | contig 15844 bp, 15 predicted proteins | sample 7062161 | NCBI WGS metagenome assembly JABAOC01 (sample SAMN14538625, study PRJNA623070) | marine sediment metagenome | biome: marine biome [ENVO:00000428]; feature: marine pelagic biome [ENVO:01000023]; material: deep marine sediment [ENVO:00002113] | place: India: Gulf of Khambhat ... | reverse complement strand
ACGGTGAGATTCGGGAAGAGAGAAAAGTCCTGATAGATGACTTGAATGCCCTGCCGAATCGCCTCGATGGGCTCCAGGCGTGTGACTCGCTTGCCGTCGATGATGATCGCGCCGCTGTCCGGCGCGTGGGCGCCGGCGATAATCTTGATGAGTGTCGATTTGCCGCTGCCGTTCTCGCCCGCCAGGCAGCGAATCTCACCGCGATAGAGGGTCAGCGAGACGTCTTTCAAGGCCTGCACGCCGCCGAAGTGCTTGCTGATATTCCGGGCTGTGACCATCTCTTGCGGCATGTGGCCGACCGATCAGAAGTTGTAGGCATCCATGTTCTGCGGGGTGACATCGACCCAGGCGGCGCCGTAGAAGAGATTCGGCTTTTCCGGGTCCTGACGAATCTGGTCGTAGCCCGGCACGCCGAGATCCATGCCATCCGAGAGTTTCTTGCCTTGGAGCAGCATCACGGCGATCTCGTTCATTACGTAGCCGGCATCCGCCGGGTCCCAGAAGCTGATCAGTTTCGTGCTGCCGCTCTTGAGATACTGGCGGCACTGCGAGACAAGGCCCGAGCCGACCACCGCCACTGCCTCCTGCAGTCCCTTTTCCTCCACGGCCAGACCGGCCCCCGCGGCGGTCGTCGAAGCGCTGCCCTGGATACCCCTGAGCTCGGGGTAGGCTCTGAGCAGTTCCTTCGTCTTTTCGTAGGCCATGTTCTGATTGTCGTATTCCTCGATGCGCTCGGTGACAAGCTCCATCTGCGGGTATTGCTGCTTCTGGCGCGCGATGGCGCCGTCGATCCACTCGTTGTGCGACTTGGAGGTCAGGCTGCCGACGAAGACCGCGTATTGGCCCTTCTGGCCCATGTGCCGGGCGAGATGGTCCATCAGGTGCGCCCCGTAGGCGAGGTTGTCGAACGGCTCGATGATGGCGTCAGCGTTGACCTGGCTGGAGGCCTCGTGGGACACGACAACGATACCCCGGCTGCGGGCCTTGCGCAGGACCGGCTCCAGCGCCTCCACCGAAAACGGCACGACGCAAATCGCATCGACGCCCTGGGCAATCACGTCCTCGATGATCTGGACCTGCAGGGCGGCGTCGGCCTGGGCGGGACCGAGGAGAAAACACTTGTGCCCTGTCTGGGCGCCGAATTTCTGGACCCCTTCGCGCATGCGGTCGAACCAGGCGATCCCATCGAGTTTCACGATGGTGGCAATGGTGTAGGAGCCGTCACGGGCCTGCTCCTGAGGTTCGCTCTTGCCGCAGGAAGCCAACAGCAGGGCCATCAACACGAACAACGCAACCAGGATTGTGGTTCTTCTCATGGCCAAGGTTCGGGCGAATCATGATTCGCCCCTACAATACACACCGGACGATTCTTGAGACATGATTATTGACGATTTGCCCACGGGAGGCAATCGCAATCGACCATTCGCTATTGACTATTTACTATTTGGTCTCCCGGCGGTAGCATCCATCCTTTGTGAATCAGAAATCGTAAATCATAAATCCTAAGTCCCATCGGAGGTGTCTTTCATGTCGGATTGTGACCAGAAGAGACGGACCTGTCTTCTGCCATTAACGATTGTTGTCCTTGTTATCGGAACTGCCCGGGCAGAGACTGTGCGTTTCACGAAAATCGTGCTGGACAAAACGTTCCGCTCGGAGGGCGTGGCGGTCGGGGATGTCAATCGGGACGGCCGGCTCGATGTGCTGGCAGGGGAGGTCTGGTACGCGGCGCCGGACCCGACGCGCAGCGGCGCTGCTGACTGGAAAATGCACGAGATCCTGCCGCCGGGCGTGTACGACGGGACGAAGGGCTACAGCAAGACGTTCGCGAACTTCGCCTGCGACGTAAATCGCGACGGGTGGGTGGACTCGGTCATCACCACGATGATGGGCGAGCCGTCCCTGTGGTACGAGAACCCGCAGAACCAGCCGGGACATTGGAAAGTGCACACGGGGACCCGCAGCGCGTGCAACGAGACGCCGTTGTTCGCCGACCTGCTGGGCAATGGGCAGCCCGTGGCCGTCTGGGGCGTGCAACCGGAAGGGTACATGGCGTGGTTCAGCATCCCGGACGACCCCTCGAAGCAATGGGACATGCACATCATCGGCGGGCCCAAGGCGCCGGGCAGTGAGCGATACAGTCACGGGCTCGGCGTAGGCGATATCAATGGGGACGGCCGCAACGACGTGCTCGTGACCGAAGGCTGGTGGGAGGCCCCCCAGGACCGCACGCAGGAGCAGTGGAAGTTTCACAAGGTCGATTTCGGCCCGCCCTGTGCGGATATGGTGGTGTACGATTTTGACGGCGATGGCGATAACGATGTCGTCAGCAGTTCGGCCCATGACTACGGCATCTGGTACTTCGAGCAGTTGCCGGACAGTGCGGGCGAAAAGTTCCACCTGCAGAATATCACGAAGAAGTACTCCCAGACCCACGCCATCCGTCTGGCCGATCTCAACAACGATGGGATTACGGACTTCGTGACGGGCAAACGATACTTCGCACACAACGGCAAGGACCCCGGGGCCTTCGAGCCCGCCGTCGTTCTGTGGTTCGAGACCCAGCGGCCCGAGACGGGCAAAGTGAGGTTCGTCCCGCACGTGATCGATGACGATTCCGGGATCGGGACCCAGTTCGAAGTGGCCGACCTGAACGGCGACGGCCGCATGGACATCGTCACGGCCAACAAGAAGGGCGTGCACCTGTTCCTGCAAGAGCCGTCGGCGGGTGGCAGCGTCAAGGCCGAAGGCTTTGGCGATGGCTCCAATGCATCGGCCCAAAGCCGTCGTCAAGCTGCGCCCGCCGATGCCACCTATTCGGTCTTTGACGGCAAGACCTTCGAGGGCTGGGAGGGCAATCTCGATTGCTTCCGCATCGAAGACGGTGCGATCGTCGCGGGCAGTCTGAAGAGGCCCGCCCCCCGCAATGAGTTCCTCTGCACGAAGAGGGCGTACGGGGATTTCGAGCTGCGGCTGAAGGTGAAGCTGCTCGGCAACCCGGCCAGCGCCAACGCCGGGATTCAGATTCGCAGCCGGCGCATCCCGAACCACCATGAGATGACCGGCTATCAGGCGGACATGGGCCAGCACTACTGGGGCTGCCTCTACGACGAGTCAAGGCGGAACAAGATTCTCGCTCAGCCGGACCCCGAGCAATTGCGAGAAGCCCTGAAACCCGGCGCGTGGAATGAATACGTCATTCGCTGCACCGGACCCCGGGTCCAACTGTGGCTCAACGGCGTTCAGACTGTCGAGTACACCGAACCTGAGGCGACCATCGAGCAAACCGGCTTGATCGGCCTGCAAATCCACGCCGGACCGCCCGCCGAAGCCTGGTACAAGGACATCACTATCAAGGCGATGGAACCCACGAATTGACCGCTCCACTGCCGGATTTCACCAATCTACCGAATCAAGGCTTGTATGATGAGACTGTCCGCGTGTGTTGCAACGGTATATCTGGTCATGTGCAGCAATGTGCTTGCCGGGGATGGACGCCGGTTGGGGATTTTCGAAGGGGCGACCGATGTTGGGCGGGTCGCTCACGCCGGGTCGGTCAAGGTTGATCCGGATAACAGAGAATACTCCGTCACCGGCAGCGGCGCGAACGTCTGGGGCACTGAAGATGCGTTCCAGTTCGTCTGGCGCCAGTTTGCAGGAGACGCGGCCCTGACGGCGAGTGTGCGCTGGCTGGGCAAGGGCAGCCATCCACACCGCAAGGCAGGCTGGATGATTCGTCAGAGCCTTGATGCTGATTCATCCTACGTCGATGTCGTGGTGCACGGTGATGGCCTGACCTCGTTGCAGTACCGCAGAGTGCGAGGTGGCCCGACCGAGGAGATTCAGTCTCCCGTCTCGTCGCCGGCCGCGCTGCGGCTTGAGCGTCACGGCGATGTCTTCACCTTGTCCGTGTCCCCCAATGGGCAAGTGTTCCAGCCCACCGGCTCGCTCTCCGTAGGGCTGATGGACTCTTTGTACGCCGGGCTGATTGTCTGCTCCCGCGATGATTCTACCACTGAGACAGCCGTTTTCTCCAAGGTCGATTTCAAGTCTCTGGGTCAGGCACGGCTCGAAAATCGAGTTATCGAGAGTACCTTGGAGACCATCCGCGTGCAGACGGGGGAACGGCGGATTGTCTATCGGGCGCGTCGGCATTTCGAGGCGCCCAACCGGTCGCGAGACGGCAGCTACCTCCTGTTCAACAGCAACGGTCGGCTCTACACAATCCCGGTCGCCGGCGGAGAGCCCAGACAACTGGACACCGGCCCGGCCGACCGATGCAACAACGACCATGGTTTTTCGCCCGACGGCAAATGGCTGGCCATCAGCCACCATGATGAGGGGGATTCGCGCATCTTCGTTCTCCCGAGCGACGGCGTCGACGTGGACCTGAACAGGAACGAGCTGACGATTGCCGGTCACGTGGATGAGACGTCCGTCGAAGGGCACGACCTTTCCTACGCCGAGTATGAGGTCGGAGATTACCAGCGGAAGTTCCGGATCTCCGGCGCGATCGACGCGGACAAGATCGACGCCCGGATGAAAAACGGCGTCCTGCAGGTTACCTTGCCAAAATCGAAGAAGGCGCAGCCACGGAAGATCGGCGTCAAAACCGGCTGAGCGTACCGCAGCCGCACGTGAGGGTGCTCGCATCCGCGCACCGGGGCAGCGTATGCCCCTGGACTGCAAAGGCGTAACAGCTCGTTTTCTTGACAGGCATTTTTTGGTTGCGGCCGAAGGCCGCTCCAAGATCGGTTGATTGTCTGCGCCAGCAACGATGAGGGCGAGTGCTCGCGCCACAGGTGGATGCTTTCTTGACCGGACGCTGACGCCTGATTCAGGACTTCACGGCACAGGGCGCCCGGAAGCCATGTATCGCTTCCGGGGTTCCGGGTCCACACCGGTGGTGCCGGAGACCACCGCTTGGTTCGCATTTCAGGGTCGATAATGTACTTAAAAGCCCGAGATGACTCACAGGCCGGCCGAACGGGACGGGCAACAGGCCTTGCATCGAGTCTGTTATAGGCCCTGACTCATTTCTCGGAATCGTCACGCAACAGCCCAGACAAAGGGTCGCCAGCGCACAATTTCGCGTTGGGGACCTCAAAGCGCCTGTTGGTCATTAAGGCCGTGTGCGAAATGGCCGAAAAATACGACGAGTCCGATGACAGTGCCTGAGGGGACCCGGGACCCCGGAAGCGATGTATCGCTGCCGGGAGCCCCACCGAACGCGGAATTGTGCGTTGGGAACCCCGAACCCAAGGAGTACGTAATGCAGACTGATATGCCTTTGATAAGAAAGCTCTTTGCCATGCGCAAAGACCTCCTGCGTGGCGATTCGTTGTTCGCCGCGATGATATTCATCGTGGTGACTTTGTTCCTCTTCAATCTCGCCTCTTCCCTCTGGCAGAATCTGGCGTTTCAGAAGCAGGTGGAAAGGAAGGCAAACGCCCAGCGCATCAAAGCTGTCGGAAGCGTTCTTGCGAGAGCGGTCGAGGTGCTCATGGCTGCCGACGAGTTGTCCGTGCTGCGATGCACGATTGTGGAGGCGGGGGTGGAACACAAGCTGCGGGCCTGTCGCGTGGTTCTGCCTGATGGCGGCGTGCTTGCGGATGCGAATCCCAGCGGGATCAATGTCCTCACGTTGCCTCCTTCCTGGGAAAGCACGGCCCCGACATACGCGGAAACGTTCACGTCGGATGGGGCAACATTCACGCTTCCAGTGACTGTCCCCGGCCGGGGCAGCGCCACGCTGGAGATTACCGCGGGAACGAAGGGCCGCGTGGAAGCCGGTCTGTCTCCCCACACGGCCCAGATGGCAATTGCCTGTCTGGCCCTGGCCAGCATGCTTCTGGTCCATCGTCATGCCCGGTTCAGACTCAAGGCGATCGGGGCCATTCACGAGATCTTGCTGGCGGTCAAAGATGATGCCATCGATGTCTCGACCCTCGAATTGGATCCCAGCCTGGGTCTTGAGGCGGTGGCCTGGAACAAGCTGCTCGACGACCAACAGAGAATGCGGATATCCACCGCGATCCAGCAGGTGAAGGAAGTAGTCCACGGAAGGTCAGGAGCATGCGATGGACTAGAAGCGGCCTTCGATGCCATTCCCTACGGACTGGTGCTCGTGAACGATAGAATGCGGATCGACCACATCAACGGCGCCGCGGCGATATTCCTGCAAGCGGAGCGGGACGCGCTGATCCACACGGACATCTCTGAAGCAGTCAAGGACCGGGGCATCACGACGGCGGTACGTGAGGCCGCCGAGGGTTCGGCGTCCAGGCGCGCCGTCGTCGAAGTGGAGCGGAACGGATCGCTGACCTCCGGTGTCTTGAGATTCACCATCGCTCCAACGCGGCACGACAACGCGCACTCCGCGCTCGTCATGATCGAAGACGTGACACAACAAAGAGTGGCGGGGGCCGCGATCACCAGTTTCCTTGCCAAGGCCGCGCACGAGCTCCGCACGCCGCTGACCAATATTCGCCTTTACGTCGAGGAGGCGCTGGAGCACTGCGACGGAGACGCCACGGCGACGAGCCGATGCCTGAACGTCATGAATGACGAGATCCAGAGGCTGGACCGCACGGTCTCGGAAATCTTGTCGGTCTCACAGATCGAAGCGGGCTCGTTCGAGCTCCAGCGGGACGACGTCAATGTCGGCACCATGTTGCGCCAGCTCGAGGCCGACCACGAAGTGCAGGCCCGGGAGCAGAATATCGCCCTTGAGTTTGACCTGCCGCCCAAGCTGCCCGTCATCCAGGCGGACCGCGACAAGATTGCCCTGGCGCTGCACAACCTGGTTGGCAACGCCTTGAAGTATACGTCCGCTGGCGGCCGAGTCAACGTGACCGCCACGGTGGAGAGAGGGCAGTTGAGCGTGGGAGTCACGGACACAGGTCTCGGCATCGGGCCGGACGAGCTCGAGCGAGTCTTCGAGAGGTTCTACCGGTCCAGGAATCCGCTGGCGGCGAAGGTCAAGGGTTCCGGCCTCGGCCTGCCAATCGCGCGCGAAGTGGCGCGGCTGCACGGCGGTGACATTGCCGTGGAGTCGGAGCTCGGTAAGGGCAGCACGTTCACGCTGACACTGCCGATTGCGGAGGAGGCGTCATAAAGTGGAGATGCCGACCCAACAACGAGGGGCCGTCGTGGTCATAAGGCCGACAGGCCCGCTGATCGGTGCCGACGCGGAGACGTTCAAGGCCCGGCTTCGTGGACTGATACGAGAGAATCTGGGGCGCGTGGTCATCGACGCCTCGGCTTTACCCTACGTGGACAGCGTCGGGCTGGAGTCTCTGGCGGACATCGCTCAGGAGCTGGGCCGGAGCGGCAAGGGATTGAAGCTCTGCGCCGCCAACGAGACCATCCGGCAAGTGATTGAGCTGACGGGGTTGTCGTCGCAGTTCGAGCATTTCGAGGATCCCAACTCCGCCGTAAGGAGCTTCCTGTGATAGAGTGCTCGACGCCATCCCGATTGGGCGACACCCTGGTGGCCGAAGGAGTCATCTCGCCGGATCAGCTCGACCGTATCCTGGCCGAGCAGAGGACCACGGGTGCGATGCTCGGCGAGATGCTGGTCGAGCGGGGGGTGATTGAAACCACTCGTATGCTCCGGTTTCTGGCCGAGCAGCTCGGCGTGCCTTTCTGCCAACTGCGGCACGGGCTCGTCGATTTCTCGTTGCTGGCCCTGACCGGGCCGGAAGAAGCGGAACGACTGGCGTCAATTCCGATGTTCAGAGTGCACGGCACCTTGACCGTGGCCATGGCCGAGCCGCAGTCGCTGCCGAAGATCGACAGGCTTCAGCAGCTCACAGGCTGCAAGATCCGGCCCGTGTTGGCCCCGCGCGCCAACATCATCGAGTTCATCAGAAAATACGCCTCCGGCAACACGGACGTGGACTCCTTTCTCGCCTCCCTGGTGGAGAGCGAAGTGCAGGTGGTGGAGAAGGAATCCGTCGATGAAGGGCCCGCCACCGATCTCGACAAGATGGTCGAGGGCAGCCCGATCATCAACCTGGTCAATGTCGCCCTGCTCACCGCGGTCCGGGACCGGGCGAGCGATATTCACATCGAGCCGGACAAGCACGGGACCCGCATTCGCTATCGAATCGACGGGGCGCTGAGGGACCTCATGAAACCGCCGCCGGGCCTGCACGCCTCGATCGTCTCGCGCGTCAAGGTGATTGGCCGGATGGACATTGCGGAGAAGCGCCTGCCCCAGGAGGGTCGCGTTCGCATCGTCGCCGAGGGCCGAGAGATCGATCTTCGGGTCTCCAGCATGCCCACGCTGCTGGGGGAGAAGATCGTCATTCGTATTCTCGACAAGGCCAACCTGCGTGTCCGGCTGGAGGACCTGGGTTTTCGGCGTCAAACCCTGCAAGCGTTCGAGAGAATGCTGAACCAGCCTTATGGTCTTGTCCTTGTGACGGGGCCCACCGGGAGCGGAAAAACGACCACGCTGTACTCCGCCCTCGACCTGGTGAGGAGTCCCGACCTGAATATCGTGACGGTGGAAGACCCCGTCGAGTACCAGCTCGACATGGTGAACCAGATCCAGGTCCACGAAGCGATCGGCATGACCTTCGCGCGGGCCCTGCGCAGCATCCTTCGACAGGACCCCGACGTCATCATGGTCGGAGAGATTCGCGACCAGGAGACGGCGCGCGTGGCCGTGCAGGCGGCGTTGACGGGACATCTCGTGCTCGCCACGCTGCACACGAACGACGCGCCCGGAGCGGTGGCCCGGCTTCTCGACATGGGCATAGAACCGTACCTCCTGTCGAGTGCCATCAATGGGGTCGTCGCGCAACGACTGGCGCGAACCGTGTGTCCGGGCTGCGCGACGAAGTACATCCCGGCGGAAAACGTCCTGCAGGACGCGGGGTTTGCCGAGAAGCCGAACCGTCCCTTCCGCAAAGGGGCGGGCTGCAAGGAGTGCCACAATTCGGGCTTCCGGGGGCGGGCCGGCATTTACGCGGTCATGGAAGTGACGTCAGATTTGCGGCGTCTAATCCATCGTGCGGCGCCGCCGCATGAGCTGCGCGACGCCCTGCGCAAGGCCGGTGGGCTGATGCTGCGCGAAGAAGGCGTACTGCTGGCGCTCGACGGCAAGACGTCGCTGGAAGAGGTACTGTCTGTGACACATAGTGAGGACACAGGCGCCGACGGACCCCGGCACGAGAGCGACATTCCCCAGACAACGGAGGCGGCATGAAGCTGGCGTATACGGCCTTTGACGGGCTCGGCAAAGCCACCACAGGTGTCATCGAGGCAGCCGACGTTATGACGGCTGCCGATGCGCTGCGCCGAAAGGGCCTCTACGTCGCCGAGGTCACTGCGCAGGCCGTATCGGCAAGCAAGGAAAGCTCCCCGGTGCGCGCACGCCGCATCTCACGCGGGCAGAAACTGAAGAACCTGGCAGTGTTCTCGCGCCAGTTGTGCGTGCTGACGTCCTCGGGAACCCGGCTGGTGGATGCCCTGCGCGCACTCGAGCGCCAAGCCCGACCGGGCCCCTGGCGGCAGGTCATTACCGGCCTGCGAACACGGGTGGAGGAGGGGGCTTCGCTTTCCGAGGCCATGGGGGCACAGGGCGATTGCTTTGACGCGATCTACCGTAGTCTGATCGCAGCGGGTGAATCGAGCGGGCACCTCCAGGAGATGCTCGATCAACTGGCCGTCTTGAAACAGAAGCAATTGAAGGTGCGAAATTCCATCGTTGGCGCCCTTATCTACCCATGCTTGCTTCTGTCGCTGGGACTGACGATCTTCGTCCTGCTGCTGTTGTTTGTCGTGCCGCGTTTCGCCGGCCTGTTCGAGACGCTGGCCGTGCCGCTGCCGGCCAGCACGAGCCTGCTCGTGCGCGCCAGCGCGATTCTGCGCACGTACTGGTGGCTCGTCGGACTGCTCGCGGCGGGGACGGTCGCCTCTCTCGTCGCATACTTTCGCACACCCAACGGCAGAAATCTTCTGCACACGGCGCTCCTGAAGCTGCCATACCTTGGAAGCATCGCCAGGAGCTTTGCGACCGCCCGGATCGTGTCCCTGCTCGGCGTCCTGCTGCAGGCACACGTACCCATACTGGAGGCCCTCCGGCTCGCACGCCAGACGGCCGGCAATATCCGGTATGAGGAGTTGATCGCGAAGGCCGAAGACCATGTGGCGAAAGGTGAGCCGATGAGCCAGGCCTTCGCCGATATGACCCTGATCGCTCCCTCTGTGTACGAAGCCATCCGCAGCGGGGAGGAGAGTGGCGAGACGGACCGGCTGCTGATCACGATGTCCGCATTCCTCGATGAGGAGAACGAAGTGATCGTCCGCTCGCTGACGACCATCATGGAACCGGTGATCCTGATCTTCATGGGGCTGCTGGTCGGGTTGATCGCCATCTGCATGTTCGTACCGCTGTTCGACCTGACCGCCATGACGGAGGGAGGAAGATGAAACGTCCGTCGCGAACCGTCATCGGGGTGGATGTAGGCCGGCGCACCATCAAAGCGGCCCAACTCGCGGACTGTGGCGGCCGGTATCGCATTCTCGCCTTGTCCTTGCTGCCGCGTCCCGAGCCGGAGACGGAGATCTCGTCCGCTGATGCGCTGGCCTTCAAGGACGTTCTCAAGCGGCAGGGGTTCAGCGGACGGGCCATCGTGCTGGCAGCGCCCGAGCAGCGCCTTCTGCGTACGTCGCTCGAGTTGCCCTCGAAAGTCTCCGGCGCACCCGTCGAGCAAATCGTCCGGCTGGAACTGTCACGCCTGCACAACGTGCCCCCGGACTCTTTTGAGATGGCGTATTGGGAGGTGAAAACGGCCAACAGCGCCAGGCCGATGACCCAGACACTCGCGGTCGGCTGCCCGCACGACGCCGCAAACGCCCTGTTGGATGTCTTCGAGGCGTCAGGATTCCGCGTCGTGGCCCTGGATACGTGCAGCGCGGCGGCCGCCCGCGCGTGCGAGCCGCTCCTTCTGCCGGCTCCCCAGGTCACGGCGATCATGGATCTGGGATGCCGTTCTTCGTCGCTGCTGTTCGTATGTGCTCAATCGCTGATTTACGAAAGGTCTCTTGACGGTGTTTTCACCGCCGAGCTTGCCGACAGGTTGATGGAGGTTTTCGGCATCCCCCTCGAATCCGCATATCAGATCATCGGCACGGTGGGCCCGGGTTCGGAGGAACCGACGGGGCGGTTTGACCCCGAGACCCTCGAGGCGATCCGTAAGCATCTCAGGAGCCATGTCGATAAGTTGCTGGACGGGTTGAAGACGCCGCTGTCCTATGCGAACCATCATTTCCCCGGCGAAGGGGTGAAACGGCTGCTGCTGCTCGGTGGCGGGGCCCTGGTTCCGCAACTGGCGGCTTACTTCGAGGAACGGCTGGGCCTCGAGGTCAGGACGGCGGGTCCGGGCGATCTGGTCGAGTGCCCGCCTGAGTTGCTGGTTAAGGCGAATAATCCGGCCATGACCGTGGCGGTCGGTCTGGCGCAATCGAAGGGGGTCTGAAGATGGGCCATGTAAACCTGATTCCGGCCGAGCGGTTGCGCAGAAGACGCCAAAGGGCCCGCCTGTGCGCGTGGACGGCGGTGTGCGGCGCATACACCATCCTGCTGATCGCCGGTTCCCTGACACTGCGCGTCCTTCGTGCCACGGAGGACCGCAACATGACAGGGCAACTGAGCACGGTCACTCAGGAAGTCGAACGAGATAATCGAACGATGCTGCAACTCCGCCGCGAGCTGGCGGAGGCGACCACCGCGCTGGAAACGGCCAGGGCCATTCATGCACAGCCGGATTGGGGCAAGCTATTCATGGGGCTGGCCGCTCAACTGGATGAGGAGATCGTGCTCAGTCGCTGCCGCCTCGTGACGATGGCCGAAGGGGACAAAGCAATCACAGAGCCGTGGAGCGAATCGGCCCAGGCCAGACCACTGAGCGCATTGCTCGCGGAGTGTCGGCACCGACTAACGCTTACAGGTTACGGCAAGGCCCAGGATTCCGTTTCACGATTCGTCCTGCGTCTGGAAAGCGTTGGCACATTTGACCTGGTTCGGCTCACGAGCAGCAGTCGGCAATCCTTTCTGGGCGGGGAAGCAACAGCGTTCACAGTGGAGTGTCACTTTTAGAGGAGTGTCAAGGTGCATCTGAAGGGACTGCAACAGCATGGTTTGCGGCGAATCGACGCGGCAGGGGCGGCCATACTGATTCTTGTCTCGCTGACAGGGTATCTGACAACAGTTGCCCCGTTCTTCGAACAGCGGGCCATCACCGCCGCCCTGCGCAGCGAAGTGCAGGCCCAGCAGGATAAGGCTTCCGAACTGAAGGCGGCAATTGCCGCGGTAAAGGAGCGGCTGCAGGCGGTCCGGCTGGAAATGGGGACCGGCTCGGTCCGGCTGGATTCGACCACGCACGTCAACAGGCGCATCGCCGGACTGACGAAGTCTCTTTCCGAGTGCGAACTCGACGTCGATGATGTGAAGACCGGCCCCATCTGCAGCAGCCCGCGTTATGATCTGGTCCTGATAACTGTCATGGGTCGGGGCGCGTACCGACAATGCGTCGAGTTCCTTCACCGATTGTGCTCGACGTTTCGCGACATGAGCGTGATACAGATCGAGTTGTCGGGCAACCCGGCGCAGTCTGAGGAAGCCGAGCGGTTCCGATTCGATCTGTTCTGGTACGCGGCCCCCGGCGACGCCGTCCGGAATGCCTCCGCCGAAAAATCATCCGATGAGGTAGTGCCTCGATCTTAGGTGGCAGCGAGAATGAATATGACGAAACGCCAGAAAACACTTCTCGTGGTCTTCTTTATCGGCCTTTCGGCCCTGGTGGCGGATCGCACGTTCCTGCGTCCCCAGGGCGGGGCGACCGCCGCGTCAGCCGGTCTGCTTCAGCCCGCGCAGCATCCGGTCTTACCCACGGACAACATCCCCACCTTGGCGGAACCGCCAGTGAGGCCGGGTGCGATTAAGCGTCTGAGTCACATGTGGCCAAATCAGGACATCGCGGTCGAACAGATGCGGGACCCATTTTCCCTGCCTTCATCCTGGTCTGATAAAGTCGGTGACGACAATGTCAGGCTGTCGACTGCCGTGGCCCGGTTCATCAGCGGACACCAGCTTACGGCCGTGGTGGTCGACGGCCGTGAATCGTACGTTTTGGTCAATGACCGTCTTCTGGCGCCTGGGCAGTGCCTCGACGGATTCATGCTGGTCGCGGTCGGCGATCGCTCCGCCGTCTTTGAACAGGATGGCAAACGTGCGGTCCTTGAGCTGGTGAGCAAATGACCTGATCGACTCGGGCCCGTGCCAGGCGATTTCCGGATTATATGGGTACAAGTACTTAAGTACCACCTGATGCCTGACGATATCTTCAAAACAGGCATCGTCTTGGAAGAGGTCAATCTGTAGGAGAATACCTATGAATGAGTGCAGACGCACACACAGAGGGGGATTCAGTTTGTTGGAGGTTGTGATCGTGGTTGCGATCATCGCCATCCTGGCGGCTATCGGTATTCCGCGCATGAGCCGGGGCTCCAAGGGTGCGAGTGAATCGGCTTTGAGCGGCGATCTGGCGGTGCTGCGCAACGCCATCGATCTGTACGCTGCCGAACACGGTGGGAGCTTTCCGACGGCCGCGAACATCGTGAATCAGTTGACCCAGTACACAGATGTCACAGGTACGACCGTGAGTCCGATCAAGACAGCTACTGCCATTTACGGACCCTATCTGCGCAACATTCCGCCGCTGCCTGTCGGGGCCAAGAAGGGCAACACCGGAATTGCGGAGTTGGGCGATGCCGGAACGGGCTGGATCTACACCGAATCCTCGGGCACCATCAAGGCCGATACCACGGACACCGAAGTGGATGATAGCGGGAAGAAGTACAATACGTACTGAGCCGTCGTGAGGTCTGCTGCGCTCGTCGGAGCAGACTATTTGGATGCGGCCGGGCCTGGCCCGCAGGAGACGAGTCTGACTTGGGTCGCGGTCGGTTCGATGGCGGCCCAAGCTCCGTTCTCGTGACAGCCCGTTGAAAATGGCGGTCCCTGTACACCACATAAGGCGATGGCAGCGATTTATTCGAATCCGGCGATCCCCAGGAGTCTCAGCATCAACAGGGGCGGCTTCAGTCTCTTGGAGGTGGTTCTCGTATCGGCGATTATCGCGGTCTTCGCCGCCCTGGCCGTGCCCCGGTATGGCAGCGCATCCGCTCGTCACCGCGTCGACGCGACGGCCGGACGCGTGGCGGCCGACCTGCGTCTGGCGCAATCATACGCACGAATCGCATCATCGTCGCGAGCAGTGTGCTTTTACCCTGCGACCGACGAATACCTCCTGTCGGATGTCTCTGCCCCCGATGACGCTTCCAGCAGTTATCGGGTGGCTTTATCGTCCGAGCCGTACATGGCGGACCTTGTCTCGGCCGATTTCAGCGGGGCCACCCAGGTGGTCTTCAGCGGCTGGGGTCTGCCAGACAGCGGCGGCACGATAATCGTCGCCACCGGCTCGCACCAGAGAACCATCACCATCGACGGTGCAACCGGGCTGGTCAGTGTCCAATGATCGCAAGAGCACCGCAGTACGGATGTATGTCGATGCCCACCAGAGGCCTTACCCTGGTCGAAATGGCTGTCGCGGTCGCCGTGACCTCGGTGATCATGCTGGGTCTGGCCTCGGCCATGCTGATGGCGGGTCGGGCCCTGCCGGAGGCCCGTAGTCCGGCCGGCGCGAGCCTCGGCGCAGCCGCAGCCGTTGAGCAGATGGTCACAGAACTGCAGTATGCCGTTTCCATCAATCAGCGGTCCGCGAATATGATCGAGTTTGCCGTATCCGATCGCAACGCCGACGACGTCCCGGAAACCATTCGCTATGAATGGTCCGGAACTTCCGGGGCCCCCTTGACCAGACAGTACAACGGAGGCCCGGCGGTCAGCGTCCTGACGGACCTCCGGGAATTCGGCCTCTCGTATGACCTGAAGACGATCACCACCCAGGTCCCTCTACCAAACGAAAGCGCGGAGACCATGCTGGCGAGTTACAGTTCGACTCAGGACCTTCACGACTATCCCATCAAGGACACGGAATGGTATGCACAATACTTCCTTCCGGCTCTGCCGGCGGATGCGATCAGTTGGCGGGTCACACACGTGTCGGTGCAGGCCAAACAGGATGGAGCCACGGATGGCGAGGCCCGGGTCCAGTTGCAACTGCCGACCTCGGGCAAGTACCCGAGCGGAATCCTGCTGGAGGAAAAGACGCTACTCGAGTCGGCTTTGCTCAGCGGTTATCTCGAGCAGGAATTCACGTTCGCGAGCGCCGGCGAGCTTGCGCCGCAGCAGGGCGTGTGCATCGTCGTCAAATGGGTTGCCAATGGGACGGCGTGCAAAGTGCGGGGGCGGAGCAAAAATGTGACGGCTTCCAATCTTGCCCTGGCCAAGTCCACGAACAGAGGAATATTGTGGTCGCCGCTCGCGAGCCAGTCTTTGCTGTTCACTGTTTACGGGACGGTGACCACTTCCGGTACTCCCCAAGTCCAGAACACGTACCATCTCAATGGGGTGGAGATCAAGCTGCGGGCGGGCAGTGACGCCCAGTCACTGGTGCAGACGAACGTCAGGGCCCTCAACGGGCCGGAGGTGACCCAATGAGTTCCGGATCCCGGACTGCCAGGAGATTGGACCGAAGACCCGGCCGGAAACGGGAAGCGGGAGGCTGCACGCCGAAAGTGTGTCGCGATTCCAGAGACGGGCCTGCCGCCTTCACACTCGTGGAGGCCGTGATTTCGACTGTCATTGTGGCGGTCATGTTCGTAGCGGCCCTGAATACGGTGGGGGCCTCGCGGTTGACCCAGCACC
>JABAOC010043933.1_pt2 | contig 15848 bp, 13 predicted proteins | sample 7062161 | NCBI WGS metagenome assembly JABAOC01 (sample SAMN14538625, study PRJNA623070) | marine sediment metagenome | biome: marine biome [ENVO:00000428]; feature: marine pelagic biome [ENVO:01000023]; material: deep marine sediment [ENVO:00002113] | place: India: Gulf of Khambhat ... | reverse complement strand
TATGGTGAACCCGGTTTTCACAGCCCAAGCCGTAGCTACGTTGAACGAATTGGCTCCAGGGCGTGTGGTTTTAGGCATCGGCGCAGGAGACAAAACAACGCTTGCTAGTGTGGGAGTCAGAATGCACAAGCCACTCAGCGCTGTTAAAGAGACCGTTGACATAGTTCGAAAGATGACAAGCGGAGAAAACGTGGTCTGCAAAGGAGATGTATTCCAAATAGCTGGTGCAAAATTCTTCTTTAAGCCGAGAGGTAGAATTCCAATTTACATTGGGGCTCAAGGACCGAAGATGCTTGCCTTGGCTGGAAGAATCGGANNCGCTGTCAACCGCGTCAAAGAAGGGGTCAACGAGATTGGGAAACAATTCGGTGAACTAGATGTTGCTGCTTACACTTCGTTTTCGGTGCATGAAGATCTGAAGAAAGCAACAAAGGCAGCTGTTCCTGTTGTCGCGTTTATCGTGGCCGGCAGCCCGAGGCAAGTTTTGGAAAGACATGACATTAACTTAAAGAAAGCTGAAGGGATACGTGAAGCCTTGAAAGTTAATGCTTGGGGTCGTGCTTTCGGAGGGGTTTCTCACGAAATGATTGAAGCCTTTTCTGTCTGCGGCACACCCGACATGTGTATCGAACGCATAAATCAGCTTTTCAAATTTGGTATATCTCAGTTTGTCGTGGGCTCTCCAATTGGACCAAAGGTAAAAGCGTCAATAGGTCTCATAAGCAAGAATATTATTCCTATGTTTCCAATATAGATCAACTTGACCTTTAGAAGTATTCAGATCTCTGCTCATATGCATTTTATCACCAATCCCGCAACTTCATTGGCACTGAAACTGATATAAGAGCTCAAGGAATTTGACCGGATGCGAAAACACNNCAGATTCTCCTCAATGCTCAGCTCGAAAGATGAATCCGAGGAGCTGGAAGATTTTCGCATGTGTTGGCTCACCAAAACATTGAAAAGTTGCCAAAATTGTTCTTTATGATGAGGCAAAATGGATCTACTATTAATCAACACGGTGGTTAGCCTAGTTAGCGCTGTGGCGATGTTTGTTGCTATCATTTACATACTCACCTATATGCTTGGCTCCTTCTCGTCAAGGTCAGGCTCGATGTCTCCCAGAGTTGTGGTGATCAGCCTCGCCTACTTTTTTGGGTCGACGGTTCTTCTTTTCTTGGGAGTTGAATGGTTGAGTGGTTTATCCAGAGAGTATCACTTGCAGCAGCTACCCGGACAGGTTTTTTACCTGAATGTCGGAGCCAGCGCTCTTGCAGTGAACGCCCTGCTTCACATTCTTTGCGGTTTCCTAACTGCCTTTCTCTACTTGAAGGGGAATTTGTCGGATCTAATTTTCAGGAGAAGAAAGGGGAAAAGAGCGAGAAGTTCGTAGGAGTGAGTGCAACGCATGAACTCTGATGGTTCGCCATACACTGCTAACCCAACTACTTTGTAGTTTTCGTCGTTTTGCTTTTTGACTTGAGCTTTTTAGGGGTCTTAAAAATTCCGAAGATCAACGCACTTGTACCTGCTAGGATTAAGAGGAAGCCCGGAAGAGCATGAGGATATGTGTTGTAAAAATGCGGTTCTGGTCGGTAGGCAAGAATGTTTCCATCAAGACTTACTGATAGTGGGTTGTTGTTTTGTATGTCTATCATATAGGTTCCTGTGTTTCTAGCGAGCACTTCTTGTTCGAAGTTAGTTCCAGTTTTTGGCCAACCTGAAATCGGAACCTTTTGTTCTGGATTGTGTTGAACTATTGAGATCAGTAGCGCTACAGTGTTGGATGATGAGACGTTCAGTTGAAACCACCATTCCCTATGCATCAATCTTCCGTAAAACGTTGAATCTTGATCTTCTCCAAATGGTGCCAGAACCTTCGAATGCAAATCCCACTTACTGACTTCCACAGTTTCATAGTATACTCCTTGGGTCGCTTGAAAAGAAATCAGAGATCCAGCAAGCAAAAGAAGTATACCTATTCCAACAAATGCTCTTTTCAATGAGGTTCTCTTCTATTCCAAGGTCATGTAGTCGCTAGGACGTGAGTTCAGATTTCTCATTGTTTTATGTGACGTTGTCGATAATAAGGATGACTAATGCTGCATACGGAAATTTTCTCTAAAGATACTGTCCGCTTGGATTTTTGATTCCGAATACTCATTTTTGGTGGTTGTCAAACTATATTAACCTCTGTTAGAGCTATTTAATTGTAAAGGGAGAGAGTATGGCGGCTTGGAAGCAAATAAAAGTTAGGAAAAACCTTTATCATCGTCTCGATGGTCAACTGCGATGTACAAAATGTGGTGACACACTGTATATCGGAGATGAAGCATGGTCTCACATGTGCCCACGAAAGAGAGAATCGTACACTGAGTACTACTGCATTGTTTGTTTCTCGAAGCTTTGGATCTGACGTCGGCGTTGAGAGATCTATCAGTACTTCTCCGAGAATACGCGTGCTGTCGTGTGTGGATCCTCTGAGATTGGTTAGGTGAGTATTTCTGAGAGTTATCTACACTAGTTCCGTGCACGCAACTTATTTTATGTGCTAACTTGCTCGTGCACAAACTGCTTTCCTCTGCAGTTTGAAGAGAGAATATTTAAGATGCGATTCGACTTGCTATACAAGAATGGTGAGCGAGGAAGAATAATGGAGCTGTTGTTAAACGTTAAAGATCTAAGGGCATCACTGTCTGTGGAAGAGCGGTTTGCGAGAATAGTCGATGGCGTAAACATTGTCATAAGGCGAGGTGAAACTGTTGGACTTGTTGGTGAGACCGGAGCGGGGAAGACCGTAACTGCGCTTTCAATTTTGGGTATTCTGCAGCCGATTGGCGAAGCTAAGCCCAAATGGAAAATTGAAGGAGAAGTTTTGTTCAAAGGCAGAGACTTGTTTCAGCTATCAGAAGAAGAGATGAGAGAGATTAGAGGGAAACAGATAGCTCTGGTAACTCAGAATCCGATAGCTTCTCTGCACCCTATGGATATTATTGGACATCAGACCGGTGAGACTCTGGAAGAACATGAAATGGAGGAAATCGAAAGGATAAGGAAGCTCGTCGTCGAGCATCTGGGAAAAGTGGAACTTGCAGATGCCACAAGGCGTTTTCACGATTTCCGACACCAGTTTAGCGGGGGAGAAGGGCAACGCATCTTGCTGGCTATGGCGCTCATCCGCAATCCATCGCTACTCATCGCCGATGAGCCTACAAGTTCGTTGGACGTGACTGTGCAAAGGCAGATCCTAGAGCTTCTAAAAGCGATGAAAGAGGTGTTCAATCTTTCTATGCTCTTGATCACTCATAATCTAGGAGTTATCGCGGAAATGTCCGACTCTGTTTATGTTATGTATTCTGGTAAGATTATGGAGTACAGTGATGTTAGAACGATTTTTCAAGAGCCACTCCATCCTTTCACGAGCGGTCTGTTGGCAACGGTTCCAAGGATTGATCAAGACTTTTTCAAGTTCGAAGGAATACCTGGTGAGCCTCCTAACCCGCTCTACTCTATTTCTGGGTGTAAATTTCATCCTAGGTGTAAGTATGCAAAGAAGTTCTGCAGCGAAAAGGTTCCTGAGTTGATTCAAGTTGAACCTGGTCATTTTGTGGCTTGTTTGCGAGTTGGGGAAATACGGGCGACTCAGAAAAGCTGATTTGACTGTGCAATACGAGGTCTGCCGTCTTGTGCGTGCACAGGGTGAAAGCTCGTGTTCTTATGTTCTCAATTCTCACTTCTTTGCTTGAACGTAGATAAGTATCTCGGAAACGCTGACCCCTGTCATGAAACTCGTAATTACTGTAAACCAGATTGATCCGCTGAAGAGTCCAGCTGATAGCAAAGGAAGTCCTATAGAGCCGACTAACATAAGAAACGCAATCAACAGGATCTTCCACGATGTACGTTTGGAGTCATCTTCGTTTTCATCCGGTTCCTCAGCCAGAAGGAGAACATAGAGACGCTTCTTCAAGAAGAAAGTGATTGCCGCAAATATAGCGGTCAGGAAAGAGTAGTAGAGAACCAAGATAGTGTCAGAAAGTAACAACGACAATGCTAGCATTGTGGAGAGCGCAGCGATTACGACGCTTAGAACGACGCGGTTCCTTGAATAAGGATATTTCGCGTTGACATTCGGATTCACAGTTTTCACCGCACGCACGTATATGTTTCGGGGAGGCGGTTCTCTTTCAGATATCCTTGAAAAAAAGCGTCTATTTGCTGTCGTGCAAATGACAAGCTACTAGTCTGTTGCTGACTTCCCTTAGTAGCGGTTCTTTCTTTCGACAGATCTCCATGGCATGTGGACATCGGGTGTTGAATCGACATCCCGGTGGTGGCGATATTGCACTGGGGACTTCTCCTTTTATAGTAACGCTGATGCGTCTGGCTGTCGGGTCAGGAACTGGTACCGCTGCGATTAAGGCTTCTGTGTAGGGGTGCAGTGGTTTGTGAACTACGTCTTCAGTTGATCCTTGCTCGGCGATTTTTCCTAGATACATAACTGCGATGCGATCACACATGTGACGTGCTAGAGCTATGTCATGGGTTATGTAAAGAAATGCTGTGTGAAGTTTTTTCTGCATTGCTAGCAGGAGCTTCAAAACTTCCACTCTTATGGAAGCATCCAGCATCGAGACAGGTTCATCTGCAACGATGAATTCGGGGTTTAGAATGAACGCTCTGGCGATGGCTACTCGTTGTCGTTGACCACCGCTTAATTCATGAGGGAACCGGTACATGTATTCTTCCGGGGGGACAAGATCAAACTCCTCCAAGACTTCTCTTACCTTGTCGGCAACTTCCCTCTCATTCTTCGCGGCTTTCTGAATCCGGACAGGTTCCGAAATGATGTCATAGATACTCATCCGGGGGTCAAGGGATTCGTAAGGGTCTTGGAATATTATCTGCATACGTTGGCGCAGCGGTCGCATTTCTCTGTCGGAAAGTTGTGTTATGTCAGCCCCTTTGAAGAACACGCTGCCTTCCGTAGGTTCAACCAATCTAGCTATCAATCTTCCCGTAGTAGTTTTTCCACATCCACTTTCTCCCACAAGACCGAAGACTTCTCCCTTTTCGATTTGAAAACTCAATCCATCAACTGCGTGGACGACAGGGGTATCCTTTGCGACAAGGCTTTTGAAGAATCCTAGCTTGATGGGGAAATGTTTCACTAGATCTTGCACTTCAATTGCTCTATCTATCACGCTTTTTCTCTCCCATGAAGATGACACGCCACTACGTGCCTTCTACTCTCAATTTCTGTAAGTGGAGGTTGCTTCTTTCGACAGATCTCCATGGCATACTGGCACCTGGGATGGAATCGGCATCCTGGCGGCGGTCTGAGTAGGTCCGGTGGAAACCCTCCAATTGACGCAAGCTCAGTCTTGCGTCCTATAACACTTGGAAAAGCGTTGATCAGCTTTTCAGTGTATGGATGCAAGGGCTCCTTGTAAATGTGCTCTGTATCTCCTAGTTCTGCGATTTTACCCCCATACATAATTGCGGCTCTGTTGCACGTTTCTGCAATGAGCGAGAGGTCATGAGAAATTACTATCATTGATATGTCTAGTCTGGTTCGCAGTTCCTTCATTACGTTCAACACTTGCGCTTGAACAATCACATCCAGTGCTGTTGTAGGCTCGTCCGCTATGACTATGGCTGGATTGCATGCTAGGGCCATTGCAGTGATGCTTCGCTGTTTCATTCCTCCACTGAGCTCGTGGGGATACCGATTCACTCGTTCCGTTTCCATTCCAACCAGTTCGATCAGTTTTGTCGCCCTCTCCCAAGCCTCTTCTTTGCTTACCCTTTCATGTTTGAGTATTGCCTCTGCGATCTGGTGACCTATTGTGTAGGTTGGATGCAACGCGTTCATTGCGCCTTGGAATATCATTGAGATTTTGCTCCAACGGATATCTTGACGGAAGTCTTTGTCGTTCATTTTTATAAGGCTCTCACCTTCCAGTGTTATGTCGCCATCAAGGATCTTGGCGTTCCAAGGGAGTAGTCTGAGAATGGTCAATGCAGTACTCGTTTTTCCACATCCTGACTCTCCTGCTAGCCCGAGCGCCTCTTTTGCATGTAGTTGGAAGCTTACATCATCAACTGCTTGGACATTTCCTCTCAACGTTTCATAATGCATTGTGAGGTTTTCAACATCTAGTAGCACCAATTAACGTCTTCTCCTGAGTCTGGGGTTTACGATTTCATCGAATGCAAATCCAACGAAGACAAAAGCTAGGCATATGCCTATGATTGCGAGTCCTGGAGGGATTATCCAGTACCAAGCAAGCTCGCTGAATCCACCAAAAAGGAAGGCGTGTTGGAGCATCTTGCCCCAGGTTGGCACCCGAGGGTCGCCGAAACCTAGAAAGCTNNTAGCGCCCGGAACCGCGAGAACCATGGAGGCAAAAGCCACCGGGATAATATTGGGAATGATATGTCTCAGCATTATGTAGAAGCCGCCCGCGCCCGAGGCTCTTGCGGTTTCAATATATGCAGTTTCTCTAATCGATAGGGTTTGAGACCTGATTACCCGTGCTAAGCCTTGCCAGCCAAAAATGGCGATGAACAGAACGATGTAAAACACGTTTCGTCCATAGAGATGGACCAATGCCAATAGCAATGGCAAGAGTGGTAGGCAGAGAAGTATATCAACCACGCGCATCGAGATTTCGTCGACGGCTCCACCGAGGTAGCCTGAGAGGACCCCTACGAAGATGCCTATGCTGGTTCCGACGACGGCTGCGAGTAAGCCTATGGACAGAGATAGGCGCGCACCATGGATAAGCTGAGAAAATATGTCTTTTGCGAAATAGTCGGCGCCCAAAATGCCATGCACATGGCCTAGAGTGACCAGCGAGCTTTCTTTTATGACTATTTGGCTGGTTGCGCTCGTTGACAAGGGCATGAACTGTATCGTGAAAGAGAATGTGTAGTCTCCTTGTTCAGCGAAAATCGCGTTGCCTATGTTTTCTATAGGTTCGAATCCAAGTGTGGCTATGAAGAGGGGATCTTTGGAGTCCATAGTAACGTCTTCTGATCGGTCTTCGGTGAAGGTTGGCGATTTATGAAACAGGTATTCGCTTTCGTCTGGAGTGAGAAGTGATAGCGTGATGGAATATTCGATGTCTTGCACATCCGTTGCTTCATATCTGAATTTGGTGAAAAATTCGTTTGGTGCCAGTTGATTAAATGGAAACTTGCCGCTTATCACAACTTGCGCAGGTTGCATGTTTCCCGTTTCGTAACGTGTTGTAACCATCGTTCCCCACCCTTTGACAAATTCGGAGCCTTGATCTACGTTCCAGTTGAGAGTCAATCTCTTGGTGGTTGCTAGATCTTGGAATTGTGGGAGAATCTTTACCCATTCGGGCATCGCAAAAGACTGGGCTAATCGGGGCTGTGTAAGCGGATCATAAGGTGACAGCCAAGGAGCGAAAACTGCGACTGCTACATACAAGATTAGCAGCGCAAGGCCCAACAAGCCGATCTTCTTGGCTCTGTATTCTATCCAAAATTGCTGTATCCTCCGTGTGTATACGATTCTCTTATCCTTCGAAAACAATGAGGCCATTTCCCTTCCTCCTCATCTGCGAGCGCCTACTCGTATTCTTGGGTCTAGAACTCCATACAGGAGGTCCGCGATCAGATTGCAGACTATCGTTAAAATGGCATACGTGAAAAGCACAGATTGCAGGACTGGGTAGTCTGATGCGTTTAGGGAAGCGAAGTACCATTGTCCAATTCCCGGTAACGTGAATATGTATTCCGTTATCATCGCTCCAGTGATGATTCCAGGAATTGAGAGGGTTATAACTGTCACTATTGGGGGGAGCGTGCTTCTGAAAGCATGTCGGTACAAAATGGTTCTTTCGCTCAATCCTTTCGCTCTCGCAGTAACTATGTAATCTTGTGTGAGAGCATCAAGCAACACGTTTCGCGTGTATAATGCCCAAGCTCCGAAGCCACCTATCACTAGGGTCAATACTGGCATACCAATGTGCCAGGCTACGTCACCCACGAATGCCAAAGGATTAGTGGGAGGCGGAATACTATAGAGTCCTCTCACGGGGAAGAGCGCCGCACCGAACCATACGCGCCAGTAGTAGGCGAAAAGGAGCATGGCCAAGAGCTGGATGTAAAAAACTGGTACGCCCCATGTGAAAAGCCCTGAGCCAATGGTGGCCACGTCAAGTTTCGACCCTCTTCTTGACGCAGCAAGGATTCCCAACGGAGTACCTACGAGGATAGTTGCCACTAATGCGGTGCCAAGAAGGAGAACCGTCGCTGGAAGCCTAATCGACATTTCCTCAATTACCGGTTTCCTACTCTTGAATGATATTCCAAAGTCAAATGTGAACATGTTCCGGAGATACTTTGCGTATCGTATATGCATTGGTTCGTCGAGGCCGAATATAACTCGAAGACGCTCTACTGCTTCGCGTGGTATCTCCGGATCGTTTGGAAGAAACGTCTCTTCTGGGCTGACTGGAGAGATAACTTGGAATATGACAAAGTTCAGGGAGGCAACTGTTAACAAAATTAGAAATGAAATCCCTATTCTCTTGATCAGGTATTCTCGCATTTCCTCCGATCCCCTCTAGCACAGTTTCGCACTTGTTGTTTATGGCAAAACCATTTAAAGTTATCTAATCAGTTGTAGAAGTGATTTCTATACGTATCTTATGTACAATACCCTAGGGAACTTTTATATGGCTCTACCAACCTATCCTTTCTACGCTGATAAAACGAGAAAGGAGAAAGAAAAAGACTTGAAAAATAAAGTGCTAATACTGTTGATGCTAGTTTCTCTTGTTGCGATGCTTCCATTGATTCCAAACGTACATGCACAGAGCACACGAGGGCCCATCATGGATGTGCTACGCCACACGGTTATCCGAACCCCTGAGGCTGCCAGAATTGCGATGCTTAATGATCAAGGTGACATGTCACCCGACCAAATACGCACTTCTGACGTTGAGGTGCAAGCAGCCGATGGCATGCTTGTCACCCAAAACCTCGGGTTCCACATGGGCTACATCGCCTACAACATAAGACCTCTATCATGGGTTCAATCAGAATATAGAAGCGTAACCTACTGGCCACTGCACGATGTGGAATTCCGACATGCCCTTATCCACAGCTACGACCAGTTGGCTATCATTCCGCCAATCTACGGTTACATCGTCACACCTGTGCGTTCGCTGGTTCCACCCGCGCAAAGCAAATACTACAACTCTGCCGTTCCAGCGCACCCCTACAACCCGGGTAATCCAATTACGTCCCCATCCACTGAACACTCGTCAAGTGGTATATTGAAGGCCGCTGGCTACACGTTCGTGGACGCCGGCACCACCGGAGTGGTGGATGATGCCGACTACTGGAAGATGCCCAATGGCGATCCACTGGATGAGTACGAGATCTGGACGCCGCTTGCCACCGATGCGCCAACATCCTACGAGCACGGGGCTGAGTTCGTTAACGACCTAGCCTCCATAGGATTGGCCTCGACCTCGGCGAACGGCAACTCTGGTTTGATTAACGTTGGCAGAGACTTCAACACGTACCTAGACGAAGTTTACGGCACTGCGACCGTTGCAGGCGGCATGTTCGATGCCTACATGGTTTTCCACAGTCTTGGTAGGGTTCCATCTCAACTGTACAGCTTCCTTCACACCAGTCAGGACAGCAACACCCCAGGCCAATGGGGTCTGTCAAACGGTCCTGGCGTTAACAACGGAACCATTGATGAACTCACTGAAGTGTGCAGATTCGGCATAGATCCTGATGACATTGAGGTTGCGGCCAAGGAAGTTCAAAGCATGCTCTATACGCCGGACAAAGGCGTATATCCGGATGCAGACGACTTTGCGTTGGCCTACATGCTGCTATATTCAAGGTCGTTGTTCAACGTGTTCGGACAGCGAATGAAAGGTGCCGTTCGATCACCTGGCTACGGTTCAGACAACACCTTCACGTTCCTGAAAGCTGATTTCAAAGCTGGGCAAGAAAGATTAGAAGATGGCAAGAAGGTCATGATCTACATCAATGGTCTTCCACCATCCTCTCTTAACCCAACCTTTGCTTCCACAGTCTACGAATTCAACATTATCGGCTCCGCCCTCGACGGTATGACGGCAGTGAATCCATTCAACCACTACGACATTCCGTGGTTAGCTACTGACTGGGTTATCACGGAGAAATCATGGGGAATGGAGGTTGAGTACACACTACGAACCGATGTCACATGGCAAGATGGACGCGCATTCGATGCTTACGAGGCTGAATTCAGTTGGGAAGCTCTGAGAGACTATGAGTCGATCAATTGGCTGGATTCTTCCTACCAACTGATTGATGCCGTAGCAGTCGACGCTGACACGGTCATAGTCAATTCTTCACGGGCTGGTCTATCACTGTTCTACAGCTTCTCAGGCTCTGGCGCAATTCTTCCACCGCAAATCTACGATCGCCCTTGGGATACAGGCTCGCTACCACACATCACAGCGTATCAACCTGAAACACACGCATACGGCACTGACATGGCTCCAGGCTACTCCGCGATAACTCCACATAAAGTTCCAACCAACCTGTTCGGAACAGGACCATTCATCTTCCAAACCTACAATCCTACCGCAGAGTCTGATGACATGTGGGCAAACAGGGAGTACTTCCTGACGCAGGATGACGTTGACGCGCTGATGGCCGACATGTTCTGGGAAATCGGAGACTACACGAAGAGTACCGACGGCATCATAAACGTCGTCGACCTCACCTTCGTCAGCTTTGTCTTCGGGAAAATCAAAGATATTGACCCAGAATATGACGCTCAAGCTGACTTCAACTCTGACGGCATCATCGACACGAAAGACGTCTCTGAATGCTCTTTCCACTTGCTGTGGCAACGAACATATGCATCCCCATAAGTGAATGAGGTGAATAGAGTGAGAGGAAAAAACATATTATGGCTTTGCTTGATTCCAATGCTGCTAAGCGTCCTTGTGACGAACGTCGGCATGAGTGCTGCACCACCACCGGTTGCTGAAATATCTATCACTCCAACGAAAATTCCAGATCCCGGCCTTCTAGGTCACCCAGGCGAACTGTACGCCATGACTGTTAGCATTAGCGATGTCGTGGATCTATGGGCAATACAGTTCACTGTGGACTTTCCACCGTTCGTAGGTGTACTATGGGCGCAAGACTTCGTTGAAGGACCATTCGTCGGCGCCGGCTGGACCTACGGCACAGCGTTCTATGTAACCACTGATTCACTGGCAGGAAAATCCACTGTCATAATAATGAGGATGCCCGGTCCAGGTCCGAGGACAGGTGCCTCCGGCAGTGGAGTGCTCGCAACCTTCAACTTCAAGGTTGTTGAGTCTGGAGAAGGCTCATATGGAGTATCTGATCCCATCCTGCTAGACAGCAACGTCGACCCCATACCTTGCACACTTGGCGACACCGGCTTTTACGAGGGCACAACCGGAAGCTTGATCAGGATGAATCTGCCCGACGGACGTAAAGTCAAAGTAGGGCAAAGCTTCCCGATCAGCGCTAAAGTGCGAAACGACGGTGACGTCCCGCTGATGGTTCGAGTCGTCCTTGACATCCGACGCATGGAGGATGCCAGAGCCATCGAACTGTGGTCTGGACAGACCTACTACGGCGGGTACATCGGTGCACCGCCACCAACGACGTACCTATACGCCGACGGCTACTACGCAGCAATAGAAGGCGGCTGGACCAACCCTGGTGCAAGCCTAATTGGCGAGCCAGATGGGAATGTCGCCAGCAGCACAACTGCCAGCGCTCTGACAGGCTTCTATACCTTTGAAGACATCACCCTACCGTGGTCAGGCTACAGCGTGATGAGCAACGTCGACTTTGACGGCTACACTCGACAGAGCAACACCGCCAACGACTTCGACCCGTACGCGTGGACGTATGACGAGTTCGGGAACGAAATCGTGAGCTGGGCATGGTGTGATTCAATGGGTGGCTCCACGTCTTGGGCGTGGACCGGACAACGATACTACTACGGGGCATATGACTTCCCTGAGTACTATGGCTTCCCACGAACGGAAACGGCCGTCAACAACGCAGAACTACTACTGCACAACTACGGCGCAAGCGGTATTCTCATGGAGATTGATGCTCTGAGAATGAGAATCGAATTCGCAACGATCGTTCCTGTCGAAGCACCCACCTATATGGTTGGACCTGGCGAGGAACTCGAGCTAGACAACGTTGTGTGGGTCTCAACAGAAGACCACATAGGCTCATATGAACTCACGGCAACCATCCAATACACTAGCGAAGGTTTCCACTGGAACTCCATGGGTTCCATGCAGAAGACGCTGTCCTTCTGGATCGTACCTTAAAATCAACAGAACCGGAGAAAATTCCAATCTCCCCCTTTTTTTTCTAGAATCTCTACGTAATCCTTACGTGTAAGGTTGGATGTTAACATGCGGAACCACCGCGTCACGTTAGTTATGAGTATACTCCTAGGCTTGACCGTGACTTTTTCGTTTTTCGTACAAGTCGGGGGCATCACATGGTCGGTGAATGATAAGCGGTTCACAACGCATACGTACTATGATGGTTTTCCCGCCTTCACACAAACAAAAGATGGAAGAATCTGGTTTTTTTGGTCTAAAGAGATACAAAGCAACCTAACATTGTATTACAAGATCTCAAGCGACCAGGGAAAAACGTGGTCAGAAGAGATGAACTTGACCAACATCATCGGGGTTGGCGAAAACCAAAACCCATCAGCTCTGCAGGCTAAAAATGGCACAATCTGGGTTGTGTGGACATCCAACCGACGTCCACCCGCTGGAGAACCCCCCGCAGATTCTGACTTCTACATGAACGCTACTCCACCATCTTTAACCATCTCACAGGGAGGTAGCGATGTCACAACGATCAATGTGACCTCTCTGAACAACTTCAATGACACCATCAATTTCTATGCCTCCTTTATTCCAGGCGTCACCTCAGTTCTAAATCCAGGACAGGTTTATCTGCCGAAGAACGAAACCCGCACCTCCCTGTTAACAGTCACTGTTGATGCAACGACAACGCCTGGGAACTACACGCTAACCGTCATCGGTGAACCCCTCCATCACAGGTTTCTGAAGGACATAGATATTCCCTTGGAGATCACAAGCTCAACAACTGCATCATCGAATGCCCCAATGATCGAACCAGTATTCTCACCTTCTTCAACACTCCCCAGCGGAGGCATCGAAGACTACGATCTCTATTACAAGACATCTCATGACAGCGGAGAAACATGGTCTCCCCCTATCCCACTGACAAGCAATATTGTAGACGATCTTCGCCCCTCCATCATACAGCTGACTAACGGAACCATCATGATTGTTTGGCAAACCTACACGCTGGGAAGCTCCAACATTGTCTACCAAACCACCAACGACGGCATATCCTGGTCTGAACCCACAGAGCTTACAACGATCCCTGCCGATGACAAAGCTCCCGCGGCAATTCAGGCCCAAGATGGCAAAATCTGGGTGGTCTGGGCGTCGATGAGGTTTGGAGACTACGAAATTCTCTACAAGACCTACAATGGAGTAACGTGGTCAAGCGATCAAAGACTGACTTCCAACACAAAGTCTGACATACAGCCAGCAATCGTGCAAGCCGCAGACGAAGACCTGCTGATCTTTTGGGCCTCTGGCTCGCCAACGAGCGACTTTGACATTTACTACAAGTTCTCATCTGATGACGGTTCAACATGGTCCGATAGAGTTCTGTTCGTCGCAACCGGGTATGAAGATCAATGGCCCGCTGCTATGCGCACAGAAGACACCAAGATCTGGGTAGCCTGGATGAACAACGCGGCTGACCAGCCGGGTGGTAACTGGGAAGTATACTGGAGGACTTCCCTGGCAGGCGATGTAAATGAAGATAATCAAGTCAACGTGATTGACTTAACATTTGTCTCACTGGCCTATGGCTCCATGATCGGAGACCCCGACTACAACGCCGACGCAGACATAAACAAAGACGGGATAATCGACATGAAAGACCTCAGAATAGTAGCCTACTATCTCGGAGAAACCTGAAACCACCCACTCCTAAACCGAATTTTACCTTAGAAGATCCGAATCGATAACTTTAAATGTTCATTAATACGAGTCTGATTAATACCTTTGAATCCCTATGGAGTTGAAAGGAGTGACCTTCGAGAAAAGAGTATTTTTCGCAATGGTTTTCACACTTCTGCTTGCAACAATCATGAGTAGCGTCAGACCCGTTTCGGCCGTGGAAACAAGTCTGTCGCTTGATCCAGCAATTGTGTACGCGACACCTGGAGAAGCATTCACAATTAACCTGACCGTCCACAGCGCCGAGAACCTCTACGCGTGGCAAGCAAATATTAGCTACGATCCAGACGTGTTGAGTTTTGTCAACGTTACAGAGGGAAGTTTCCTTGATCGTCAACCGGAAGGAACCTGGGGATACTTCAACTTCGACGTCGGCTACGCTCAGTTTGGCTNNTGGCGACGCTCGAATTCGACGTCATCACAACTGGCGAATCACGTATGAAGATGGAAACCGACGCAATCTATATTAATTCGACAGATGAATGGGTATATCCAACTTTTCTACGAACACAAGGGTCACCTAATCCCCCTCCAAACTGGAAAGACCTATATCCCCCAGAAGATTTCGTTACTCAAGACGCTCTTTTCACAAACACCATCGCTCCACCGACCGCCGACTTTTCATACTCCCCTGCGATCCCCGGAATCGATCAGCCAATTACCTTCGACGCCTCACCCAGCACAGCTACTGCACCCTCCGAAATCGTTGAATATCTGTGGGATTTTGGCGATGGAGAAAACGCCTCAACGAACACCCCCACCATAGAACACACCTTCACCGAAGGGGGCTCCTTCACGGTCACCTTGACCGTGATCGACAACGCCACAGCGTCCGAACTCACAAAGTCCGTGTTCGATCTGACTGACGATAACATGCCTCCTATCTGGTATGAACTCTTCAGCGCCAAAGAAGAAATCATACAAGTCGCTTACCAGAACGACATAGCCGTGACCGACGTCACCATCTCGGAACTAGAGGTCACTGCAGGAGAAACCATCTCGATCAGCGTAACGGTGCGGAATGGTGGTCTCGAGTCAGAGAGCTTCGACGTAACAGTGTTTTTCGACACAACCGAGATCGACACGAAGCAAGTGGTCGGTTTGGGTGCCGGCGAGGAAGAAACCGTAACTTTCGAATGGGACACGACCGAAATGACACTGGGAAACTATCAGATAAAGGCGACTGCATCCGTGGTTGAAGGGGAAACAAATACCGCAAACAACGAATTTGTTGATGGAACCGTCACAGTGAAAGCAGCTTCCGAGCCGATTCCTTGGACGCTGGTTATCGGTGGAATCATAGGCGTGGCGGTTGTCGTAGCGGTGATCTTCCTCCTGCTCAGACGAAGAGGCGCGGCGTCAACTTAAAGCGTTGTCTGCCTTCTTCTCTCTCTACTACCCTTTTTCTGACGACCAACCTGCACGGCTGCGCATAAATCTTTTATAGAGAAACATTTAAAGTGCATTTCACATTTACTTTGGATGAGAGGTAGGAGACGAGTTGATGAGTTTATCCAAGAAGAATTGTGCACGAAGGGCCATCCTAACTTCGCTTTTCCTCGCAATCTTGTTTGTGGCTGCCCTGAGAGGAATTTCCTCCTTTATACCATCTGTATCAGCTCTACCAACTGTTGCAGTGGATCCTGCAACCAGTGTTTGGGATCCTATGGAGTCTTTCGAGGTAAACGTAACCATTGTGGAAGTTGTAGACCT
>JABAOC010004255.1_pt3 | contig 15852 bp, 13 predicted proteins | sample 7062161 | NCBI WGS metagenome assembly JABAOC01 (sample SAMN14538625, study PRJNA623070) | marine sediment metagenome | biome: marine biome [ENVO:00000428]; feature: marine pelagic biome [ENVO:01000023]; material: deep marine sediment [ENVO:00002113] | place: India: Gulf of Khambhat ... | reverse complement strand
TTCTTATCCTCGGGACTGTGATGATCTACAGGCAGGTTCACTTCTTACAAGAACGCGATTTGGGCTATGACCGGGAGCATGTTGTTATCTTCGATATCGGGAGGCGGTTCATTCAAAACAGGGAGACCATCAAGACCGAGCTTCTGTCCAATCCCAGTATCCAGCATGTCACACTGGTGGATATCGCCCCCTACAGGTGGCAGTCGAACGCAGGGGTGGGAGACGTCCACTGGGAAGGCAAGACGAATCAACAGGTCAAGATGGTCATGACCTCTGTGGACTATGACTTCCTCGATACGTTCGGATTGGAGATGGCCGAGGGGCGTTTCTTCTCCAAGGAGTATGGCACAGATGCGTCCGAATCCTTTGTTGTCAACCAGGCCGCTGTGAAGGCCATGGAAATGGATGATCCGATCGGGAAAGAGCTCAGAGTCTGGGATTATAAGAGGCGGATCATCGGCGTGGTCAAGGATTATCATTTCGAATCCCTCCACAACCCGATCATCCCCATGGCCATGAGAATAGACCCCCGTTGGTATCAGCAGGCCTGCGTCCGGATTACTCCTCACCGTGTCAGTGACACTCTGGCGTTCATTGAAAAAAAATGGAAAGAGATCCATCCGAGATACCCATTCGAGTACCGGTTCCTGGACGATATGCTCCACAGCCTGTATCGATCCGAGCAGAGCATCGGGACTGTTGTCACTGTCTTTACCGTGCTGGCCCTTTTCATCTCCTGCCTGGGCATATTCGGGTTGTCCTCCTACACTGCCGAACAGCGCACCAAAGAAATCGGCATAAGAAAGGTCCTGGGAGCCTCTGTTTCGAGCATTGTTAAACACATATCCAAAGAATTTGTTTTTCTCGTCATCATCGCTTATGTCATCGCCTGGCCCCTGGCCTATTTTCTGATCAACCAGTGGCTGCAGAGGTTTGCCTATCGGATTGCTATGGGCTGGTTGACATTTGTCTTGGTGGGAATAGTGATCTTTGTTCTGTCTCTTTTAACGATCAGCTGGCAGATCATCCGTGCGGCCACAGCCAACCCGGTGGATTCACTGCGGTATGAATAAGCGATAAGAACAGAGAAATATCTATATAATTCCCTTCACATATTTTTTATGAATCTATCCAATGGATTCCCAGTTTATTGAATTTGTTACTATTGGTTTTTTTCCGGAGACAGTGAAAAATGGTATTAATCCACATATCGCAGGTGACATGTTCTCCCCAATCTTCCCAATCATCGAGAATTCTTTCCCTTTGCATGTCTTCAAGGCTTTTTCCATTCATCATTTCTCTGCGGACGATTTCAACAGTTGAGATCAACATCTCTTGGTAGGCTTTCAGATCTGAGATATTACCATCTTCGAGATGCCCTGAAATTATTCGTACATCCTGCGGCATTATTTTGATGATTTCCTGCAAATTATCAGCAAATTGCTCGACATCTCCTCCATGATCATAGTCAATGGGAGGAAAATGATTGGAGATATAAAGGTCACCAATATGGAGGATATTGGCGTGTCTAAAATAAACGATCGCATCCCCTTCCGTATGACCATTAGGCATGTGGATAATTTCGATTTCTTCTCCATTGAAGTTGATTTTCATACGAGACGAAAATGTTAAATCGGGCAAAGCATATTCAGGATAAGCCTTGAATTTTTCTCCAAAGAGGGATATTTCCTGCCTTTTGGAAAGAGCCTGCCTGACGCTGTGATGCGCAATTATGGTGGCATCCTTTCCGAAAAACAGATTCCCGCCACAATGATCATGATGCCAATGTGTATTGATGATGAATTTGATTTTGTCGCTGCCGAGTTTATTTAATTCCGGTTTTATAGCCTTCGCCAGTCCTTCTGGTGCATCATCTGAAAGTAAAACACCATCCGGGCCAACCAACGCAATCCAATTGTTTACGCCGGAACTCATTTTATACAGGTTGGTGTGAAGCGCTGTCACTTCGATGGCAGGTTTTTCTCCGTGGATGAAATAAGAATTTGTCAACAGGATCATAATGAAAAAAAACAGAAGTGTTATTTTCCTTCGGATCCCAAATAGATGTGTTTTACCAACTGTGAAGTTCTTCGCCTGCATCCGTAAAACATCCCGGTTGCCGTTTCTCTGACTGGCAAATAATAGATATTTCCTGTGCTTCATTATTTTTCCCCATATCGCCAATTTATAGACCAAATAATCACAGTTATAAGAGTCCTCGATAGTCAAATTTGCCTGATTCATGAGTCCATTGGATAGTTACATCTATAATATTATATAATAACAATTTAGAGTATATTTTTAAATTTTTTTTGTTAAGTATGAGGAATTTGTCATAAGCCTTTATTAGGTCCACCTCAAAAAATTTTGCTCTCAATATTTAATGAACCACACTTTAAAAAAAACTTGACTTTTTTGCTCACTGTATTATATTATTAATACAGTAATACAAAGGGATAGAAATGATAGAGATAGACACGTCCAGCTTCATTCCTTTTTATGAACAGATTAAGCAGCAGATCAAGAGCCGGATTTCTCTGGGAGTAGTGAAACCTGGCGAGCCGCTCCCATCCATCCGGGAACTGGCCACTTTACTCATTATCAATCCCAACACTGTCGCCCGGGCCTACAGAGAGCTCGAGAGAGAGGGATTTATCTACACAAGGAAAGGAAAAGGCTGCTTTGTCACGGACGATTCCACAGCGCTGCTCAGAAAAGAGCGGACAGGGATACTCAACCAGGTTTTTGATGAAGCTATCGGAGAGGCTAAAAAGCTCAATCTGTCTTCCGGCGAGATTAAGAAGATTTTTGAACGAAGGCTCGGTTTAAAAACGGAAGTCAGGAAAAAGGGGGAAAAATGAAGAACGGAATCCTAACCATAAAAAATCTTTCAAAAAGCTTCGGCAAAAAAAAGGTTCTTGAAAATTTTAACTTAAATGTGGAAAAGGGAAAAGTCTATGGCCTCCTGGGAATAAATGGGGAAGGCAAGACTACACTCATCCGGATGATCATGGGTGTCATACCTCCTGACAACGGAGAAATCCTCTTCAAAAACAAAAAGATCAGCTTCAGGGATGATGCGTATAAAAAGGAAATCGGTTTCATTGCCGAAGAGTCCATCTTTTACAGCTGGATGTCCATCAAGGAACTACTGAGTTTCAATGCGTCATTCTATCCGAAATGGAACGCGCCAAAAGCGAATGAATACCTGGAAAAATTTTCCCTCGATCCAAAAACAAGAATAAGGAACTTGTCCAGGGGGATGAAACTGAAAATAGGGCTGATCGTTACCTTAGCCACCGAGCCCGAGCTTTTAATACTCGATGACCCCACTTCAGGCCTGGATGTGCCGACACGTCACGATTTTCTCAAAGAAGTCATAAAAGAATTATCCGAAGCCGGAACAACCATTTTATTCTCAACACACATCGTTCATGAGATCGAAGGAATCATCGATAATCTGGGAATACTCAGATTTGGGAGTCTCATCCTGGATGAGGATTTTCATGAGCTCAAGAATTCCTGTATGCGAGTCCTGCTGACCAGTGACGAATCCCTGGAAGACAAGATCAAGATCGATGGGATCATCACAAAAAAAATCAACGGAAATCAGAGTGAATTGGTCGTTTACCCCTGGACTGAAGAAAAAAAACAAGCTATCGAGAATCTCAAGCCCACGAGGATGGAAATCAAGCCGCTCAACCTGGAAGAGATTTTCATCAGCTTTGCTACATGATAAAAGGGCAGGGAGGAACTGATGTTCTTAAAAATATTATTGAAGGAATGGCGAGAGAATATTCTCATTTTTTTATTAGCAATTCTTTTCATGATAACCCTAGTGGTGCTGACTCTGACTGAACTCAGAGAGATGACTCTGAATTTCTCTGCGATGTTTTTATTACTGTTTCTCCCCTTTGCTGCGCTCTTGATCGGTTCTGGCGGCTTTTACTCAGAATTCAAAGACAACGCCTGGATTTATCTTTTCTCTCGTCCAATAAAAAAAGAACTTATCTGGTTGTTCAAGTATATTTCTTTGCTGAGCATTCTTGTGGTCATTTTTTTGCTCTTTTTTCTGGTCAAACAATTTCTTCCCGGGCTGGATCAGATACTTAACGATATAAAGTTCCCAAGCGAGTTTCGGGGCATCCTTTCGTTCTCGCTGTATTTTGTGATACCTCTTATTGCGTTCACGATCTCGTTCTCGATTTCCATACTTTACGATAAACAGTTTATCATCTTCTTTGTCTCCATCCTTATCGGAGCAGCGCTGGCTCTTCTCTTCCAAGGATACCTTTCTTTCCTCTATATGACATATTACTACTATGGTGGCTTTAGAATTTTCGGATTATTCATTGCTATGAGTTTTATCTTGGCCTCAGTCATAACCTTCGTAAAATCTGATTTTTCCCAGATGGGCAGGAAATTTCTGATGTTTTCCAAGTTTGTTGTTCTCTTTATAGTCATATCCTTAGCTCTAGGAACAATTGGAATTGCCAGAGGTGATCTTTTCACCGGGAGCAAGGCATTCTATCCCTATTATTCAGTCAAGCATGAAGGAGATGTCTATGTGGACAATTTTTCGCGGGGAATGGTATGTTACAGAGCTGAAAACGATGAGGTGAAAAGGATAGGGCAAAAATCTGAATACATCTTTTATAGATATTCAATCGGTGGAGATAAGATTGCTTTCCTTAAATACACAAATAGGCTTAAGAAGAGATGGGCAATGAATATCTGGCTCATCAATACAGACGGTTCAGAGGAAAGGGTGCTGGTAGATACCGACAATCCAGACGCTCCATTCTATAAGTGTAGTATCTGGGGAAATTGCCTCCTTTCTCCTGATGGAAGCAGGGTGATTTTCCTCACTGGCGTAAAGAATAGAAAGTCAAATATAAACAAAGTCACTATATGGTGGATGAACACAGATGGCACAGGGATACAAAATAAAATTTTGGAATTCCCTTTGAATTATACTGAATTCCATTTAGTTGCCTGGCCCGTCTTTACAGATGATCTAATTTTACTGATTGAAGAAAAGTCTCCGACATTTAAAAAGGTTGCTGACAGGCTCTTGTTGATTGATCTCGACAAAGAAACACATCAAATCCTGTTGGAGGATACAAAAATCCTGTTTGAATACCTAAGAATTTACTACCATAAAAATATGTATGTCTCTCCTACTCATGACTATTTAGTGTTGGTTTGGGAGGACCGCCCAAAAAACCAGGAAAGATTAGTTCTTTTCGATTTGAAAACACTTGAGAAAAGAATCATCTTAGAAGCGGACTCGATAGGATTATACACGTTGAAATGGAGCCAGGATGGGAAGAAAATCGTCTTTTCGAGAGCTCGAGAAACATTGGTTTACACTCTGGCTGATAAAAAGCTCAGAAGAGTCAGCAAAAGAGATTATGGCTATGAAATCGGGTTTGACTGGCTCGCTGACGGAAAAAGGCTTGCCTTGATCATCCCTGATTACGGAGAACTTTATCTGAGAATTTTTGGTGAGGATTTCAAAGAGGAAAAGAAAATCAAAATTCCTTATCCAGTCGAAGGAAATGTTCATTTATGGGGGCTAGACAACAAAGTCCTCATGAACTTTAACAGAAGATCGCTCTTTCGCCTCGATCTCGAAACTGAAAAGTGGAAAAAGGTTTATTAAAAAAGAAAACAGTAAAAGGGGGATTGATGAAAATAAAAAGGAACATTTGTTCATGTCTGATTTTTTTCAGTTTTATTTTTTTGTTTTTCATTGTTTCTAATCTTGAGACGCTCGGGAAAGAACCTGTCAACATTCAGAGCTCTGAGGAAGTCAAAATCATCTCCAACCCGAAAACTCCATCTCCAAAAGACGGCGTAAAGATCAGAATCGTATTCGAGGAAGAGCTTTCCATAGGAGTAGAGGAAGGGGATGAGAATTACATGTTCGGCGGCCGGATTTATTTTAACGCTGATGATGAAGGGAAAATATACGTCAATGACAGGGACATGCAAAGGATTCAAAAATTCGATCCTCAAGGCCAGCACCTACTCACTATAGGAAGAAAAGGCCGGGGCCCGGGAGAGTTTGCTAACGCATGGAATCCGATGTTCGATAATGAGGGAAATCTCTATGTTTTTGACTTCAGTAACCGCAGGATTTCGTTCTTTACCAAAGAGGGTGAATACTTGAGACAGATATCTTTTCCTCAGGGAATGTCAATTCATTATATCAACTCCAGCGGATTATATTTTTCTTCTCGATTGAAGATCCTGAGTGACTCAGATGTTTTTAGCTACACACGCACATTCGGTTTATTCGATAAGGACTTGAACCAACTTGCTGAAGTCTTCAACCAAGATACTGAAAGAAAAATGGATACGAGGTCCAGAGCCCATTATTTAGCAAATATATTCAGCGATGAAGCCTATGTCCCTAATCGTGCTTTCTTAATGAGTCGAAACGGATTTATTTATTTTGGATACCCGGAAAAGTATGAAATAAAAATTTTCAATCCAGAAGGAAAGCTCGTAAAGATCATACAGAGAGAATATAATCCGATCAAGGTTGGGAAGAAACATAAGGAAAAGTTCATCAATTATTTGGAGGATGAGTACTATCGAGTCATGCCAACTGAGGAGTCAGTAAAAAAAGATGTCATTCGTTTATTAAAATATCCAAAATACTTACCCGCTTACCAGACATTCACCCTGATAGAGAACGGATGGCTATTTGTGGTCGTGGATTCTGGTGACGATGCTGCCAAACTGATTGACCTATTCGACCAAGACGGAAAATATATTGCTCAGTTCACAACCTCAGTTTCCACTGATAGTCTGTTTTTTAAGAATGGAAAAGCCTATGCCATAGACACTGTGAATGATTATAGATACATAAAAAGATACAGTTACGAAATTCAAGAATTCAAAAATAATAAGTGGGTCAAAAAGAAATAATCAATTTCATCTGAGTCATTGGAAAAAAAGAGGGAAATAATGAGATTCAGATTTTATGGAGTGAAGGCCCTTAATTTTCTTTTTCTAGTAAGCTCACTTTGTCTTTACCATTATGAGGTTTATCCTGCTGAACAAAATATCGTTCTCAAAACAGAAAAAGGAATGCAAGTTGTGTACAATCCGAAAGAACCAGCACCCCCACCTGGCAGTCCTTCCAGTGTTGTTTTAAAACAGGACTTGGTTATAGGCCAACAAACTGAAAATGAAGAATATATGTTTTTCGATTTGCGGTCTATCCAGGTAGACGATAAAGAAAATATATACACTCTGGATGATAAAGAAATCAAAATCAAAGTTTTTGATAACAAAGGAAAACTTATCAGAGCCTTTGGAAAAAAGGGACAGGGTCCAGGAGAAATGAGTATGCCTGTTAACACAGAGATAGATTCGGCAAGCAATCTCATCGTCAATGATTGGGGAAACAACAAGCTCACTTACTATTCCCTGGATGGTAAATTTGTAAAAGAAATCCCTACAGGAAAATTTTGGTCGACTATTGCTTTTAAATTCGACTCAAAAGGCCATATTTATGGGCGGAATAGGATTTATGGAGATAGTATTACAGAGCAATTGATAAAATTTGATTCCAATCTCAAGCCTATAGATACAATCACTTCCTTAAGTAGCAAAAGAGATCCTTCCCTTAGACAGGCTTTTCCTACTAGATTTTCTTTTAACGTAACCAAGGATGATAATCTCATCTGGCTCATTACATCAAAGTACGAATTGACGGTTGTGAATGCCGAAGGAGAAACCATAAAAAAAATTGTAAAAGACCATGATCCTGTCAGAATAACTCAAGAAATGAAAGAGTTTCTGATCAAAGAAAATTTCGGAGATCGGGGAATTCCGCCAGGGAGGAGCTTTGAAGTTACGAGTTACTTTCCTCCCGTACGTTATTTCATCGTTGATGATGAAGGCAAAATTTTAGTCTGTACATACGAATATGAAGAAAAAAATGGCATTTATTATATCTATTATGATGTATTTGATGCTGAAGGAAGGTATATTGCAAAATTTTTACATCCTCAGGAGGAGATTGTATTTGTTGCCAAAAAAAACAAAATATATTGTCTCGAGCGAGAAAGCAAGGAAGGGATTCCGCTCGTGAAAAGATACAGCCTGGTTTGGAAGTGATGATGAGTTGCTGATGCTCAAGTGCAATCTGAAACCTGGGGAAAAATTATCCCAGAAAAACATAAAATGAGGAAAACGATATTAATCCTGCCATTACTCCTTCTGCTCTCCTGTGGCGAAAACATAAAGGTCCAGAAGCTGAGCGTTGAAGAGGGCAAGACCTTTGATAGATTTCATTTCAAGAAGGTCGGGGAAATTACTCTTTGGGGCGGGTGGTGTTTAGCCTTACCTCAGGGGATATTTTGTTTCGAAGTTCTTGACAGGAGGTGGAGCGAATTTAATTTTAAGCTGTACGATTACTCCGGAGAACTAATAAGAGAGAAAAGAGTGGCTGGTGGAGAAGGACCTGATCAAATAAGAGTCACAAATTTTAATTCTGCTTGGCTCTCACCTTCCGGAAAAATTCTTTGTCTGGATGGTAATAATTATTTTAAATCCATTGATCCGGAGACTCTGGATATAGAAACGATTGTCAAGTTCTCGAATGTGATAGAGAAATACGGGAGCAAATATACATTTGGCATGCATGGCGCGACATCTCTGGAAGAAAAAGACAACAGGACAGTCACTTCCTTTGAGTCCAGTGGATTTTATGAGGATATGACTTATTACATTGTCACCTATGAAGGTATTTTTGATAATCTATCGGTCATCGCAACGGCAAAAAAGGAGAAACCGTGGACCTGGGCAAAGTATAGAGAAAGGAAGTCCTATGTAGATTACTATTCAATTTTAAGACTGGAACGGATTCTTTCGGTCAACTGGAAAAGAGGTGTGGTTTACTATCTTCCGGATATTGAGAAGCCGGAGATAGAAAGTATTGATCTTAGAGGGAAACGGAAGGAAAAGTATCTGATAGATATCAAATTCGAGAAATTTAGGGTCGAAAAAGATGAATTTGAATCTTTTTATGAACACTTCTTAAGTGAGTCAGATCCAATTTTAAAAAATTACTATAAATTTATTTTATACATTCCTCCTCATGCCCCTGCCTTGATGGGGATAAAGGCTATAAAGGACTGGCTTTTGATTATAACCGGGAACAGAAACTGGAAAAAAGGAGAGAATGAGGTGCAGGTTTATAGGCTTCCTTCCTTAAGATATGAGGGAAGCTTCTTTATTCCTTTCCCTGATCTCTATCATTTTAGCACAAAATGGTATGACGACTATTACATAATATGCAGGCATATTGAAAAGAATGGGGATTATTATTCATCTTATGAAATTTATATGGTTGAGGAAAAATGAAAAAACATATAACTCTTATTTTAATCCTTCTTATCTTTTCTTATTGTGCTCCAAAACAGAAAAAGGTTGAGAGGATAATTGAAGACGGGGTGGAAGTTATAGTTAATCATTCAGAGCCATATCAAATAAGAGGCGAACCCACTACCTTTACTCATGAAGAAGAATTTGTGATTGATGCGGAACGAGAAGACCTGGCTGACCTGGGGATAGGAACAATTAGCACGTGGGATGTAAATCCAGACGGTGATATTTATTTAGCAAGCAGAGGACAAATATTCAAATTTGATAAGAAAGGAAATTTCGCCAAGACTATCGGTCAAAAAGGACAGGGTCCGGGTGATTTTCAACGTATTCGTGAACTAAGAATAACAAATTCCGGAGAGCTCTCCTTTTATGATTATGNNACATTCATTCACTGGATAATGTACTTAGATAATGATAATTTCTTAATAAGAGAACGTCAAAACGAACCTGAAAAAGGGATAAGGAAATTTCACTATGCCCTTTTAGACAAAAACTTTAATAAAATTAGGGATTTGCAGCCAAGTTTTCAGATGGAAATTCCTTACTACCAGACTGATAAATTTAGTCTTCTGCCTTATACAATGAGTAATGAAATAGCAATGGATAAGATTTTTGTCTCCAGCAATATGCGAGAAGATCTGGAAATCGAAGTGTATAATCTCCAAGGTGAGTTACTAAAAAAGATTAGAAAAGAGTCCGAAAGGTTGAAGATTTCAAAAGAATATAAAGAGGAAACCCTGAAGAGATGGGAAAAAGCACCTGCGTGGGAAGAATACTCTATTAAAGACAAATATTATTTCCCTGATTACTTTCCTCCTTTTAAAATGTTCTGGGTTGATGACGACGAAAGAATTTTTGTTGAGACTTATGAAGAAGGCGAAAGACCAGGAGAGGTACTCCTTCATATTTTTAATCCAGAAGGAATATTTACCGGCACAAAATCCCTAAAAGAATCACGGAGTAGAAGGTTCAAAAATGATCGTATGTATAGTGTATATAGAAAGGAAAGCGGCTTTGAGGAATTAGTGGTTTATAAACTCAGGTGGGAATAACACGGTCAGAAGCCAAAGGCGCTGGCTTCCCTAGATAGTGAAAGGAAGCGGGCTGTTGTCAGCAAAAGGGGGGTTGTTGATGGGAACCAAAAAGGTGTGAGTCCTCTCCAGCCCGCAAAAGAGAACCAACTCTTTTATATCAGGAAGACAAAAACTTGTAAAGAGCATAAATTGACAGCTTGTTTAGAGGGTATTAAAATTTAAGATAAGAGAAAATCAAAAGGGAGGGTGTAATGAAAAAATTTCTTCATATTATAACTGTTTTCATTTTCTTATTTATCTTCCTATCTTTGCTCCAAGCCCAAGATGTAAGAATTAAAACCGAAAACGGTATTCAGGTTGTATATAATCCCAAAAATCCAGTTCCTCCTCCAGGGGCACCAAAAGAAATAATCCACAAAGAAGATCTCTGTATCGGAGATGAGGAAGGTATAGAGGATTTTATGTTTTCTCAGATAAGATCTGTCCAGGTTGATGAAGAAGAAAACATCTATGTTTTGGATTCAAAAGAAGTGTGTATCAAAGTATCTGATAAGAACGGGAGACATATTCGAACATTCGGGAAAAGAGGGCAGGGTCCGGGGGAGCTTCAATCGCCCACACGGATGCATTTGACTGCAGAAAAAGAAATCCTGATCTATGATCCTATGAACAGACGCCTCTCTTATTTTTCTCTGGATGGAGAATGTCGCAGAGAAACATCAACCGGGAAATACAGCTTACAAAGAACCATTCCAGATTCTAAAGGAAATATCATCACACAACTCCTGAATCCAGGAGATAAGTTTGTGTATGAAATCAAAAAGTTTGATTCGAGTCTCAATCCTGTTTTTGCAATTGAAGCCATAGAAGAAGAATTGACTCCTTATGTTCTTAATATGGTGAGTCCAACTCTTAATGTTCGGGTGATGAAAAATGATGATATCGCGTGGGGATATTCCTCAAAATACGAAATATTTATTGTCAGCCCGGACGGAAAGACGACACGAAAGATAGTCAAAGACTACGACCCGGTGAAAATAACAGAAGAGGAAAAGGAAGAAATGATAAAGGATACCTTTGGAGAGCAAGGAGCTCCTCCCCAGTATAAATTGAGATTTCCAAAGAATCACTATCCTTATTATTTTTTTATCTGTGGGGAAGATGGAAGAATATATGTCAGGACATATAAGAAAGATAAGGAAGGAAATTTTTCCTATGATGTTTTTGATCCAGAGGGAAGATACATCGCAAAATTTTCGCTTCCAGGAATTGATTTTCTCTATGTGATAAAGAAAAACAAGATGTATTCTATGGTTTGGGAAGACGAGAAAGGAATTCCGGTTGTAAAGAGATACAGTGTGACTTGGAAATAATAAAAGCTTCAATATTAGCACCGTAAGCAGTAAAAAGAGAAAAAATTAGGCGACTTGATCCAACTCCCCTGAAGCCATGGCTTTCCTAAGTAGGAAAGAGAGAATAATGAACATGAGAACAACAATAAGATTGTTGTTTTTTATTTTTATTTCTTCATTGTTATTTAATATCTTATGTAAAAAAGAAAAAGAGTCTCGCGAAAGCGATATAGATATCGTAATTAATGAAAACAATCCTCAAAATCCTTCTCTTTCACTGAGATTTGAAAAGAATCTATCAATAACACGAGAAGGATGGTGGCTAGCAGATGTGGCAGTTGACAATGAAGAAAACATCTATGTTTTCGGGGAAGCTGAGATGTTTATATATAAATTTGACTCTCAAGGCAATGAAATACTAAAGAAGGTGTTCCACAAAGGCGAGGGGCCTGGAGATTTCTATTTTATGGACCCTTATTTTTCTTCAGATGGAAGATTGTACCTCTATGATAAGCTAAATCATAGGCTAACCATATTAAATAAGAATTGTGAAATCCTAGAAACCTTGAAATTTGAAGAATCAAAATATTTGTTTCAACTGGATTCAAAGAGAAATATGTATTTCTTCGTTAATAAACTCCTACCGGAAACTTCAGAGACGGTTGATAGAGTTTATAAAAAGGTCCTAGCCAAGTTTTCTCCGTCTGGCAAACTTCTTGATGAATTATTTGAATTTAATTCACCTGGTGTCGAAAGAAGAGATAGAGAAAAAAAGATTTTTTACTGGCCGCTGTACTTCACCTGCGGAATGTATAAATTAGATCCTGATGATAATGTGTATTATGCCATGTCTGATAAATATGAAATAAATATCGTATCACCTCAGGGAAAGTTATTTAAGAGAATAATAAAAAGGGGACAATCGAGAAAAGTAACCAAAAGAGATATTGAGATAGTAACCCCTCCAGAAGATAAGACAATAAGCTACAAATTTGAATATATTGCTCCTGAGCATGTGCCTTATATTGCTGACTTTTTTATCCTGGATAATAAGTATATCCTGGTTATCACACATGAAAACGATTATGATGAAGAAACTCTTGCTGGGGATTTATATGATGAAAAAGGAATTTTTCAAAATAAGGCAGAAGTTCCAAAATATTACGAATGGCATATGTATACTTCATTCTATGGCATAAAAAAGAAAGCTTTGTATAAAAAAAATCACTTCTACACCATTGAAACAGATGAAAATGAAGAAAATTTCTATGTAAGACGTTATAAGATGAGTTGGAATGAAAAGTAGTAAACAAAAGGAGCAGCCGAACCGAAAAATAAAGCCTAAATACCCTAAAGCCCTGGTTTTTCTGGATTGAAAAAGACAGCAGCGGGAATTAATAGCTCTTTAAAATAATTCATAATTTCTCATACACATTCAATTTATTTCTTACTCTACTTTCGTTAAATAATTGGCCGGACGCATACAATTTTTCGGATATTCTGTCACAAATCTGCTTCTAATCCGTTATAAGATATGGAAAAATCAATTAGTGAAAAAACGGAATATTGAGAGATAAAAAAGACTTCGATTCTGATTTTATTAATTTATATAAATGGCTATTTCCAGGCATCCACAGATTTGTCTTTCGATTAATAGGCAATGAGGCAGAGGCTGAACAGATCTCGCAGCAGACTTTTACAAAACTCTATTCCTATTTTAAGAGAAATTATTCAATCAAAATCCAGAAAGCTTTGGTCTATCGTATTGCTCATCAATTGTGTATTGATGTTCTAAGAAAAAAACAGCAAGAAATTAAGATGAATAAATCTGAAATATTTAAAAACCAGACAAACATTAATCCTCAAGATAATTATATTAGGAATCTGCAGATTTCAGTAGTAAGAAATGCTCTTCAGAAATTAGCTCCAAGAGACCAGAAATGTATTTTACTTTATCAGGAAGGCTACTCTTATGCAGAAATAGCAGAGATAACAAAGATAAATAAAAAATCAGTGGGTCAAATTTTATCACGAGCTACGAATAAACTGGCTCAGATAATAAAAAAAGGAGAGATACAATGAGATGTAAAAACAGCGGCAAAATCAGGGCCTATTTAGATAATGAGTTAGCTCAAAAGGAAAAAGTAAATATTGAAATGCACCTTAAAAAATGCGAAGTATGTCAGGGAATTCTCAGCGAAGAGAAAAATAGTCTTAAGTATGTAAGGTCTCGGCTGAAATTGATTGATCCCACATCTGCTCCACAATCAACACCTGATATAAGAATCGAACCCGTTAAAATGAGATTTTCAATTAAGAATTTGTTTCTTGCTTCCGTAAGAATTCCTGCAATGGCACTAATACTTCTTGGATTTATTGTTCTCTTCATGTCATTTATGCTATTTGCTAAAGAAAGGATTTCTATTACCTCAATATATTCCCGCTCAATTGAAACTAATGAAAACACTATAACTTTTACTGCAGCTAATTTCATTCAGTTAATCCCTCTAAATAAAGAATTAAAGGATTTTAAACCCATCCAAAATCCTCATATTTTTGTTTTAAAGGAGGTTGGAGAAAAATGAGAAAATTATTCGCTTTGGTTACAGTCTTTTTTCTGATAACACCATTTCTGACATATTCAACTCTAAATTTCAGACAGGAAAAAGAAAAGGTAAAAAAGGAAGAAAGGCATAAGAAGAGAGGCGCCAAAAGAGAGGTGATTGATGACGCAGAAGGAGAAGTCGCAAGAGGCATTCATCGGAGTGTTATCGGTGGTGTGCAAGAAGGAGTTTTTGGCGGAGTTGAAGGGAGTGTGCAAGAAGGAGTTTTTGGCGGAGTTTCAAAAATTGTGGATGAGGACTTTATAAAAGAACCGAAGAAGATTATCGAGCTTAGTATTGAACATCTCGAAATCCACCCCACTGATACAATTCATCTCAATAATGGAGTAAAGATTAAAACAGAGAGTGGCTCTCAAGTAAAATACAGTTACACATCGGAATATATACCTCGAATAGAAATAGAGCTCACACCAAAAATAATTGAAAAAAAAGGAATCGAGTTTGGAATCAAAATATTTCACGGAGGGAGAATTATTAAAGAGAAAACTACCTTTACTCGAAATTACGAACCCATAATAGTGGAACTTTTGGAGAACGAAAAAGAAAAAATAAAGCTAGCAGATAAAATCACCCCTATGATACATACCATTGAGCCAGCTAAAGCTTATCCCGGAAAGATTAGCGAATTAAAAATGGTAAAGCATATGCTCCTCATGAATGATGAGTTATTGGCAAGAGGCGGACTTAAGGCAGTAGCTGAAGAAAACTGTCCAATATTCCTATTTTTTTACATTAAAGAAAAAGGCGTGTATGTGCTTTCTTTCAAGCCTTTTAAAGGGGCAAAACCTTTGGGCGTTGTGAGAGACAAAACAATAAAAATTAAGTGCGATGAAGACTATTTCGAGTGGATTTCCAAGGAAACCATTCTCCCTGAAGGTAAATGGCTTGTTTGGGTGAGAAACAATCCTGATTACGATCCAGCCCAAGATAAATTTGAAAAAACCCAAATCCCACAAAAAGAAAGATGGAGCTTTTTTGGCATTGCCACAGGAGAAAAAATATTAGAGAGGTTTTTTAAAAAATGAGAAAAATACTCCTTTTTTTCCTCGTAATAATAATTTCATCTTTATCATTCTGCATGAAGGAAAAATGGAAGGGAAAAATCTACAAAGAGGGAGGAGTGACGATCGTAGAAAACAAAGGCTCAGGATTGTGGAGAGGAAAAACAGATGAAAAAATCACTTTCACAGAAGATTTATCTATAGGAAAAGAGGAAGGTGAAGAATTTCTCATGTTTCATTCTTTTCTTAGAGTAGCTGTCGATTCCGAGTTGAATATCTACATTCTGGATGCTCTAAATCATAGGCTTTTAAAATTCGATAAAGAAGCCAATCTTATCTGGGAGACAGGTAGAAAAGGACAGGGACCTGGTGAATTTCAGTGGCCTGGAAGTATCGCATTGACTCCTTCTGAAGAGATAGCCATTGCAGATAG
>JABAOC010000460.1_pt2 | contig 15856 bp, 16 predicted proteins | sample 7062161 | NCBI WGS metagenome assembly JABAOC01 (sample SAMN14538625, study PRJNA623070) | marine sediment metagenome | biome: marine biome [ENVO:00000428]; feature: marine pelagic biome [ENVO:01000023]; material: deep marine sediment [ENVO:00002113] | place: India: Gulf of Khambhat ... | reverse complement strand
CGAGTGGTAATAATTTTCACAAATAATCGGCAACTGTTTACACCACCTTAATTCATTTCTCCTTGTCTCAGAGAAAATGCAGGACCGAGTTTATGCCCGCTGAAGTTCTTTAAGAGAATAACCAAAGTTTGGTCCACCTGCTCTTAGACGAGGTTTTTGCTACAAGATGCTATACGCTGATTCGGCCAGATCCCAATCACGCGATATCTCTGACATAAATCAACAGAGACAGAGAATAAAGAAAGCGCTTGTTCAATCAATATTCGGAACAGCACCCATGGCAGATTTTGCGGGGATTCACATTTCCCTCAATTGCCAAAATTGAAGTAGATCGGCATTTATCCTCAGATCCTATTCTGTCGCAACAATTCTCCGGCCCGTTAGCCAAAATACGGTTATAAAGATCAATGCCAGAACCAGCAGGAGTATTATGAACCGCTCGGCGTCACCGCCAACATTCAATCCATCAACCCCTTTTCTGTTTTTTGGTGAGAGATAAGATTCTATGATGTACCCGAAGCCTATCTGGAGAGAAACAAGGGGACGATGAATAACAATTTTGAAAGTCTCATTTGCGAATCTGTAAGCGTTTGGGATGGGTGGTCCTGGTTGTCAGGACACCTTCGTGATTTCTATGGAATCGATATCATTGCGTATTATCCTCACGACAATAGACCGCCTGCATTGAAATTGGCTTTGGCACCTTTCTTGTTGTCTACATCCCCCAGGGGGCCTTTATGTCAAACTAACCGGGCAGGTCGCGAAGCATAGCACGATTGAGCGACCTCAGGCAAAAGAACAGCTTAGGAGGTGAACCTATGAGGGAAATGATTTGTGTATTCGGTGTCTTCTTGCTTTTTCTCCCAAATGTGATCCTCGCACAGGACAAACCCACCCCAGAGGAGGCCAAAAAGGTAATTGACTATTATTACAGAGGAAAGGGGAAAGGTGTGGTTCTGGTGGATCACAAACTCTGTCAGGAGATCTACGAAGCGGGTGTCGAAAAATACGAATGCAGGCGCGAAATTGCAGACAGAGAAATCAGAAAAGGGCAGGAATTGTACCTATGGATGCGATTTCTTGTTCCCGCTGGCGATAAAGCTGAGATACTTCTGCAATTCAGGAGAAAGGATAAGGTCCGAAAGGTTCTGCCTATTGTGCTTCCTGGTTCACTGCGTTACAGAACATGGAAAAAAATCCCCACAGACAAAACGGGAACCTGGGAGGTCACTTTCGTCCAGGAAATGGAGGATCGGGATTTCAATCTTGGGTCGTTACAATACTCGGTCGTCGGAGCGAAGCAGTAAGGGGCCTCGTTATTGTCATATTGTGTAATTTCGTGTAAATACCTTAAAATGTGGAACTGCTGCCTGGGAAGTACACACAGATTCGTATCAGGGTAATCGATGCATCTACAATAATTAACGGGGTTGATTATCCAGTTGAGATTCCCTCGGAGAACCTCAAGACCGATAAACAGTTCGACTTGAGTCCTTGGGGACGTTGTTGAATTTGTTGACTTACTCTCAGTGACCGTTTGAAGGCCCTGGAATTCGCCGAAGTGGAAACCCCGAGATGGGGTGCCATTTCTTTCAGCGCAATCCCAAACTACCTTCACCATTTCATCCAATATCTGTGAATTCAGGCTGGAACTAGGCCCACGACGCGACGCCTGCCTAAGAGTGAAAGGAGAAAAGACGTGCCTGCCGGGGCATGAACCCATCAATGGGTAATCATTCGCGTCCCCTCCTCCACTGGACACACAAGTCCCTTCTCTGCTACACTCCCCCCGTCACCGTCAGAAAGTAGGTGCTTATCACTTGAAAAATTCGCCACTGGGATATTCAAGCACGTTGCGGGCCCTGAAACTGCCAACTATCTGGCCAGTCCATTTTCATTCGAAGACCTATTTCAGCCATTTTGTTGACGGCAGCTCTCAGCCTTCTCATCGAGGCGGTAACCTTCAAACGAAGGCCCGAAATAAAGGAGAGAGAGGATGAGGCCACCGGCGGTTATGGAAGACTTCCGCCCGAACTTTATAGCTATCGAAGGCCTTCCCAGGAGGTAAAGAAGATACCATTTGCAGATAAGATAGTCGTTACCACGCTCGTTGAGAATTACGTGGATATGCTCATCCCCAATACCGAGAATGTTAAGAGGCCGGGGCTCGCCTTTCATTTCGATCCTCGAAATAAGCCGATCCAGGCAGAAAATGGAATCTCGTTGTTAGTTGACATTTACTTTTCCGAACAAAAGTACAGAATCCTGTTTGATCCCGGCCTCACTCATTCCGTTATCCTCCATAATATGTCAGCACTGGGCATCTCCCCCAATGAAATAGACCACGCTGTTATCAGCCATGGGCACCCGGACCATTACGGTGGTCTCCTTGGATTACTAGAGGCTCGGGACTACCCCCTACCCGTTATCCTGCCCCCCAATGCCTTTCTGACGAGATATGTCGTCGCGGGCAGTGGCTCTGTGATCCCATACTATAATCAATCCTTCCGGAAGGATGAAATTGAAGCGGCAGGGGGAAGGTTAGTAATAGCAAGGGAACCCGTCCCGATTGGGCCCGCTTCTTTTACGACGGGGGAGAGCCCCCTTAAGGAGTCCTTCGAACCGCCAGGCCCGCCTTCTGGGATCCTTCCAGTTTACGCTGCGTCAAAGATGGTCGGTTCGAGGAAGATGAAACCCTCGATGACCTAGCTCTCATTATTTTCGTTAAAGATAAAGGACTGGTTGTGATCGCTGGGTGCGCGCACGCCGGGATAATAAATACCCTCCGCCAAGCACAAGCTGTGACGGGTGTAAAGCAGGTGTATGCAGTCTTCGGTGGCTTTCACCTTGGGTTTCCCGGGATCCCGGACGAAAAGGGTGAAAAGACCGTTCAAGAACTGAAACGTCTCAAACCTGCAGTTGTTTCACCGATGCACTGCAGTGGATTCAAGACCTTGGCAGCTGTTGCCAGGGAGATGCCCGAGGTTTTCCTGCTTAATACCGCTGGAGCGCAGATCACACTTTAGGTCTTTGGTGTGACTGGGTTAGGCGCATTGCTTTCTTTCTTGATTTCCCAAGATACGTCCGCAACGCCGTGATCACGAAATTCTCTCTTTCGGCTCTTTGGTTGATATTCAGAGGCCGGTTTCGGACATCGTTGGGGATGGGAGATCTATTGAGAGAATGAAAGCCCTGATACGGGAAAGGCATGCAACACATCAGTGGCTTTTATGCCCACCCGGCCTTTTGGAAAAGCGCTGGCAGGTTTGTCGTCTATCCAAATGTTTTCTGTTGACATTAGATAACCCGTTTGCTATACCGATCTTTAAACTTTCCGCTTTGAAGAAAGGAGGGGGAACTATGAAAAAGACGAGGCGTGACTTTTTGAAGATTGCGGGAGCATCTGCATTGGGTGCTGGGGCTGTGCTCACCGGATTTGATAAGCGATCCGCACAAGCAGCTACTCCAGAGGGCGTCCCTGACAGTCCAGTCAAGGTTGGGGTCCTTGTTTTCCAGGCGGGCGTCGCGGCGCCCGTGGGGACCGCTGCCTGGCGCGCCTGCCAAATCTGGCGTGATCAAGTGAACGCCGCAGGGGGCATCCTAGGAAGGCAGGTGGAACTACATCTGGAAGAGGAGTCGTCAGCCAAGGATACGGTTGAGAGGTTCAAGAAACTGACCCTCTCAACCCAGGTCGACGTCATTTCCGGTCTGGCCTCTACGGGAAACGGTCAGGCAGTCGGCCCTGTGGCAGAACAGTTGGGTCAGTTATGGCTGTCCCACGATGCAACGACTCAAAAGGGCTTAGAAGAAACGATGCCGAAGATGGAATATGGTTTCAGGAGTGTGTACAACGAATTGGAAGCTGTGGCCGGGGCACTTATGACCGCCAAACACTTCCCCGAGGTCAAAACCGTCGCCGGGATCAATAACGATTATTCATATGGCAGGAACTGCTGGGATGCATATCTGAGCGTCCTGAGGTATTTCAACCCAGGGGTGGAGCCTGTCGAGGCCCTGTGGCCAAAACTGGGGGTGACCGATTTTACCTCCCACATCGCCGCCCTCAAAAAGGCCAACCCAGATCTCATTATGACGAGCTTTTGGTCAGGCGATACGACGATTCTCATGAAACAGGGGGCGGCTGCTGGACTGTTTGATAAGATCAAGGGATGCTTTACCACGGGCGGCGGCGTGCATTATACCCTCAAGAAGAGTTTCACGCCCGAGGGGCTGATACTGGGGTATAACAGTATGTATTTCAGGTGGACGGACTCGTGGCCAATCCTCACCAAATTCGTCGAGACGTATCTCGGTAAATACAACGAATATCCTCCCTATGAGAGCGATCACGCCTATTTCACCCTACAGGCTTACAAAGCAGCTGTAGAAAAGTGCTATGCCATCACGGGGAAGTGGCCCACCAAGAAGGAAGTCGCGGCGGCTCTGAGGGGGATATCAGTCCCCTCACTTTCCGGCTACCGTGGTTACCGGGAGGACAACTACCAAATATGCAATTTCTTCATGGGTGTCACCACTCACGACAATCCATACGATTTTGTCACGATCAACCCGGTTGAGATTTTCACCCCCGCCCAGATTATGCATCCGGCTGACATGACATTTAACGACTGGGTCAAATCGTGGAAGAAGGTGTAATCCCACAAAACGTAAGCGCCCTCTCTTCATCTTCGATTGACTTCACATTGAGGCGGCTCCTGAATACGAATTGCCAAATGGAACGATGATAGAATTCAGGGGCCGCCGCTGTTCCCCGAGGCTGGGAAAGGGCTACACTTTCGTCTCTTGACCCATCTCGCAACAAACGCAAAACGGGAATGATCCGAACCAATGGTTGAAAACCTCATCAATATCGTCATGAGCGGGCTCTTTGCAGCCTCTATTCTCTTTCTCGTCGCCGCAGGGCTACAGGTAGTATTCGGCGTTCAGAAGATCTTCAACCTCGCCTGCGGGAGTTTTTATGCACTCGGGGCATATGTGGGAATCGTTTTTGTTAAGACATTCGTAAAAGTTGGCTTTCCAGAGGTCCTGTTTGTCATCCCTTTGATTCTCGCCGGCTTCTTTCTGGCTTTTATCGGCCCCATCATCGAGAGGGGGCTACTGAAATTCGTTTACGACCGGGATGAAACCTTTCAGCTCCTTCTCACCTTTGCGGTCGTCCTGATGTTCGAAGATATCATGAAGATGATCTGGGGGACGTCTCCCGTCTCCACGGGGGGGCTCTACCTCGTTCCTGGATCAATCACCATCTTCGGTGCGACAGTGCCGGTCTATAATCTCATCGTCATTTTTTGCAGCCTCATCATTGCCGCGTGCATTGGATATATGCTGACTTCCACAAAGTTTGGAAAGATCATCCGGGCAACAGCAGACAATCGAGAGATGAGCGAGGCCCTCGGCGTCAACATGAAGAGTGTGTACGTTAAGGTCTTCACTCTGGGGACCGTCCTGGGTACGCTGGGCGGCGCCCTGGTCATCCCTGCCATCGTTGCCATGACAGAGATGGCTGTAGAGCTGATTGTATTAGCCTTTGCCGTGGTCGTGATCGGTGGGTTGGGGAGCATGAAGGGCGCTTTTGTGGGTGCCCTGGTGGTTGGGTTGTTGAGCTCGATAACCATTTCCACCTATCCTGAACTCGAAATGCCGCTGATCTATCTCATCGTGATCGCGGTCCTGGTTCTCAAGCCTCAGGGGCTTTTTGGAGGGAGCCGCACATAATTCTCAGAAAAGGTAGATAGCTTCAGGTGGGGAATAACTATGGCATGGCTTAAGGATACCAAGGTTTTGACAGCGGTTATCATTCTCGCCGTAGTAGGATTGGTTCCCTTTTTCGCCAGTCAGTATTACGCATATTTGATGTTGTCCTTCTTTGCCTATGGAGTTGTCCTTCTTGGGCTGAACCTCCTTTTCGGTTACACAGGGCTTGTATCATTTGGTCATGCCCTTTTCGTTGGGATAGGTGCCTATACGGCTGCTTTCTTCACGTACAAGTTCTCCATCATGTCCATGGAGCTCATCATTATCGTGGCCATGTTCATCGCAGCAGTCGTGTCAGCCTTGATCGGGATGATTTGCGTTAGGTATGTCAAGATCTATTTTGCGATGCTCACGTTGGCATTCGGGATGGTCTTTTACTCCTTCTTGCTTAAGACCTATCACATAACAGGGGGTGACGAAGGCATGAGGGTTTTGAGGCCTTACATTTTGGGGTTCACCCTCTCAGATGTTCCGCATATGGAGTTCCTTACGAGAATCTATTACTACTATGCCCTTGGAATTCTCATCACCGCCACACTTATCATGCGTCGAATCGTGTCTTCTCACTTTGGATTGTGTATCAAAGCAGTAAGGGATAACCCCGAAAAAGCGGAATTCCTGGGAATCGGCATCAGGAAATACCGTTGGTACTCATTTGTCATATCAGCCATTTATGCGGCTACAGGGGGAGCCCTCTTGGCCCCCGTTATTGGACAAGTCGACCCGGGGCTGACCTACTGGACGCATTCGGGTGACCTCGTTTTCATGGTCCTTCTCGGGGGATTTACCAATTTCTTCGGCCCCATGGTTGGGGCTTTCGTATTCATCTACCTTCGGGACACCGTGATGTCGATCATTCCTTATTGGAGAGTTATTTTTGGGGCCATACTGGCTATCATCGTTATTGCGGCCCCAGGGGGCCTGATGGGAATTGGTGGATTCTTTGAGAGATGGTCTGACCTCTGGCATCGATTAAAGCCGGCCAGCGGAGGAAAAACAGCATGATTTTGCAGGCAACTGATATTCGACGATACTACGGGGAGTTTTGCGCTCTGGATGGAGTAAGCTTTGCAATCAGTGAGGGTGAATTCGTTTCCATCATCGGTCCCAATGGAGCTGGAAAGACGACACTAATCAATGTGCTCACGGGACTGCTTAGACCCGACGGGGGAAAGGTGTTCTTCAAGGAGGCGGAGATCACGGGGATGAGACCTGAAAGGCTCTCCAAAATGGGACTTGTGAGGAGTTTTCAGTTGCTCAACATCTTCCCCGACCTGACTGTTCTTGAATTCATCGAGGTCGCCATTATTTCCAGGTTGGGGAAGGGAACCCGCTTTTACTCCTCTCTCGACCGTGACGAGGAGATCCATCGGCAGTCCCTTGAAGTCGCAAAGCTTTTCGGTCTAGAAGATAAGAAAGATGTGCTGGCAAAGAACCTTCCGCAAGGGGACAAGAAACTGTTGGACGTGGCCTCTGCATATGCACTGCATCCGGATGTCATCCTTTTGGACGAACCCACGAGCGGGGTGAGTACTAGCGATAAGAACAAAATCATGGAAACTCTTGTTACGGCCTCTCAGGAGATCGGCATAAAGTCCATCATTCAAGTGGAACATGACATGGACATTGTATTCGGGTATTCTGACAGAATCATCGCCCTACACCAGGGAAGGATCCTTGCCGACGGTACCCCGGAAGAGATTCAGTCAGACGAAGAGGTCGTGTGTACCGTAGTCGGGGAGAAGGAGTGTTTCAAGACTTTTCAGATGATATTGGGAAATAAGGCTGAGCACTGACTGCGATGATGCTGAAAGTCGACCGTATCGATGTTTTTATCAAAACCAGCCATATCCTCCGAGAAGTGCGATTAGAGGTGGGTGATAAGGAGGTGGTCTGTCTTATCGGAAGGAATGGAGCAGGGAAAAGTACCATCATGCGCAGTATTATGGGTTTTTTGACCCCGAACAGGGGGCAGATCCAATTCCAAGACCGTGATATTACAGGATTACCTCCCTATGACGTCGCGAAACTGGGCATCGCCTTCTCACCGGAGGACAGCGGCATATTTCCAGACCTCACCACTTGGGAGAACATTGAATATCCAACCTGGACGAGAGAAACATCGAAGACCGCTGAGGAGAGGATTGGCCTTGCCTATTCGGTCTTCCCGGTCTTAGAAAAGTTCAAGTCGAGAAAGGGGACTCAATTGAGTGGCGGGGAGAGAAAGATGCTCTCCATAGCCAGAGCGCTGGCCCTGGATCCGTTTCTGTTACTGCTTGATGAGCCCTTCGAGGGGCTCTCTCCAGCTATATTACCCCAACTGGCAGAAAGCATTCAGGGGATCACGAGGATGGGCCCTTCTATTCTTATTGCCGAGTCGAATATCTACCACGTTCCCGAATTTACCAATAGACTCTACGTCATTGAGAGGGGGGAGATCATCTTCTCAGGCAAGCCTGAGGAGGTCTACGGTAAAAAGGAACTTCTGAAAATTATTGCGGGAGCAGCTTGAGGAAATCTGGCCTGAATTTCTTTGAATCGAGACGATGAGCAAGACGGAGGAATGTCATGGAACCTAAGCCTGATTTTCAGAGATTCATGACAGCTCTCAGGTGCGAGGAGCCCGACAGGGTTCCACTAGGGGAATGGCATGTCGATCCCGAAGTAAAAAATGCATACATGGGCAAACCGGTGCAGGACTTGAAGACCCTCGTGGAGTTCTGGACCGTAACAGGACACGATTACGTCGCCCTTACGGCAGGCATTCTCGAACCAGTGAGACCGATCGAAGGGGCTACACGCAAGACCCAATCGTTCAGGACCCAATATCAGGACAGTCCAGAGGAAAGGGAATGGGCCATAGAGGGCGAAGGGGTCATCACAACCATGGAAAAATTCGAAAGATATCCCTGGCCGGCCGTCGATGATCTTCCCCTGGCCAAATTCGAGGATGTAAAACACTACCTTCCGCCAGGAATGAAGGCGATGCTGGTTTTGGGGAAAATCTACACCCCCGTATGGATGCTCATGGGAGCAGAGAAATTCTTCGTCTCCTTGTCGGAAGATATCGAATTGGTTGAAAATATGTTCAACAAGGTTGGTCAAATCCAGTTCGAAGTCTTCAAGCGAGTGGTCGAACACGATTCGGTCGGGGCGGTGATTATGCCCGATGACCTCGCTCATAATCTGGGGCCCCTGATCCATCCCAAGTATTTTAGACGTTATGTCTTTCCGTGGTACAAGAAGATGGGCGATATCTGTAGGCAGAAGGGGCTCGGTTTCATCATGCATTCAGACGGCAACCTGTGGCAGCTTTTGGACGATCTGATCGAGGTTGGTTACCATGGCTTCAACCCCGTCCAGCCCAACGCCATGAACATCAATGAGGTAAAGGGAAAATACGCCAAGAAATTGTGCCTCCTTGGAAATATTAACTTGGACTCCACCCTCACACTGGGAACGCCCGAAGATGTGAAAAAAGAGGTGAGGATTCGGATTCGGGATCTCGGCCCTGGGGGTGGATACTGTGTGGCGAGCAGCAATTCGATCACCAACTACGTGCCCCTTGAGAATTACAAGGCCCTGCTCACGGCAGTACGGGAATATGGGCAATACCCGATCAAATGCTGAGCCCTGAGGAACCCTCATATTTAGAAGGAGGCTGAGCGATGGCCAATGTCCAAGATTACTACGATGCCCTGATGGAGGGTAACCGACAGAAGGTTGAGACCTGTGTCCAAACCGACCTGAAAGAAGGGATCTCTCCTGTTGAAATCCTGAACACCGGCCTGATTCCGGGGATGGAAAAGGTTGGCCAAAGATTCAGGGCTGCAGAGATATACATACCCGAGGTCCTTATGGCAGCGAGGGCAATGCACGGAGGCTTTGAGGTGCTGAGGCCCAAGCTTGTGGAAACAGGGGCGAAGCCTGTGGGGAAGATCGTCATCGGGACGGTCAAAGGCGACCTCCATGACATTGGGAAGAACCTCACGGCGATGATGTTTGAAGGCGCTGGCTTTCAGGTCTTCGATTTTGGCGTCGATGTGCCAACAGAGAGATTCGCTGAGGCAATAAGAACTCACAAACCCCACATTCTGGCGTTATCCTCTCTTTTAACAACAAGCATGCTCGAAATGAAGGATACCATTCATACCTTAAAGGAAAACGGGCTTCTGGCCAACGTCAAAACGATCGTGGGAGGAGCCCCCGTAACCCAGGAATTTGCTGACGAAATCGGAGCCGATGCGTTCGGAGGGGACGCCGTTTCAGGTGCTGAGAGGGCTAAAGAATTGCTAGGCGTGGCGGAGTAGATCTGACCTTTCAGATTTAGGTTGAAATTTTTATAACGGCTTAACCACATTTCGTTGAGGATCGAAGGTTCCTCTCTGAATTCACATCGAGAAGGGAGAATCGATTGTATCGAAAGGTTAACGAAGCTATTTTGAGGCGCTTGACCGATATCTCGGGATCCAAGGCCGTCCTTACCGACGAAGAAGCGCTTGACAAGTATTCTCGCGATGAAACGATCGGCCTCTCCCATCGCCCAGAAGTCGTCGTCAAGCCTGCCACTTCAGAGGAAATCGTAGAAATCGTTCGCCTCGCAAATGGTGAAAAGGTCCCCCTCACCCCTCGCGGGTTGGGGACAGGACTCAGCGGTGGCGCCCTGCCCCTATACGGTGGAATCGTGCTTTCCTGCGAGAAGATGGAGAGGATTATCGACATTGATCGTGACAATCTCATGGTGGTCACCGAACCTGGAATCATCACCGGAAAACTGCAGGAGACGGTCGAATCGGAGGGCCTATTCTACCCCCTTGACCCAGCGAGCTCAGATAGCTGCAGCATTGGCGGCAATGTAGCCGAAGGGGCCGGGGGTAGCCGGGCCGTGAGATACGGAACCACCAAAGATTACGTCAATGGTTTGGAGATGGTGCTTCGGACTGGAGAGATGATTCAAACGGGTGGGAAAGTGGTGAAGGACGTAACAGGGTACAACCTCACGCAGCTCATGATTGGATCCGAGGGCACCCTGGGCATTGTGACTCAAATCACCCTGAGACTCATCCCACTCCCCACCCAGAGGATGGACCTCCTCGTCCCCTACCCTTCTGTCGATAATGCGGCTCGAACCGTTTCTGAGATCATCGCGGCACGGATCGTTCCCACAGCCATTGAGTTCATGGAAAGAAACTGCTTTGGCCTTGCCGAGGATTACACCAAACGGAAGTTGGCTTTCAGAGATGCAGCCGCCCATTTGCTCATCACGCTGGATGGAAACCATCAGGAGGCATTGGAAGAGAGTCGAGACCGCATTGGCGATATCTGCGAGCACAATGGGGCCCATGACATTCTCGTTGCCACTACGCGGACTGCCTTGGAGCGGATGTGGGAGGGCCGAAAGTGTCTCTTCGAAGCGGCAAACCATGTGGGGGGAATCTGAAAGAGCTTGGACGTCGTTGTTCCAAGGAGTCGGATCCCGGCCCTGGTCAAGAAGGTTGGGGGGTTTCTGAGAAGTATCGAATCCACGCCATGTCATTTGGCCACGCCGGGGACGGCATTGTGCATGTCCTTCTCTTTAAAGGGGACCTACCCGATGAGAAGTGGGAGAGACAGAGTGATCATGCCCAGAGGACACTCTACGGCGAAACGATCGACCTGGGGGGGAAGATTACTGCTGAGCACGGCATCGGTATTCTCCGGAAATCGTATCTTTCCATGAATCTCGGATCGAGTGAACTCGACGCGATCAAACGTTTGAAAAGCGCCCTCGATCCCAAGTACATTCTCAATCCGGGGAAGATTTTCGATCTTTGAGGAGAGATTAAGACAGCCTCAGTTCCACCAGCCCGGTAGCATTCGTTTCTCCCATATCCCCAGTTCATTAGAAACTTTGGGGTAGGGGCGACAGAGGAATCCTCACGGACCTTGAACCGGCCTGGGGCTCTCGGCCTAACCACTCAGTATCCGCTGTGCTGCTGCGACGCCACGGCCGGGCTCGAAATTGTAACCGGCCTTTTTCAGACCCTTCTCCAGCGCGGAGATAGTGGCCAATACCTCGCCAGAATCAGTTATCCCCATGTGGCCAATCCTGAAATACTTGTTCTTTATCTGGGGATGTAGACCACCCGCGAATATTGCTCCAGCCTCTTTTGCATGACCAATTAAACTGGCATCTACTCCTTCAGGATAGAGGGGTGCTGTCATTGTCGAAGCTGCAAATTCATTTTTGGTTGGCACCTGGCTCAATTCCAGTTCAGTTACCGCTTCCTTGATTGCCTGACTCATTTCTCTATGACGCCGGAAACGCTGTTCCATACCCTCCGCCAGTATTTGAGCTAAGCTGACATTCAAGGCCAGTATAAGATTTACCGCCGGAGTACCAAAATATGCGGGTTTTCTGGCTTCATAGGCTTCCATGATCGGCAGCCAGTTGGTCCAATCCGCGTAATAGTTGCTCACAGGATGGCGACGGGTACGAAATGCATCCATCGCCCGAGAACTGGCGACGAGTAGCGCCAGGCCAGGTGGTACCCCGACTGCTTTCTGTGAGGCAGTAAGGGCCACATCGACTCCCCAATCCTCCTGTCTCAGTTCTTCCCCAGCAATCGAGCAGACACCGTCCAGAATGGATAGGGTGCCCGCTTCTCGGGCCAGTTGTGTCCAACCTTTAGCATCTCCTAACACCCCAGTACTGGTGTCGACATGGGTAAAAGCCAATAACTTATAGCTCTGTTTGCTCAGAGCATCCCGGACTTCTTCGCTTGTCGGACGTTCCCCGACAGAAGCTGTTATCTGATCCACCTGGCAACCATATCGCTCAAGGATGGCACCCATTCGGTCACTAAAATAGCCCGTATTAATCAGAAGAGCCTTATCGCCCGGCTCGACCAGATTGGCCACTGCCAGGTCCATGGCAAGCGTTCCGGAGCCCGCAATAACAAAGGGCTGGCCATTTGGAGCCAACCACGCCTCACGCATCCGTTCCAGGACCTGTCCGAATTCTTCGACAAAATCAGGTGCCATATGACTCGGTGTTGGCCGAGCCATAGCCTGAAGAACCTCAGGATCGAAATCGATTGGACCCGGTATCATAAGTAGTTTTCGACCGGCCATCTGTGCCTCTCCCTTCTCTATCAGGTTGGCCCACCACCCTCTGTCTCGATCAGCAATCTACCTTGTAACAGGAGATGGCGAGGAATTTTGGCTACATTATCACAGATGGTTTGCAAAATCTACTCGATTTCTCGAACACTCAGGACTATTGAAAAAAAGAGAGTTATCATTTTATGGTCCTCCACCAATTTACTGCTTTTCCTTTTCTTCATTGAGATCTAACAATTTCCCGTTCCTCTTCATTTCGAATTGGTGTAAAGTGACGCAAATACGGGATAAAGGGTATCTTGTCATATGAATACTCGTTCCCGGGCGAAATTAGGATTTCAGACACGAGAAAGGAGGAAAACGATGAGAATCAAACTGACACATGCGATGCTTGTGGCTGTCTGTGCCCTGTTGCTCCTGGGGTGCAATACGTCACCCCTAAGCCCATCGGACATGGTGCATTTAGGGTCAACTGCGAATCCCAATGAAACTAAAGACTTCTACGCAGGAAACCCTGACGCGACGAGCGCAGGCGTATTTACAGTTCCTGCCGACCGTGTTTTGGTGATAATAAATGTCATCATCCATCCCCTGAGCCCTGGCCCAGGGATTCTGGACATCACCATGATACAGAGCGACGCATCATTAGGTGACCGTATACGTCAGACCTGGCATGTTCCCAACTCCCAACCCACCCAGTTCGATTTTTCACCTGGGGAAGTCATTTCATCGGGCTCCAAACTCATGATGAAAAACGAGTCAAGCAGCCCTGGTCGCGTGCATGTATCCTTTTTCGGCTATGTCACGCCCGTCGATTGATTTGTGATCAGATCCTTTTCAAAGAGTTCATTGCTCATGGCATTCAGGGGAGCCTCGATAGATCGAATCCACTTCATCTTTCTAAGTGTCGGCCATTTCTACGACCACCTATTCATGTTGGTTTTTGCTACGGTGGCCGCACTCTCCCTCTCCCACGAATGGGGGATGAGCTATGGAGAGCTCATCCCATATGCCACGCCCGGCTTCATCGCCTTCGGCCTATGTTCGGTTCCCGCAGGCTGGCTTGCTGACAAGTGGAACCGCAAGGGCATGATGGTCGTCTTCTACATCGGCATCGGCCTGAGCTCAATTTTTACCGCACTCGCGGAAACACCACTCCAGATCGGAATTGGCCTTTTCGCGATCGGACTCTCTGCGGCCATCTATCACCCGGTCGGTGTCGCGCTTGTTGTTCAAGGGCGCGAGAATACGGGTGTACCCCTCGCCATCAACGGGATTTTCGGCAACATGGGGGTAGCCTGCGCGGCACTCATCACGGGGTTTCTCATCGATCACGCGGGCTGGCGCTCCGCCTTCGTCTGGCCCGGGGTCGTGTCAATCGCAACGGGGATCGCTTACGCCGGGCTTTTGTGCGCGGGCCGTAGTTCAGGCGCCGAGGAAACCCAACGTCCTGTCACGTCCAAGAAGGCTACAGACACGCTAGCGATTAGCAGAAGGCTCCTCGGCCGTGTGTTCGTTATCATCTTCTTGTCCACAGCGCTCGGAGGGTTTGTCTTCCAGAGCACAACCTTCACGCTGCCCAAGGTCTTTGACGAGCGCCTTGCCGAGCTGGCGATATCGGCGACTCTCGTCGGATGGTACGCTTTCATGGTGTTCGCCATCGCTGCCTTTGGCCAGCTCGTTGTGGGATATCTGGTCGACCACTATTCCATTCGGTCGGTGTTCGCACTCGTTGCCGGGCTCCAGGCCATTTGCTTCGCAGTGATGCTTGGACTCAAGGGCTGGAGCGCGCTCGGCGTCTCCATCGCTTTCATGCTTGTGGTCTTCGGCCAAATTCCCATCAACGACGTACTGATCGCCCGCATAACGCGAAGCGAGTGGCGAAGCCGTGTCTACGCCTTCCGGTACATCGTAACTTTCTCGGTCATGGCCTCCTCGGTACCCCTCATCGCATGGATTCACATGCACTGGGGTTTCGACAGCCTCTTCATCGTGCTCGCAGCGGCAGCGGCCTCCATCTTCACTTCGGTTCTCATGCTGCCCCGCGCTCTCCCGGCGGAAGCCTGCGCCTCACGCAATCCTCAGTAGACGCCAGAGTGGTGAGAGGAGAACCTAAAAAAAAGGCCTGTCAACGTGCGGTTCGCCCACCGGAAGCAAAACTCCGGTCTCCTTGCAAGCCAATATGGGTCATCTCTGCCTCCTTTTCCCAAAAACCATAGAAAAACAGACAGATCATGACCCTGATCCCTATCAGGTGTCACTCAAATTTTCCCACGTATAGCATCCTCTATCAAAAAGAGCAGGGCCGTTTCCCACCCTGCTCTTTTGAGGATTACCCATATAGAATATCTTACCTACAGTTGACCGTCTTAATCGAGTCAGAGCCCTCGATCGCCTCATTGTCAGTGGTCCCCCCCGTGAGCGAAACTGAGGTGTCGCCACACCCAATGCCTGTTTCCTGTGTACGGAAGTGAAGAACCAGGTCAGTATCACCATCACCGTCAACGTCCTCGATATGACCACGGCCATGCGACTCAAGCGCACGGTTAGGTCCGAACCGGACTGACATAGGATCGACTCCCGTGGCGTCGAACTTCTCAGTTGTGAGGATCGCTACGATGATCACACCTTTGCTCTTCAGGTTGATCTTGTTGGGGTTTCTCCCGGGTTTGATATCGATTTCGGCTGAGATCGCAAGTGAACCAAACTTCTGGACCCGGCTGTTCCCCATATCGACGACGTAAACGTTGTCCGAGCTGTCGATGGCCACAGAAGACGGACCGTCAAACCGGCCATCAACCCTGCCAAACGAACCCCACGTGGCGAGGAAGCGGCCGTCACTATCGAACTTCTGGATACGATGGTTGGATGTGTCCGCCACGTATACCTTGTCCCACCTGTCAACGGTCACACCCGATGGATAGCTAAACTGGCCATCACCGGATCCTTTTGAACCCCACTGGCCCAGGAACGTGCCGTC
>JABAOC010014151.1_pt2 | contig 15859 bp, 14 predicted proteins | sample 7062161 | NCBI WGS metagenome assembly JABAOC01 (sample SAMN14538625, study PRJNA623070) | marine sediment metagenome | biome: marine biome [ENVO:00000428]; feature: marine pelagic biome [ENVO:01000023]; material: deep marine sediment [ENVO:00002113] | place: India: Gulf of Khambhat ... | reverse complement strand
GGAAATTGAAAGCAAGATGAAAGAAAAAAGTATAGATCCTTTTTCTCCCAGGACCATTAAGGAAGATGTTAGCGAGGAAGCAATTGCATTTATCAAAGAGCATCAGACAGATTTTCCCGGTGTGGGAATAAAGGTAAATTCCATAAGGTCTTACCATTTCGAGAGTTTAGCTGCTCATATTCTCGGATACTTAGGGGAAGTCTCTGAGAAAGAGTTGGAAGACAGCAAGTACCGCGAATACGATTTAGGAGATATAGTGGGAAAAACAGGAATTGAGTATCAGTATGAACCTTTTCTTAGAGGAGAGAAGGGAAACCAGCAATTAGAAATTAATGCTGTCGGTCGGCCGTTGCGTGTTTTAAACAGTCATTCTCCGGAACCAGGAAACAATGTAGTTATTACTATTGATAAGAATATACAGCAGACAGCCGAAGATACTCTGGCTGATGCCATACATAAAGCCAGGATGGGAAAGCATAAAAGTGCTAATGCTGGAGCAGCTATAGTTCTGGATCCAAGGAATGGAGAAGTTCTAGCTATGGCCAGCTATCCCAGCTATGAACCAAGCTTATTTGTAGGGGGTATTTCGGCAAATATTTGGCAAGCTCTCAATAGTAAAGAGAGCAACTATCCACTTCACTCCCGTGCTTTTATGAGCTCATATCCTCCAGGATCTACTTTTAAACCAATTACGGGTCTTGCTGCCCTGGCTGAGAATTTAACCTCTAAAAAAACAACGTTTTTTTGCGCTGGGAGCTGGGCAAAGATGGGGAGAAAATGGTTGAAATACTGCTGGAAGAAATCAGGTCATGGACGGGTTTCGTTTGTTCAAGGAATAGTTGTGTCGTGTGATGTGGTTTTCTATGAACTGGGATATAAATTTTATAAGCAGGGCGGAGAACTGCTGCAAGAGTGGAGCAGGCATTTTGGATTAGGAGCCCCGACAGGAATAGACCTACCTTCCGAAACAAGCGGAAGAGTACCTGACAAAGCCTGGAAAAAGACGTACTTCAAAGATCGGCGAAGACAGGCCTGGGTACCCGGGGATACAGTTAATATGGCTATTGGACAGGGGGATTTACTAGTAACACCACTGCAGCTCGCTAATGCATATGCCGCTATAGCCAATGGAGGAATAATTTATAAACCCCACTTAGTTAAATCAATTTCCACTTATGATGGAAAAGAAGTAATCCATTATAATCCCAAAGAAAATGGGAGACTTCCTCTTTCAAAAGCAGCCATCAGCGTAATGCAACAGGGTTTGGAAATGGTAACAACCAGGGGAACGGCTGCTTCGGCTTTTGCTGGTTTCCCTATTCCAGTAGCAGGGAAGACAGGAACTGCTGAGGTGGCAGGGAAAGACGATTTAGCTTGGTTCGTAGGATATGCGCCAGCCAATGAGCCGCAATATGTAGTACTGGTTATGGTTGAACAGGGAGGGCATGGAGGTTCAACAGCTGCCCCTGCAGTTCGGCGCATTCTAGGAGAGATTTATCATTTGAATCCTGAGCAGATTAGTTCACCTGAGGTAGTTGATTTTTCAAGGTAGTAGGAAGTCGGGAGTCAAGAGTCAGATATATACAGGTTAAGAGCTTATAGGGTAAGTTGACTGCAAAATGTCAACTGCCAACTGTTAACGGAATACCAACTATTATGAATTTCAAGGAATTTCTGAGACGATTTGACTACATACTTGTTTTTACGACCCTTGCCGTAGTTATATTTGGGGCAATCCTTGTAGCTTCGGCTACGCATGTAGAACCCTCTGCATCGTTTGACATGTATAAGCAGATTACCTGGATTGCCTTTGGGCTTATAGCAGTGGTTTTGGTGGCCAGTATTCATTATCAGAAGTTGCGTCTTTATGCCACGCCAATTTATCTATGTAATATTTTTCTTCTAGGCTTAGTTATTTACGTAGGACATACAGCACAGGGTGCACAGAGATGGATTATGGTAGGCTCATTCCGATTGCAGCCGTCAGAATTTGCAAAGATTGCACTCATAATTACGCTTGCTGCGTTTATGGCTGAACGCAAAGGTAATATAGCCCTCAAAGATATTCTATTTAGCTCTCTTCATCTTGCTGTTCCCCTGGGTCTTGTTATTATCCAGCCGGATTTAGGAACGGCTATGGTATTTTTAGCCATATGGTTAGGAATATTATTAGTCTCTGGCGCCAAAATTAATCACTATTTATTGATTATTTTACTGTGTATCATTATCTTTTCTCTGGCATTACAATTTCATATGCTAAAAGACTATCAAATGAGAAGATTGTTGGTATTTTTAAACCCTGATTTAGATCCTCTGGGTTCGGGCTATAATTTGCTCCAATCGAAGATAGCTATTGGATCAGGCCGTTTGCAGGGTAAGGGTCTCTTTTCAGGAACCCAGGGTCGTTTAAACTTTATTCCTTCCCACCACACGGATTTTATATTTGCAGTACTGGGAGAAGAGCTGGGTTTTTTGGGAACCTCCCTGTTGCTGGGTCTGTACTTTATTCTTTTATCACGAGGAATCAGAATTGCCTCAACTGCCAAGGATATGTTTGGTACACTTGTAGCTACTGGTATCATAGTAATGCTGCTGTTTCAAATAATGGTAAATGTGGGAATGACCATTGGCATTATGCCCATAACAGGAATACCCCTTCCTCTCGTGAGCTATGGAGGAAGTTCACTTCTTGCAAACATGATAGCTATAGGTCTTCTATTTAACATTTGTATGAGAAGATTTCGATAGGGTTACCAGACAGGCAAAATTCTTAATAAAAAGCTATGGGTTTAATCCACATACATATAAGGTGCCAGCGAGATGAAGTTTAAACCAAAGGGCAACATAATAAAAGGATTTATGGATTCACGGGGTTAAGGATTTGAGAGATATCAGGGTTTTCGAAATTTACATATACATATACTTGAATCCCCGAATCTTTAAATCCTTATGATGTGAGTCCTAACTTAATGTTAGACGAACAGGTATATAGTAATATTGGCTTAATTTTTGTGTGGTATATTGAATGAAGCCGAAGAGAGGTGTTAGTTAAAATTGCCCAAACTGCCCTTAGGGATAAGAGAATTAATTCGACAGCTGCAAGAGCTTGATAAGGAGCTTAAGAAGAAACTCAACATTCGTGTACTGGGTCAAGACGAGAAGAGTGTTGCGGCATTAAAAGAGGAGCTTGTCAAATCTGCTCCTCAAGGTGATAAGGTAGTAAAAGCTATGGTGGTAAATGAAAAGAAACTCCCCAGACTTGATCCGGCAGATTTCTTTATTGCTCTGCTTGAGGGAGACACACCGCCTGTGTGGATAAAAGAATTGGTTGAGAAAAGAAGTAAGGTGCTCGTAATTTGGCTGACGAAGGAAGAATCTGGTAAGATAAGCAAAAGATTAGATGAGTTGGCTAAGTATCTAGAAATTGCTGCATACAAAGTTGTTGCCTCAGATTATCATATTGCCGAAAGCGAGATACTGCTTAGGATTGCGCGAGGTTTAAGGGACAAAGAGATCGCACTTGCGATAAATTTGCCTTTATTTAGACCAATAGTTTGTGAGGAGATAATACACCGTATAGCCCGGCAAAATGCGCTTATAGGTGTAGCTACTTTTATTCCAGGCTCAGATATGCCTGTTCTCACCACTAACCAGGCAAGGATGGTTCTGAGATTGGCTTTCTGTTTTGGTGAGAGACTTAGCATAGCCAGAGCAACTGAACTTTTAGCTGTGCTGGGCGGAGGGTTCACATTCAGAGCGATAGCAAGGCAGTTGTTGAGTTTCTTTCCCGGACCCGGCTGGGCTATAAAGGGTGGAGTAGCTTATTCAGGTACTTTAGCCGTAGGAAAAGCGGCTGTTCGGTATTTCGAGACGAAGCTTGGGACGAAAGTACCTGATGAGTAAGTTTAAGAAATTATTTTAAAATTTGAGGGTATTGGTTTTGATTGATATAGAAGACATTCTTAAGAGGGTTAGAAAGCCCTCTAGGTATATAAATCATGAATATAATGCTGTATATAAGAATCCTTCAGAGGTTGATACCAAAGTTGTCCTCGCTTATCCAGACCTCTATGACTTAGGTGTTCCTAATTTAGGTCTGCAAATCCTTTACGAAATCTTAAACAGACGCAATGATACACTGGCTGAAAGGGTCTATGCTCCCGATCTTGATATGGAAGAAGAGCTGCGTTTAAACAAGATACCTTTATTTTCTTTGGAGTCTAAAACCCCTCTGAATCTTTTTGATATGGTTGGATTTACTCTCTCCTACGAAATGACGTACACCAACATTCTTAACATGCTCGATCTTGCACATATTAATCTCTTAGCAGAAGAGCGGACTCTAGAAGAACCTTTGATTATTGCGGGCGGTCCTTGTGCCTACAACCCTGAGCCTATGGCTCCTTATATAGATTTAGTAGTTGTCGGTGACGGAGAAGAAGTCATTAATGAGGTTGTCGATCGGTATAAAGAGCAAAGATTGAGAGCGAGGAGTCGCAGAGAGTTGCTGTCTTCGTTTTTGGAGATACAGGGAGTTTATGTTCCCAGCTTTTATGATGTTGCTTATGACGATAAGGGATTAATCTCAAAGGTTGTAATTCTCAATTCCAAAGCTGCATTTCCGGTTACCAAAAGGGTTGTTAAAAACCTTAATGATGCAGTTGCGCCCCTTAAACCTCCTATTCCTTTTCTTAATGTAGTTCATGACCGTGCTTCAATAGAGATTATGAGAGGTTGTACCAGAGGATGCCGTTTTTGTCAGGCAGGTATTATCTATCGTCCCATAAGAGAAAGAAGCAAAGAGCTTCTGAGAGACTCCATATTACAACTTCTCAGGTCTTCAGGCTATGAAGAAGTATCTCTTGCATCTTTAAGTAGCGCTGATTACAGCTCAATCTCGCCGTTGTTATGCAGTCTTTCCTCCTGTCAAGAGAAAAATAGAATAGCTGTTTCCCTGCCTTCTCTTCGCATTGATACTTTTTCAGTTGACCTGGCAGCTCAGATTCAGAAGGTAAAGAAGACGGGTCTAACATTTGCTCCGGAAGCGGGAAGCCAGAGGCTGAGGAATGTAATAAATAAGTGTGTTGAGAAAGAAGATATGCTTCGTACTGCCCGCCANNGGTCTTCCAACAGAAACAGAGGAAGATCTGCAAAGCATAGTAGAGATGGTGCATGCGGTTACTGATTTGGGGAGAAGCGTAATTCCTAAAAAGGAAAAACATCGTCTCAATGTCACAGTAAGCGTAGCTACTTTTATCCCTAAACCGCATACACCTTTCCAGTGGGTAGGACAAAACTCTTTAGGGGATTTGGTTAAGAGGCAAGATTTTCTGAAGATGAACTTACGGGGAAGAGAAATATCCCTCAAGTGGCACGATGCCAAAATGAGTATTATAGAAGCAGTAATTGCTCGCGGTGACCGAAGATTAGCAGAGGTTATATATAGAGCCTGGAAGAATGGCTGTAGATTTGACAGCTGGTCTGACCACTTTTATTTTGATAAATGGGAGAAGGCGATAGAAGAGTCGGGTTTAAAAATTGAGTTTTACTCACAGCGTCAGCGGAGTCTTGACGAGATTCTCCCATGGGGTCACATAAGTTCGGGAGTAAATAAAGGCTTCCTTATTGAAGAGTACCGGCGGGCTCGGGAGGGTATGCGTACACCGGATTGCCGCTGGGATAGTTGTTCTGAATGTGGTGTTTGCAGTAGATTGCAGGTAAAAAATATTGTAGGGAGTTAGAATGTATAGATTCCGTATAAGATACACTAAAACAGGGATACTCAGATTTCTATCACATCTTGAATTATTGAGGGCTCTGGGGAGAGCCTTTCGCAGAGCAGAGTTACCATTAACATTTTCCAGGGGATTTAGTCCCCATCCCCGGATTTCCCACGGACTTGCCCTTTCAGTAGGGACTAAAAGCAGGACCGAATATGTTGATGTGTTGCTGGAAGAGAAGATTGAGGCAAGGCACATAATAGCTGCTTTAAACAGGGCTCTACCTCAAGACCTGGAGGCACTTGAGGGGCAATATATTCCTCTAAATGCCCCATCTATAGCAAGTGAGGTGGACTTAATTATTTACAGGATAGAGGGTAAGCTAGTGTCATCCCATGGAGCTGTAAAGCAAGCTATAGAAGATTTTATGCGTCAAACATCTATTATAATTAGGAGAAAGAAAGGGGACAGAGAAATTTCTTTTGATGCCCGGCCCTTACTGCAGGACTTAGAGATAGGAGAGTTAGAAGAAGAAAGATTTTCGTTCAGTGTAAGTGTAAGGAACGTGCCTACTAGAGGAGTAAGACCAGAAGAAATAGTTAATGCATTTGCAGAACTATATAATCAAAAAATAGAAATTGAAAACGTTGAACGCGTAGAGCTGTTAAGAAAAAAGAATGGTAAAAAAGTCCTTTGCTGAGGAGAAAATCTAAAAATGGTAAACCTTAAAGAAATCATAATCAGTGTAGATGACTTCGAGACGCGTGCAGCTATTATTGAGGACGGTGCTCTAGCTGAGATATATATAGAGAGGCACAAGCAGGGTTCTATTGTTGGCAATATATACCTGGGTGTTATCAAGGATGTTTTACCTGGAATGGAAGCTGCCTTCGTCGATATTGGATTGGGCAGAAATGCTTTTTTATTCATAGAAGAAGTCATTTTTCCTGCGGAAGAACATTTTTCTTCACAAGCGAGCAAGATCCAACGGGTACTCAAACAGGGCCAGAATATCGTCGTTCAAGTGATCAAAGAACCAATGGGTTCTAAGGGAGCACGGGTAACCACACAGGTAACTTTACCCGGACGTTACCTTGTTCTTATGCCTTTTTCCGGGTTAGTAGGTGTTTCCAGAAAACTTTCTGAGGACAACAGGGAAACATTGCGAAAGATGGCAGAGGAAATTAAACCTGAGAATGCCGGGATTATTATTCGCACAGCGGCTCAAGGAGTCACTCAAGATGAACTATTAAGAGACCTTCGTTATTTAAGCAACCTCTGGGAGAGCTTGCAATCTAGGATAAAGACAAGCAAGGCGCCGAGTCTTATCTACCAGGAGGCGGATCTCAGTCTAAAGGTAGTGCGGGATATATTTTCAGCTGATTACAAATATTTGGTTGTTGATTCTGAGGAAATTTTTCAAAAAATACTGGAGTTTCTGAGCAACACAAACCCTGAGCTAAAGAGCAGGCTAAAGCTTCATAAGGAAAAAATACCTCTTTTTGATAAATTTAATATTGGTGATCAGGTTTCCAGAGCTTTGAAGAGAAGAGTGTGGCTGCGCTCAGGGGGTTACATTACCATAGATCATACTGAGGCTCTTACAGCGATTGATGTTAATACAGGAAAGTTTATAGGAAAGAAAAGTTTGGAGGATACTATATTTAAAACTAATCTTGAGGCAGCTAAAGAAATAGTACGTCAAATTCGCCTGCGTGATATAGGTGGTATCATTGTCATCGATTTTATAGATATGCAGGAGGCGGCACATAAAGAGGAGTTATTTGCAACCTTCGAAGAAGCACTTAAAGAGGATAGAACAAAGACTCAAGTGATAGAAATATCCTCTTTAGGGTTAGTAGAGATGACCAGGAAGAATGTAGCTGAAGGATTGCTAGATTTTCTCTGTGAACCTTGTCCTCTATGTGAAGGGCTGGGCCAAATACCTTCTGTGGAGACTCTGTCTATTGAGATAACAAGAAAGATTAATAAACGACTTATATTAAGTGACGAAGAGGCTTTTGTATTCCATGTCAATTCAAAGGTGGCGCAAATGCTTAAAGCTGCTAAGGGCGGAGCAATTAAAAAGTTGGAAGAAAGCAGCAAGAAAAGTATCTTTCTGGTTGAAAACGATTTTTTGCCTCAAGAAGAATTGGAATTATTGGGGCAAGGCAAGAGAGAAGAGATGGAGAGACTTTCAGAAAGTTTCTTAAATGGTAATAACAGGTGACAGCAGCACGAGCCCAATTGACAGTTGTTAGCCAGCTATTTTATAATTTGGCGAGCACAAAGGAGAGATCTATGAAATACGCAGTAATCAAATCTGGAGGAAAACAGCATAAAGTAAAAGAAGGGGATCAGCTTTTTGTTGAAAAGGTTGAGGGAAAAGAAGGGGATACTATCAATATAGACAAGGTAGTTATGGTTAATAATGGTGATGAATTACTTTGTCAGGCTGGTGAGCTTTCAAAAGCAGAAGTAAAGGCAACTATACTTAAGCATGTAGCTGACGAAAAAGTAATCGTTTTGAAATACAGGCCTAAGAAGGGTTATCGTAAGAAACGGGGGCATCGGCAACCCCTAACTATGCTAAGAATTGACAAAATTAATTTATCTAAAGGCCGGGCAGTAGGTGCAAAAGAGGCAAAAGCAAAACAAGAAGGAAAACAAGAAGGAAAGCCTGTGAAGAAGAGAGAAACAAAAACTAAGAAAGCAAAAGAGAGTAAAGGTTGAGGTGCAGGAACTAAAGTGCTATTATTATTAAGTTATGAAAGTGTTTTTGGAGGTATAATTAATGGCACATAAAAAAGGGATGGGAAGTTCCCGGAATAATCGGGACAGCCAGTCCAAAAGACTAGGAGTAAAGCGTTATGGTGGACAATATGTAACTGCGGGAAGTATTATTGTGCGCCAGAGAGGGACTAAATTTAAACCCGGATTTAATGTTGGAAAAGGTGGGGACGATACACTGTTTGCAAAATCTGATGGTGTTGTTGTCTTTCGAAATAGTATGAGGCGTGTTGATGTTGTTCCGCAAGAATAGTTCAACTTGATACTTTGAGATGGAGGCTCTAAGTTTAGGCTTAGAGCTTTTTTATTATCTGAAGGGTTCAATGATTCAAGTACAATTAAAACTCAAACCTTTGAATCTTCGAACCCTAACAAGTAAATCTCTCATAAATACGTTTATAGAAGTTTTTGAACATTCCGAAGTGTAGGTGACTGAGCAAGAAATGTTTGTTGATCAAGCGAAAATATTTGTAAAAGGAGGGCGTGGAGGAAACGGTTGTGTGAGTTTCCGACGTCTGAAATACCAGCCCAAAGGTGGACCTGATGGTGGTGATGGGGGAACTGGCGGAAATGTAATTCTGAGGGTAGATGAAGGTTTACGTACGTTAATGGATTTCCGTTATCGCAGACATTACAAAGCCGATGCTGGAGAACATGGGAAGGGCAGCAATAAACATGGCAAGAACGGGGAGAATCTTGTTCTGTTAGTGCCACCGGGAACAGTAGTAAAGGATACCGCCGGCAATCTAACTGCAGATTTAATTAGCCATGGACAAGAAATAGTGGTTGCACATGGAGGTATGGGAGGTCGTGGAAATACACGTTTTGTTACTCCTGCGAGCAAGCTGCCCGGTTTTGCTGAAAAAGGAGAGGACGGAGAAGAGTGCTGGATACAACTTGAACTAAAGGTTCTTGCTGATGTCGGGATAATTGGTTATCCGAATGTGGGAAAATCTACATTAATCAGTAGAATATCTGCTGCACGTCCAAAAATTGCAGCATATCCCTTTACCACCAGGGTGCCAAACTTAGGAGTGGTAGGTCTTCCAGATGGAAGGAGTTTTGTAGCTGCTGATGTTCCCGGTTTAGTAGAGGGAGCCCATCTGGGCACGGGTTTAGGTTTGGATTTCTTAAAACATGTTGATCGCAGCGCTGTGCTTCTCCATATGATTGATCTTTCAGGTCAGGAAGAGCGTGATCCTTGCAAAGATTTTGATGTGATAAATCAGGAGCTTAGGTACTACGATCCAAGATTGGCTTCCCGTGTGCAGATAGTGGCAGGTAATAAAATTGATCTTCCTCAATCGAGAGATAATTTAAAGAGAGTATCGGAATATGTAAAAAATAAAGGGTATGTCTTCCATGCTATTTCTGCCGTAACAGGAGAGGGAGTTCAATCTCTTGTATACAAACTGGCTGAAGAGGTCGATCGTGCTGAAAGAAAGAAAGAGGTTGAAACAGTTAGGGAAGTAAAATTTACTTTTGAAGAGGACAAAGTATCCGTAGAGAAGGAAGGAAATATATTCGTTGTAAGAGGGAAGGAGATAGAGAGAATAGTAGGAATGACAGATTTTGAAAATGAGGAAGCAGTTGCCTACATGCAGCAAAGATTGGATAAACTTGGAGTAGACGATGTATTGAAGAAGACTGGTGCTAAAGAGGGAGATACAATAAGGATCGGTAAAGTTACGTTTGACTTTCATCCTTCATAAAAGTAACTTAATAATACAGGAATTGGGAATTGGAAATTAGCAATTAGAAATTGACTTTAATTATGAGTAACTAATTTCTAGTAACGAATTCCGAATAACTAATTACGAATCAGGGGAGAGAAAGATGCAAAGGACTGATTATCTTCCATAACACGAACCGCGTCATAGTTAAAATTGGTTCTAGCACCATCACATCTCATTCAGGAAGAATAGACCAAAAGCAGCTTCAAAACCTGGTTGATCAGATTGCTCAGCTTTGGAAGAAAAAGTATGAGCTTATTCTAGTTACCTCAGGAGCAATTGCCGCTGGAATGGAACAACTTGGGCTTAACAAAAGGCCCAAAGCTATGCCAGAGTTACAGGCCGCAGCTTCCATAGGCCAGGGACTGTTGATTCAAAACTATGCTACTCTTTTTGGAGCGCACGGTATAAAGGTTGGGCAGATACTTCTCACTCAGCACGATATAACCCATCGTCAGCAGTATCTAAATGCGCGGAACACAATCAAAAAGCTACTGGAGTTGCGTACTATTCCTATAATAAACGAGAATGACTCGACAGCAGTTGATGAAATAAAATTTGGCGATAACGATACCTTAGCAGCTTTAGTATCAAGTCTGATTAACGCAGATCTTCTTATAATGCTTACCGATACGGAAGGTTTGTTTACTACTGATCCGCGGCGTGGAGAAGAATTAAAGTTAATATCCAAAGTGGAGGAAATCACCCCCGAGATCGAAGCGTTAGGTGGCGGGGTAGGAAGCAAGATTGCTTCTGGCGGCATGCTAACCAAGATCCAGGCAGCCAAGGTGGCTACCTTTGCTCAGGTGGGAGTAGTCATAGCCAACGGACGGTCCGAAGAGATTCTCTCTAAAATACTTAGGGGAGATAAAGTAGGTACCTTCTTTATGCCACGTGCGAAAGGAATTGACAGCAGAAAGCGGTGGATAGCGTTTGGCAGGACTCCAAGAGGAAAGATTATAGTGGATACGGGAGCAAAGGAAGCTCTTCAAAAGAGAGGTAAGAGTCTGTTACCGGCTGGTGTGACCGATTGTGAAGGGGACTTCGAATACGGAGATGCGGTTGACATTGTAGGAATAGATGGCGCAGTTTTTGCGCGGGGCTTGACTAATTATGGTTGCAGTGAGCTCAGGCGTATTAAAGGGTGTAAGAGCGATGAGGTTTGCAGACTCATTGGTGAGGATTACAGTGAAGAGGTAGTTCACCGCGATTGTATGGTTATTCTTGAATAGGATTTTAGGGTTCGAGTGTCGTAAAACCTGTTGAAATATGTCTATAGCTTAAACTCTGGAATCCTTGAATCCTATGTTTGATTTTAGGTGTGATGTATTACCTTGTGGATGTAGAAGAAATTTAAATAATTGATAAAACAAGTAGGAGGCACAATGACGGTTTTGGAAACAGGGAAAAGAGCGAAAGAGGCAGCTCAGAAGCTTGCAATTGCAGATACTGATTTAAAGAACAGGAGTCTTCTGGCTATGGCGGAATCCCTTCAATCACACTCTTCAAAGATAATTAAAGCTAATAGAATGGACATGGAAGAAGGTAAGAAAAGAAACCTTTCTCCAGCTGTAATGGACCGGCTTTTACTCAATGAAGAACGAATTGAAGAGATGGCACAGGGGCTCAATGAGGTGGCTGAACTGCCTGATCCTGTAGGTGAGATTATTCATGGGTGGAAACGTCCGAATGGCTTAATAATAAACAAAGTGAGAGTCCCCTTTGGAGTAGTAGGAATAATATATGAAGCACGGCCGAATGTCACCGTAGATGCGGCCGGACTTTGTATTAAAACGGGAAATGCAGTGATATTAAGAGGGAGTGATACCGCTTTTAATTCTAATGTTGCATTGGTAGATACGATATCTCAAGCAGCAACTAATGCAGGGCTTCCTCCTAACTCAATTCAGCTAATACGTGATAAAGGAAGAAAGNNATATGTAGACGTCCTTATACCGCGTGGTGGTGCTGGATTAATAAAAGCAGTTATTGAGAATTCTTCAGTTCCTGTTATTGAAACTGGATGCGGTAATTGTCACGTATATGTTGATGCTGAAGCGGACCTCTCTATGGCACAGAAGATTGTAATTAATGCAAAGACCCAAAGGCCAGGTGTCTGCAATGCAGAGGAGACTTTACTTGTTCATGGTAAGGTTGCTTCTGAGTTTTTACCTGAAATAATAAAGGAGCTTCATGAAAGAGGAGTTACCATATATGGATGTCCTGTTACAAAATCCTTGGTTGGGGAAGTTAGCGAGGCAACTGAGGAGGATTGGTACACAGAGTATCTTGAGCTTAAGCTTGCAGTCAAAGTTGTAGAATCATTGGATGATGCTATTTCTCACATTAATAAATACGGGACTAAACATTCAGAAGCGATTGTTACAGGGGACTATCAGGCTGCAAGGCGTTTTTGTGATGAAGTTGATGCGGCTGCCGTATATGTCAATGCTTCTACTCGTTTTACAGACGGCGGTCAATATGGCTTTGGAGCAGAGATTGGAATAAGTACGCAGAAACTTCATGCCCGCGGCCCTATGGGTCTGCCCGAGCTTACTTCTTCAAAGTATGTAGTCTATGGAAGCGGTCAGATAAGAGAGTAAAGATAATAGCTTTGCAATAATAATTGCGGCAAAGGCGAGAAGCACAAGGGGAATTAGTTCGTAACAGGGCTCCTTTGAATGAGGTCGGAGAGTTCGAACTAAGGTTATAGCACTTCCAGCAATTCGACCAGGTTCAATTAGGCTTAAGCTGATAGGCTATAATATAAGCAGAACAGAGCTATATATCAGAATGTTCCTGCAAAACTCGGTTAGATCTCTTCATAAATTCATTTCGGCATTTATCGCACAAACACCAGCAGAACTGGGAAGCTCCGTCAAATGTTCCCACTCGAACTGGAACACAGAGCTTTATATTGTTTGCATGATCCATTCTTTTACCACAGGCTTCACAAATAACACATTTCATATTTGACACCTCCAGGCAGAGAAGTTTGTGCTATTGTGAATGTGCACTTGTGAGTATTCTACACTCATATAGACAAAATAGCAATAAATTTATGGAAAATAATGTAGTATTAAAGGAAATTTTTTGCAGAAAGCACAATAAAGGTAATATCTGGCAATAGCAGAGGCTAAGGATATATCAGCTTAAACTTGGATAAAAAGGTTTATTAAATCATCTAAATACGTATTTATAGATATTTCCAGTGTAGGGAAATCGCTAATTATGGCGGATTATTAATAAATTTGTAAAAAAGGCATTCCCAGGATTAACATGATAGTTTCTATATGGGATGAAGCTGTAAATTATTTTATGTGGAGTGATAATAACAAAAAGGTTAGTTCATTTAGCTATGCTCCACTATGGATATATCTTTTACGGTTACTACCAGTTTGCAGGATTTTACAAACCCCCGTATAATCTTTACATAACTCAGTTAGAGGTACCAAAGATGAAGAAGAAGTCCTCTGTTGGGGTTATGGGTGGCACCTTTAATCCCATCCACTTTGGCCATTTGGTCACAGCTGAAGAGGCATACAGCCAGTTTAAACTAGATAAGGTTATATTTATGCCATCTGGAAAACCTCCACACAAAGAGGTAAGGGAAACAACCCCTGCTGAAGATAGGTATTTAATGACTGTTCTGGCAATTGCCGGTAATCCTCACTTCAGCATTTCCCGCCTTGAAATTGAACGGAAAGGACTTTCTTATACCATAGATACGGTAAAGGAACTTCATAAAACATATGGTTCCTCTTGGGAAATATTCTTCATAACTGGAGCTGATGCAATTATCGAGATATTAACCTGGAAAGATCCTCACCAATTGGCGGAATATTGCAGTTTTATAGCAGCCACCAGACCTGGATATTCTTTGGAGAAATTTCGCCAAGCTCTTTATTTGAAAGAAAACGAGCTTAACAAGTTTAAGCCTAGAATATATTTTATGGAGATACCGGCTTTGGCCATTTCTTCCACTGACATAAGAAAGAGAGTAAAGGAAGGAAAATCTATCAAGTACTTGCTGCCCGATGTGGTAGCCGAGTATATTTATCAGTGTAGGCTTTATGTTGCATAGGAAGGTGATGTAGCTAGTGGTGGAAAGGGAGACGGAATATTCCCTCAGTAGATCAAGTCGGGGACAGCGTAAGCGGCGCCTGGTCGAAAAACGTAAAAAAAGAAGAAGGCGCTATTTCCTGTATGTGTTGATTGCTTTGCTGGCTATTGGTCTAATAGGTTACGGAGTCTCACGCCTGAGTATTAAAATTCCCACAAAAACTCGGACCGGTAATAAGAATTCCCAACCCGTGAAGTCTGAGAATGGTCAAACTTCTAAGAAGGGAAAGGAAAAGAGGGTCACATTCCTGATAGCAGGTGCAAATAAAGTTGACGGCAAGGAGGAAGCAGAGGGAATTTTAGTTCTGGTGCTAAACGAGACAAAGAAACAGCTCTTCGCTATTACGATTCCTGGCAATACGCTTGTGGACATACCTGGATTGGGTTTTGAGAAGGCTAGCCTTGCGTTAAGTTCTGATGGAATGGATGGTTTGTACATAACAATGAAGAACTTCCTTGGCGTTCCTCTTGATTACAGAGTAAAATTGGAATATGAAAACTTTAAATATTTTCTGGATAGAAATTCTTTTGACAGCATGGTTCTCAAGTCTAAAGACACAAATTTGAAAAAAAGTGATGAAGATAAATATTCCAAAGCAATAGCCAAGGTTGAACTTAAGAATACAAAAAAAATACCACTTCCCGTTAAACCTTTAANNCCTATCCATGAAAGTATTGATAGCATGATCGAAGAGGTTTTCGGAATCAAAAAGGAAGCGAGTAAGGTGGCTGCTAGAGTAGTAATCCTTAACGGTTGTGGAGTTCCAGGTATTGCTGCTAAGGTTGCCGAAAAGCTAGTGGAGAATGGATACAAAATTACCGAAAGCAAGAATGCTGATAATTTCAACTATAAAACAACACAGATAATTAGTTTTAAAGCTGATCTAACGGTAGCGAAGAGGATAAGGGAAGTCTTGGGTATTGGTGAAGTAGTCAGGAAACGTGCGCCACAAGACTTGGTAGATATTGCTGTAATTATTGGTAGAGATTACCCGAAGGGAGACTAAAAAACCGTGAGTCCTCAATGGGGAGAAAGGTTTTCTTCCGGTCTGACAGCTAAAAGGCCCCTGACTAATTCTATACTTAAGTAAGAAAGTATAGCCATGAAACAGAAATTATAGAGTTGACCTGTTCATATTCTGGTTTAAATAATTTTAAGGAGGTATGTGTAATTATTGCATAGTCCGAAGAAATTAGTTAGGCTGGCAGCTCAAGCAGCTGCAGAAAAAAAAGCTTATGACATATTAATTCTTGATATCAGCAGTTTGCTTATTATTACGGATTACTTTGTAATTTGTAGCGGGAGAAACATAAGACAAGTAAAGGTAATATCAGAGTTTATACAGGAAAAGTTAGCAGAAAAAGAGGTGCACCCTTTTAGCATTGAAGGTGAAGGCGGAGCAAGGTGGATACTGCTCGATTATATAGATTTTGTGGTTCATATCTTTCTGGAGGAAGAGAGGGAATTTTACCAACTGGAACGTCTATGGAAAG
>JABAOC010007512.1_pt1 | contig 15862 bp, 20 predicted proteins | sample 7062161 | NCBI WGS metagenome assembly JABAOC01 (sample SAMN14538625, study PRJNA623070) | marine sediment metagenome | biome: marine biome [ENVO:00000428]; feature: marine pelagic biome [ENVO:01000023]; material: deep marine sediment [ENVO:00002113] | place: India: Gulf of Khambhat ... | reverse complement strand
CGCCTGGAAAGGGGAGGCCTTCAGTGGCCCTGCCCCACCAGAGAACACCCGGGAACGTCCATCCTGCACACCGAGATATTCACCCGGGGCAAGGGGCAGTTTATGCCGCTGGGGTACAAACCGTCAGCGGAACTTCCGGATGAAGACTACCCGCTGGTGCTGACCACCGGACGCAGCCTCTTCCATTACCATACCGGCACCATGAGCCGAAGGGTAAAAGGCCTCAACGCTTTCCGCAGCGAAGAACTTGTGGAGATAAACCCTCAGGATGCCGCTGCCTTCAGCATTGCCGACGGAGACACGGTGAAGGTGATTTCGCGACGTGGCGCCGTAACCGCCAGAGCCAAAATCACCGAGGCCTCCCCGGTCGGCGTGGTCTTTATGACCTTCCATTTCGCCGAGAGCCCCACCAACCAGCTGACCATACCGGTGCTCGACCCGGTGGCCAAAATACCGGAGTTCAAGGTCTGCGCGGTCAGGATTGAGAAAGCCGCCACCCCCGTCGGCTAAAGCTTGATTGCAAAGCACTCCGGCGAGAATTTCATTTCCCTTTCGTGGTATGATACATCTCGGTAACAACCGGTCAGAACACGGCCTTTTACCGCAGAAAGGAAATCGTCATCAATAAGAGAAAGGGTTTGCGTGCTCTCTTCAGCGGACTGCTGCCTTTTTTTGTGCTGGCACATCTATCGCACCATCTGGTAACCGCTCTGCCGGGCCCGCTCCTGCCCTATATCCGCGATGAATTCGCCCTTGATTACACCCGCGCCGGATTCATCATGTCGGCGTTCGGCGTGGTCTACGGTTTCTGCCAGCTGCCGGGAGGATGGCTTGCCGACCGCCTCGGGCCGCGTATCCTGCTCGCCATAGGTATCATCGGTGTATCAATCACCGGCCTGATGGTTGGCATGGCGCCAAACTATCTTATCCTGATAGCCGGCCTGGTTCTGATGGGCATACTTGGTGGCGGCTATCACCCCGCCGCCACCACCATGATATCAGCCATGGTGGCGCCGGAAAGTCGCGGCCAGGCGCTCGGCTACCACATGATCGGTGGCAGCACCAGCTACTTTCTGGCACCGCTTATCGCCGCCGGCATTGCCGGTGCCTGGGGCTGGCGCAGTCCCTTCATCGTGATGGCCATCTTCGGCATCGGCTTAGGCATTTTCCTCCATATCGTGCTTAAAAAACGCGTGCCGGTTCAGAGAGCAGCAACCCGTGTCACCACCGCCCCCACCGAAGGCTCACCCACCCCCGGCAACTTGCGGCGCGTGATAACCTTAATTGTTACGAGCTCGTTTACGCAGGCCATGGTTATATCAATCGTTTCCTTTGTCCCGCTCTTTCTGGTGGATACTTACCATACCAGCAAGGAGACGGGGGCAGCTTCCATATCTCTCGTTTACTTCATGGGCCTCTGGGCAGCGCCTTTCGGAGGCTATCTCTCGGACCGGTTCGGCCGCATAACGATAATTATAGCCATGGGCCTTACCGCCAGCGCCATGGTCTACGTGCTTAATGTGGTACCTTACGGATTCGGCATCGTTGCCGCGCTGGCCCTTACCGGCATCGCCCTGTACTTCAATACCACCGTGGCGCAGGCATACATTGTCGACGAGACCCCCACTAGGCATCGCTCCACAGTGCTCGGATTTTACTTCTTCGCCAATATGGAAGGCACCGGAGTGCTGACCCCGGTGCTGGGTTACCTGATAGATAACTTCGGTTTCTACACGAGCTTCACCATCAGCAGTGCGGCCATTGTGATTGTGCTTACCGTCTGCTCCAGCCTGCTGTGGCTGGGCCGGAGGTAACAGGCTGGTTCGAGAAGATATGGGCGTCAATTTATAATGACGTGCTCCTCCACAACGTACCTTGTTATCTTGCTTCTAATCATAAATTTATCTTCATCATCCAGCAGCGGTTTCGCCTCGTCGGACTGTCGCCAAGTGCGTGAGCTTCTATACGCATCAAGGTCGTCGAACCATAATTCAGCGAGTCCATCTGCTTCGTATTCAAGACCGGGAATTTTGACCGGATGGTTTTGTACATATCTCCTCAAACCGGGAATGATTTGAGCCGCCAGAGGCCCATGTTTTTCCCTCCAGTACTTGTAAAACTCTTCATCACTAAGGCCGGGTTTTTTATATATCAGCGCAATCAGCTTTATCATATTATCTCCTTCCTGAGTTCAAAATAACTTGAGCTATGCTCTCAGGCTCAGTCAAATTTGAAATCGTAAGAGATGAACCTCTGGACATGCGGAACGTGGTTCAGATAGCAGGACAAAGATGATTCTTCAGATGTTCACTTAACCTTCGGCGCTAATTTCATACAACTCACGAACAGTTGGCTTCTCGAATAGCCCTTGATATCTTTTTACTCGTTCTTGATAAGCGCCACCCTGTGCATCGGCATTAATCACTTCTTTGCTATCCCAAAAGGATAGGGCAATACCTTTTCCTGTTTCATGGTCAGTAAATAGCCAGACTCCGCGATAGCCCTCTCGTGATTTTGCCGCCGGCATATCATAGCCTTTGAACTGTTCGATAACCACATCCATCTTGCCGCTCTTTACTTTGAAATATGTCAAGCTTGCAATCATACATCATTACTCCTTTCCCTATCTGGTGCTATGTTAAGGTTGAGAAAAATAGCTAGCTTTTCCGGCTCTTCTTCACCTCTTCCATTCTGGCCACAAAGTCACTTCTAGTTGGGGAGAAGGCGTCAATGACCTGAGCCCTCTCCGTAAAATAGGCCCCGTGCTCGGTATTCGATGGTAAAACGATGACGTCCCCCTTATCAACGTGATAATGTTTACCCTCAATGACAAAATCAATGGAGCCGTCTATTACTATCACCATTTGCTCATGTTCGTGGCGGTGAACAGGGACTACGGCATCCGGTTTAGCGCTGACGAAACTGAGGGTCATCCTTTCCGCAGATACAATCTGAGCATCACTGCCGGGGGCCAGCTCTATGGCGGGAACATCGGTGTAGCGAGTAACGTATCTGTTGTATTCTTCCTGACTGGCCTGAGGTTCTTTTCTCTCCATTAATACTCCCCTTTCGTTATTTATATTCTTCGCTGAGCTTGATGATGGTCTCTGCTAATTCCTTTGCTTTCTCAAGCTCTTCACGACGAGTGTAAAGCCGAATATCCTCAAAGGACATCCCTTTACTCGCACTGCCTAGCCTTGTCAAAGCAGCATACCCAACAATCCTATTAAAAATCACCATGAAATTTCTTCTTGCCTCTGGTGGAAGGAGAGATTCTTTGACAAATCTCACATGAATGTGTTCTTTTTGTCGCTCCATCTCCTCTCTTTGACGCTTCTTTTCTTCATGTGTGAATGTGACACCTTCTATAAATACTCTGGTGAAGTCAACACCTTTTGCCGCTACGTCGAAGCATGTTTGACGCCATATGTCAGTTAGCGGGTGGTAATAGCCTGCCCAATAGTTGGTAGCAAATACCGTATCTCCAGGTTGCGCTTGTTTAGTCAATTCAATAGAAACCTGTACCATATGGCGAGACTTTACTAGAATTTCACCATCTACTGCACCTTTAGTAAATCGCATGGCTTCGTCTTTCGCTGAGTGCGCGAGGTGTTTCAGATACGGGTCAGCGTCTTCCAGTTTACTCAAAGTGACTGGCAAATTGAGCGCCTTGTCTTCCATGTCAGCAACTTCCCCACTGAACTGAGATATCACGCGTCTTAATTCTCGTAAGGCAAAGAACACCGTCCCCACAAAGAGACCGTACAGTATGGATATAGGAACATCTCTGGTCACGAAGCCAGCAACTATAGCAACAACAGCAGCAAGCCCAAACTCACCAAGCCACCATAGCCATTCTTTGCCCACATTCCACCTCCTTGAAAATGACTAGGGCGCCAGCAACCGTCAGGTAATTTCGGTAACTCATATCCTTTTTACCATCATACTCTAGTCCAATATGCTGTTTTAAAGGTGTTCAATCAGGTAAACAACATTATCCACCCTTGCAGTTAATAAAGTCAATTCTTTTACTGGTGGGTTGGTTTTGGCTCCTGGGTTAAAGAGATCCGGGTTATTCCCAGGAGTTACACATCGCGAAACGGGGCTCGCCTAGACTGAAAAGAGTACCATACGCCTCATAACTTACCCCATGCAGCTTTCCCTATAGAGCGGAGTGCCACGTTGGGAATCTGCGCTTCCGCGAACAGGAATCGGCTACTCCCCTCCCCACCACACCACCAGAGCTGATGTTCCTGGAAAACGGGCACATGAGGTCAATAACTTACCGGTTAACGGCCGCCTGATTATGTGCTAAAAGTCACTACTAGCAAAGTTACGGTTTATGAGCTCACCCGGTGGCAATATATCTCTGGGCCACATTTTGCAAGCGCCAGCCCCAGAAAGCGGAATTCAGCAATATAATCCCGCCAGTGATAAGGGCAAACATATAACTTCCGTTGATTTCAAATATCCATCCGCCAAAGTAAGGGCCTATCGTGGCGCCAACTTGATTTACCAGGAAAGTGAACCCCATCATTCTCCCGGCTATCCCAGCAAGATACCTTTTAATTATTGCTGAATAATAATATACTGGTCACATGCTGAATATTTGGAAGCGCTTTATAACTACAGGCATTATCTATCCCGCTATCGCCGGTTTCTTTATATTGCTGGAATATATCACCCTCCTGGGTTTGATACGATATGTTCTCATCCGCAGACTACGTTTCAGGTGGCACATATTGTATTCTCAACTTGCCGTTGACCTGTACGTTCTGTTCTGGTTTGCTACCGAGCTGGCGGTATTTCTATACCCGTTTACTTCTTTGGTTATAACCCGGGTCTTTTCTTATATTTTTTTGTGGAGAATTGCTGACATTGTCCAGTCCTGGTTCAATGTAACGGTTCGCCCTCCCTACCAGTCAGCGCCGCCCAGAGCACTGGCCCTTGTCCTGCTGAACTATATGGAAATAATATTGATTTTTACCGTAATTATTTTTAGTTACCAGGATAATTTCTTTCACCGGCCCATTTATATGTATAACGCATTCTTCTCCAGCGTCAGTGTTATCATTCCGATGGTAGACCCGGTGATTGCCCCCCTCACGCTAACCGGCATCGTCATATATTATGGGGAAATCGCTTTAGGGCTGATATTTTTCATAGTTATTATTCAACGGACCCTGGCTCTTTTCTCTCATAGATAAAGGGGGCTCTGAAAAAACCAAAATAAAAAAGCAGGGCGTTTCATAACACCCTGCTTATACATTCAAGCTATAAAGCTTCTGTTATTATGCTTCTTCCTTGATACCCTGCCTTATGTTGCGCTTGATTACGTCCACAACTCCGATATTATCATAGCGCTCCTGCATGACCCTGATAGTCCGCAGCACTTTCTGGGTTATATCGAGCTGAGCCCGCTCCAGTTCCTCGAGTCTTTTTTCGATGTTGCTTAATACCGGTTGCAGCCAGCCTGAGGCAGCATAAAACTGCTGCGCCTTGTCAAGGTCTTCCGTCAAGCTTACGACCTTCCCCTCCAGCTCAGCCGCCTCCTGCTCTTTCTGGCGGAGCAACTCGGCAAGTTCCGCCTTCTGTGACTCGCTCGCCTCCAGCTTGCTGCGGGCGGCGCTGATGGCCATCTTTATCTGCTTGTTCTCTTTCTCCAGCTCGAAATGTGCGGTTTGCAGGCAACTGGTGCAGTAAATTGACGTGCTTTTATCCAGTTCCTTGCCACACTGAGAACAGACGGGGAGTTGTACTCTGGCTGGTTTACTGATGCGGCATTCCTTGCACCGCGAGGGCAGATTGAAACCTTTTAACTCGTAGAACTCTTGCTCCGCTTTGGTCAAGATAAATTCTTTACCACACTGACGGCAGTTTAACTGCATATCAGTTTCCCTGACCATTTGAAGCCCTCCTTATATCTCACGTATCCGGGTTTCAAGCCATACCGAGGGTTTGGCAAACAGCAAATTTATTATGTTATCCTGCTGATAACCCATAATATACCACATATTTTCCCGTTTTGCACTACTTAAATCGAGCCTGCGGAAAAATTTTTTTTGTCTCTTTTTGGAGTGCCGGAAATACGCCTGGAACAGCTGCAAATCGTTTTAGCTAGCGGGCAGCGTGCTCCCGAACGTAGTCCATGTCCAGCGTCACCCCGAGCCCGGGACGCTCCGGGATATCAAGGTAACCGTCCTTCATAACAAACTGCTCATGAGTAACTTTATCGCGGAATGGATGCGGGGAGCTGTCATACTCGAAAAGCGGCTCCGCCGGGAAGCGGCGTTCCGGAAAGTTAGGCAGAACGGCGAACAGTTGCAGGGCACCGGCGAGGCCGATATTTGTCCCCCAGACATGGGGAATAAGGGGCACGTTCCAGGCACTGGCCAGAGCCAGTATGCGCATCATCTCGGTAAATCCCCCGGCGGCGCAGAGGTCGGGCTGCAGGATATCCACGGCACGCCGGGTAATCAGTTCACGGAAGCCAAACCTGGTATATTCACACTCGCCGCCGGTTATCAAAATATTGGACTTCTGCTTCACCTCCACGTAGCCATCGATGTCCTCCGGCGGCACCGGCTCCTCGAGCCAGTACACATTGTAGGCCTCCATCTCGCGGGCCAGCTGAATCGCCTCGGATGCATTGTAGGCATGGTTGGCATCAACCATCAGCTTAATTTCATCGCCGATGGCTTCCCTCACCGCACGAACGTATTCCATATCCGTCTCGATGCCGTAGCCCACCTTGAGCTTCATTGCCGAGAAGCCGCTCTTTTTGTAGCCGAGCGCCTCCGCCACGAGCGCATCTTTGATGCTGGGCACATGCTGCGGCTCGTAGAGTCCGGTAGCATAAACCCGGGCACGACGGCGGTAGGCCCCGCCCAGCAGTTTATAAACGGGCACGCCCAGCGCCTTCCCTTTAATATCCCACAGGGCGATATCGACGGCGCTGAGGGCGCAGACGGGCAGGCCTTTCTGTCCCTGGTCTCTAGTCCGGTTGTAGAGGAAATCCCATATAACAATGTTCTGAAAAGGGTCTGCCCCGATGAGCAGAGGAGCATAACCATCCTGTATCATAGCGGCAACTATCTTTGCCGGCCCACCGATATACATCGCCTCCCCCACTCCTTCGATACCCTCATCGGTGGAAATCACACACAGGGCAGTTTGGCGCCTATCAGTCACCCACAGCGACCAGCCAAATGCCTGGTCGCCCAGCAGTCCTTCCAGCACGTAGGTATTGACACCGGTTATCTTCATCTGCTTCCAAACCTATTTTTTTGCTGCGTTGCGTGCTTTTTCCACGGCCAGTCTGGCGCTCCAGATTAGCAGAGCATCATCACACTCAACGGTGTTGAAGGTAAACCCTTTTTTAATTGCCCATTCAATATTATCCATGATACCGAACATACCGGCCGGCTTGCCATATTTGGCTGAGGCTTCCAGAACCCGGTCAAAGGCCGCCTGGTAACGCGGAGCGTTCCAGTCCGGCGGCGCACTGAAGCCAAGGCTCACCGAAAGGTCCCAAGGGCCGATGTAGCAGGCATCGATGCCGGGCACGGAGAGAATCTCATCGATATTGTCCAGCGCTTCCTGCGTCTCTATCTGTATGGAGATGAGAAGCTCATCGTTAGCCGTCTTATAATAGTCGGGGTCGAACATACCGGCGCGCCGCGGACCATAGCCCCGTATTCCCTCCGGCGGGTATTTGCAGTATCTCACCAGGTTTTCCGCTTCCTGTTTGGAGTTTACCCAGGGGACAAGGACGCCGTAGGCGCCAAGGTCCAGCACCCGCTTTATCACCACATGGTCATTCCACTGTGGCCGCACAATGGGGACGCAGTCGCTTCCCTTCATCGCCTGCATCATGCGCTGAAGCGTTTCGTAACCTGTCGGCGCGTGCTCGCTGTCGAGCAGCAGCCAGTCAAATCCCACCTGCGAAAGCCACTCCGTGACATCCGGATGTCCAATCTCGACGAATGTCCCGATTACCGCCTCCCCCCTCTTCAGCTTCTCCTTCAGAGGGTTCTTCAATACGTTTACCTCCTGTCTTTTCTGTAATTTCCGCCAAAATCCGCCACATTCTAGCAGACCCCTTTGCAAAGTGTCAAAACAATGTCAGGGACATCATTTCGCTAGGCCAGTCTTACCTTGCCTTGACAAACTTCACTGCCGTCAAATAATATTGGCCGAAAGGAGGGCGCAATGAAAGTCACCGATATGGTCAGCACCGCGCTTTCCATCTCCATCCCATGGCCCTTTGTGAGCGGCGTTGCCGCCGAGAAAGCAAACCCGGTGGTGGTGCAGCTTTTCACTGATGAAGGACTGGAGGGAATCGGGCTGGCCTTTACCTGGAATGACCAGCGTGTGAAATCGTTGAAAGCCTGCGTTGACGACCTGAAAGAGACCATTGTGGGACAGGATATATTTCGCTGGGCCGAAGCCTGGCAGAAACTCTGGAAAGTTACCCAGTGGATGGGGCATCAGGGGTATCCCATCTATGCCCTTTCCGCCATCGATACCGCGCTCTGGGACCTGCGGGCGAAAGCGCTGGGGATGCCGGTCGCCCGTTTACTCGGTGGTTTCCGCGATGAAGTGCCCGTCTATGCCAGCCACCTCCTTTTCCTCAACTGGAGCATTGACCGGTTGCAGAAAGATGCTGCCTCGTTGGTGAAGCAGGGCTTCCGCTTTATGAAAATGAACATGGGCAACAAGCCGTTCCAGGTCGAGCTGGAAAGGCTGAAGGCGGTGAGAGAGGCGGTTGGGGACGATATTGATATAATGGTTGACGTGAACTGGGCATGGACGGTGCCCCAGGCAGTTGAGATGGGGCGAGAGCTGGAGAAGCACCGCGTGTACTGGCTGGAAGACCCGCTCACCAGCAACGACCCCGCGGACTGGGCCCTGGTCACCAACGCCCTGGCCCTCAGGGTGGCCGGTGGTGAGACCCTTACCAGTAAACATGATTTCCGCCGCGTGTTTGAGAATAAGGCACTGGACGTACTGATGCCGGACCTGCAGCGGGTGGGCGGCGTCACCGAATGGATAAAGGTGGCGGCGATGGCCGAGGCATGGCACCTGCCTGTGGCCAGCCATGTCTTCCACGAGTTCTCCGCACATATGGTGGCGGCCATCCCTAACGGTCTCATCGTGGAATATATGCCCTGGTGGGAATTCCTGTATAAAGAGCCCCTGCCACTCAAAGATGGCTGCCTCAAGATTCCTGATAAGCCCGGTTTCGGTCTTGAGCTTGACTCTGAGGTTATGAAAAAATACGCCTTTAAATAGCCTGGAAACTGGCTCGCCAAGGAGGTGAGAGATTTGCTGAAGCTCGGGTTCATTGGCGCCGGACCGGTGGGCACCGCCTTTGCCGTAAACCTGTCGAAGCGCAACTATGAAATCGTCGGCGTTTTCGACGTGGTCAAAGAGGCAGCGCAGCGCTTTGCCGCTGATATCCCCGGATGCCGGATATTTGAAAAAGCCCAGGAACTGGTTGATAGCGCCGATATGGTCTTCATCACCACTCCTGACGACATCATCCCCAGGGTCGCTGCCGAACTGAAGTGGCGCACCGGACAATCAGCCGTCCACTGCAGCGGCGCCAGTACGGTGCATTCCCTGGACGCTGCTAGAGAGCAGGGGGCCATGGTGGGCGCCATCCATCCCTGCCAGACCTTTGCCGGGAGGGAGCAGGCCATCGCCAACCTGCCCAACTCCACCTTCGCCATTGAATCCGAAGAGCCTTTGAAAACGACGCTCACCGAAATCGCCATGTCGCTGAACGGCGACTTGGTTTATCTCACCTCCGAGGATAAAGCCCTCTATCACGCCGCCGCCTGCATCGCCTGCAATTACTTCTTCACCCTGGTTGATATCGCCACCGACCTCTGGCAGAATTTCAGCAAGTCCAAGGAGGAGGCCGCCAAAGCGTATATCCCGCTCCTTCAGGGCTCGGTGAACAACATCGCCAGCATCGGCTTTCCCGGCTGTCTTACCGGCCCTATCGCCCGGGGCGATATCAAGACGATAAAGAGCCACCTCAACGCGCTGCAGAAGTATGCCCCGGATATTTTACCGCTCTACAAAGAGCTTGGACTCAAGACCATACCCATCGGCATCGCCAAAGGCACCCTGAGCCAGGAAAGGGCTGAAGAGCTGCGCGCCCTGCTTGAGAGCAAGCAAGAATAGAGCAGGTTCTGGGAAAGAGACCTGAATGAAATTGGATGTTGTGCATTCGGAACGATGAAAAGATTATCGCTCAGAGTCTGGGCTCTGGTAACCATAACGCCCGTTTTCGCGGCCATTATTATCCGCATTATCTGGGAACTGGCGGTTAACTTCTCCACCAGCGGTCTGGTAATGTCAGCTCTGGTCATCGTCGGCGTTCTCGGCCTGTATGGCCTCCTCTTTTATCTCATCCTGAAGCCGAGCCTTAAAGTACTCACCAGCCTCCCCGTCTGGATTGGTATCGCAGTCCTGACGACAGGCGGCGTGGTTGGTGCCAGCATCCATATGACGCGCTTCCTTCCTTCCCCCCAGTCCGAACTGCCCTGGAGCCTGGTTCTCGCCCTGCTCTATGGATTCGCCATGTTAAACGCTTACTGCATACTCCTCCTGTTTGTCTGGTCGCTCTGGAAAAAGAGACAGCGGAAAGAATGAAACATGGACAGAGACCAGTTCGAGTGGCTCGTGTTCAAGGCTGTTGACGACCTGCCCGGCGAGTTCCGCGAGCGGATGGACAATATCGATGTCGTGGTGCAGGACGAACCGACATCCAGCCAGCTGGCTGAGGCCGGGTTGAAGCGTGGAGAAACCCTGCTGGGGCTTTATGAGGGAGTGCCACTGACCCGGCGAAGCCGTGCCTACGGCATGGTGCCGCCGGACAAAATCACCATTTTCCAGAAGCCAATTGAGGCCCGATGCCGCAGTGAGACCCATATCCAGCGGGAAGTACAGCGGGTGGTGAAACATGAAATCGCCCACCACTTCGGCATCGGCGATGCCAAGCTGAACCAGCTGGAACGAGAAAATTAATATTTTTCTTACAAAAGGCCTAACTTATCCTCCGTTCTTCCGTTATTAAACATATAGACTAAACTATGCAACGGGGGGGGTTGGTACTGAAAATGAACAAAGTCAGGATGTCGATGGTCAGCATTGTTCTGATAATTTCACTCCTGTTTGGCGGTATCGCTTATGCTCAGGACGAGGAATTNNAGGAATTACCTGATCCCGGAATCACGCCGGACAGCCCTTTCTACTTTTTGGACACTTTCGGTAAGAAACTTGGCCTCATGTTCGCCTTCGGCGACGAGGCAAAAGCGCAGAAGGCCCTTGAATATGCTGAAGAGAGGCTGGCCGAAGCCAATGCCATGGCACTGAAAAACAAGCTGCAAGAGATGACGCAGGCAGCGGGCAGCTATGATGAGTTTATGGCCATGGTTCAGGAGAAGCTGCAGGCGGCAGGTGAGCAGGGCTTATCTGCCAATATATCGGAAGAAGTGGCACTGGCAACGGAGAAACATCTAGCCGTTCTTGACATAGTCAAAGACAGGGTGCCGGAGGAGGCCAGAGAAGCGCTCAATCAGGCCCGGGAACGGTCACTCAGCGGGCAGCAGAATGCACTGCGCGCCCTTGCCAGGCATAAAGTAGAGAGAGCCACCGAGATTAATATGGAAAGCATTCGGAACCGCCTGCAAAGAGCCTTGGGAAAGGCGAGTGAAAACGCCACCGTTGAAGTGGAAACCGCCATCGAAGATGCGGAAGAGCTGCGCCGATTTGGCCAAGAGATTTCAGAAATCGCTTGGGGGCTTAGTGAAAATACTACCGCAGTAGATGAGCTCGTAGCCAAAGCCACCTCGGTACATCTGGAAGTCCTAGCCCAGGTTCACGAAAAAGTGCCTGAGCCAGCCAAAGAGGTAATTGAAAACGCCATGGCCAACGCCCTGCAAAACCGCGAACAGGCGATTGAGCGGCTGCGAAATCGGTCGGCTCCGGTTAATATACTGGAGGACGTCCCAGCACTGCAGCAGATTCAACCTGAGGTAATGGAGAGAATACAAAACCGAATTCAAGAAAGGCTTCAGGCAGGAACTGACAATCAGTCAGTCGAACAGGTTCAGGAAAGGATTCAGGAGCAGCTGAAAAAAAATGTGCCGGAGCCGATATCAAATCTGAAACCGGAAACATCTCTAAATACGAGTCCGAACAACGCCAGCGAAATAGGTACAGGTGAAAGAAAATAAAAGCAGCCGTTGCTGACGTTAGGCTTCAGTCTTCAGCTCTTTGACCATGTACTCGCCCAGCGAGCGGTAGCCGGACTCGGTGCGGTAATACTCGCGGGCGCCAACCCCGCTTAGCACCAGTATCTTCCGGGCTTGAAACTCCTTCGCGGCAATTCGTTCCGCCTCTCGCAGAAGTGCCCGGCCGATGCCTTTATGCTGCGCCGCATCCGGTCGCTTCCCGGCCAGCGGCACCTCGGGGCCAAAGGTATGTAATTCCCGGATTATGGCCAGATTCCCCTCCCGTTCCTGCCCCAGAGCCGGCACCGGTCTGTCCTGAACCCGCAGCCGCAGCAGCCCGAAAAGCGTTTCCCTTTCATCCTCAAAAGAAAGGAAAATCTCCCGGCCACCGGACGCCTCATAGTCCATCTGCACCAAGTGAGGTTCCTCTATCTCCCAACCATCCCGCGCCCGGTGCCCGTATTCACGGCAGCGAATACATTTGCATTCCAGTCCCTTCTCCTGCAGTCGTTCTTTAAGCAGACCGCGCAGGGAATCCCTGGGGCCACCGGTGATGAATTGCGGCGGTATGTCGCGCAGCACCCGGGAAATCCTGACGTACCCGGGCACCATCGCCTTTATATCCACCAGCAGATTGACCATGGTATCGAAATCGTACGGAATGAAGCGCCCTTCTTGATACCATTTTTCCAGTTCGGTCCCCTCCACGACCATGGTCGGGTACAGCTTCAGCCCGTCCGGCCGGAAGCTGGCATCCTCGAACAGCTTCTGGGATAACGCGAGGTCTTCCTCGGGGCTTGAGCCGGGCAGCCCGGGCATCCAGTGATAGTACACCTTGAAACCGTGGTCCTTGAGAAGGGCGGTGGCACGGATTACATCCTCCACCAGGTGTCCCCTTCGCACCAGACGGTAAATATCGTCGCTCAGTGTCTGCACTCCGAGCTCGACACGCGTGGTGCCGAACTCGAGCATGCGCTCTATCTCTTCCTGAAAGCACCAGTCGGGCCTGGTCTCGATACACAGTCCGGTGCAGCGGTGCTCGGCAGTCTCATTCCGGCGCTTCGCCTCCTCCAGCGTCGCCGACTCTCGCTCATTCATCGCATCGTAGCACCCCTTGATGAACTCATACTGGTAGTCCAGTGGCTGCGCCAGAAAAGTACCGCCCATGATTATCAGCTCCACTTTATCCGTGGGGTGGCCCATTTCTTGCAGCACCCGCAGCCTCATCGCCACCTGTTGACGGGGCTCGTAATCGCACTTTCTGGCCCGGAATACGGCCGGCGATTCCGGCGTATAGCTGCGCGGTGTATCGGCGAAGGTCGGGCAGTAAAGGCACTGTCCCGGGCACTTCATGGGCCGGGTCATCGCCGCCACCGGCGTCACCCCGGATATCGTCCTGGCGAGTTTTTTCATCTTTGCCCTGTTATAATATAGTATCGATTTCAGTTTATCAGATTGCACCGATGGCAACAATTAAGGATGTATTCGACCAGATTGCGCCGGGCTGGTATAACTTCCGGCACCGGTCCATCTTCAGACGCGAACTGGATTCTCTGGCGGCGAGGTGGCGGGGAGGAAAGCTACTCAACCTGGGCTGTGCCCACGGCCCCGACTTCCTGCCCTTCAAGTCTGATTTTGAACTGCACGGCGTGGACTTATCCCCGGAGATGCTCGTTTTTGCCCGGAAATACGCCCAAAAATACGAATTCAGGGTAGAGCTAGCTCTTGCCAACGTCTGTTCACTGCCGTACCGCGATAACGCTTTTGATTATGCTATCTCGGTGGCTACGTATCACCATGTCAAAGGCAAAACCGATAGACTGGCCGCGCTGCGGGAACTCCAAAGAGTGCTGAAGCCCGGCGGCCAGGCCTTTATAACTGTCTGGAATCGCTGGCAGCCAAGGTTCTGGTTCAAAGGCAGGGAGATTTCGGTTCCATGGCGGACAAAAGAGAGGACGCTTTATCGCTATTACTATCTATTCACTTATTTTGAACTGGAAAAGCTGGCCAAAGAGGCCGGGCTGGAAGTGATTCAATCCTTCCCCGAACAGGGCCACCGGTTCCCGATAAAATTTTTTTCCCGAAATATCTGTCTGCTACTGGGAAAGACTTAACCATACTGGCAAAAAGGTGTAAGATAGAGATATGTTGGTCAAAATCAAATGTCCCGCCTGCCAGACCGAGGGCAGCCTGTCGCTGGTTGAGTCCAGCTATGAGGGCCCGTACAAATGCTGGAAATGCCGCGCCCTCTTCACCATTACGCTGGAAAACGATAAACTCACCTCCTGCGAACCCCTGAGCGAAGAGGAGTTTCAGAAGCAGCAGGAAATCAAGGCCCTCAAGGACAAGCTCAATCGACAGTTCCCAGGAAGACAGGACACGGGCTAGCTCCTCGCCGTTTGCCAAGTTATTCTCTTTCTGGCTATACTTTTGGTTACCATTTCACGTCACCTTGGAGTATTTGCCGTGAATAGACGCAGCCATGTAAATAAAAAAAGGAGGCTCCCGCCAATGCTTATCCCGACGATTATCATGGGGGTGATTGCCGTCGCCCTTCTCTATATCGGCTATCAGCGAGGGAGCGGGGAATACATTGTGGGCCTGAAATCAGCCGGTAGCCTGCTGCTCCAGATTACTCCCCTTCTCATTCTGGCCTTTATCGTAGCGGGCATGGTGCAGGTCCTAGTCCCTCATGAAATAATATCTCGATGGGTCGGCGCAGAATCTGGTTTCCGTGGCATTCTGATTGGCTCCGCCCTCGGAGGTATTATGCCCGGTGGTCCTTTCGTCAGTATGCCCATAGTCGCCGGGCTGTTACGCACCGGAGCCGGAATAGGCACGATGGTGGCACTTCTGACCTCATGGTCGCTACTGGCCATCAGCAGAATGCCAATGGAAATAGGCTTGCTGGGCTGGAAATTCACCCTCATCCGGCTTGCCTGCGTCTTCTTTTTCCCGCCGATTGCCGGTTTCATCGCCAACAGATTTTTTTCCAACATTAATGTTATCTAAATAATGAATGTCAGGAGGATATAGTTATGGCCAAAATAATCAACATGGTCTCCACCGAATGCCAACCGGAGGTCGAAGAGAAATTCAACAAATGGTACAGCGAGGTGCATATCCCGCTGCTGTTCAAGTTCAAAGGGATGAAGAAGGTAACCCGCTATAAAATATTGAACAAAACCGGCGAGTTCCCGACCTATCTTGCCATCTACGAATTTGAAAACCTGCCCGAATATCAGGCATACAGCAACAGCCAGGAGTTGGCCGATGGCAGGGCCGAGATGAATGAGACCTGGAAAGATGGCGGGTGGGAAATCAAGTCGCGCGTGCAGTATGAGGAGATAAAGACCTGGGAAAGGTAAAATACTTGCTTTTCTTTAGCACTTTTAGAGGCTCGCTTGCCTCTGAAGCTAACCGAATGTTAGAATAAGGCTTGTCCGTTAAACGTATGGGCCGCTAGCTCAACTGGCAGAGCAGCTGACTCTTAATCAGCCGGTTGGAGGTTCGAGTCCTCCGCGGCTCACCATTGGGGAAGTGTCGGAACTGGCAGACGAGCATGACTTAGGATCATGTGCCGCAAGGCGTGGGGGTTCGAGTCCCCCCTTCCC
>JABAOC010025391.1_pt2 | contig 15863 bp, 13 predicted proteins | sample 7062161 | NCBI WGS metagenome assembly JABAOC01 (sample SAMN14538625, study PRJNA623070) | marine sediment metagenome | biome: marine biome [ENVO:00000428]; feature: marine pelagic biome [ENVO:01000023]; material: deep marine sediment [ENVO:00002113] | place: India: Gulf of Khambhat ... | reverse complement strand
TCAAGGGTTCTCTGGGATTCCCGAGGAGAAACCCTTCAACAAGTTTATCAAGCAAGAGACGGGGAAGGAAATTCGTGAGATTATCCCATTGGCAGCCTATCTTGCCGTTTAAAACATATATTCTTTACAAAAACATACCTTGATGGTTGTTAGAACATAATTTTTAAAACTTTAATGTGAAAGTATTTTGTTGTCTCTCTTTATATGTTATAGTATATTTCTTATTCAATGAAAAAGACCAATTTTGAATCTTTTTTCTGTTAATAAGTCATAAACAAGGAGATTCAGAATAGAACTTTGAGCAAGGACTCGAAAGGTTGGAAAAAACACAATTTGTTTCGAAATACAAAAAAAACAAGTAATATGGAGTAGTAAATCAATGCGGATTGAAATTATTGCAAAAATGCCCCACGCTTTTGTCCACGAATGCAAGAAGTGTAACTTCACACGACTCACTGGAACCAAAGATTTCAGACAGACCCAATTCGACACATTCCCTCAGGATGTAAAACGAAACATGGAACGAACCCTAAAAATCCTCTCCCTGCTCGAACAGGATTTTCCACGGGGCTCCATCGAAGTTCATGTTACAAACCCTCTTAATTTGCGTGTGGGTTGGAGACTTCGAAAAATGAAGGAAAAAGACCCCATTGTGCTGGTTGATGAACAGATTGTTTTTAGGGGAGAAGTTCCAGAATATATGGATTTGAAAAAATATCTCNNTTACTAAGTGTGATCAGAAAGCCTGGCGCCCTTCTTAGAATTGATTATCAATTTAACGGATATTGGATGCTCTTAAAAGGCTCTGATTCGATTTACATTTATCTAAATGGCATGTTTCAAGCTTAAGAGGATTTTGAAAAAAAAATCTCTTAAGAGATTCTAATTCTTGTTCAGGCGAAATCGAATCCAGTCATAGGTTATTTGTTGAGTAGCCAAACTTGATGCAAAAACTTTTAGGGAGATTTCCACCTGCGCTATCTTTAACCCTAAATCATCTGAATTTGCTAATTCAGCATTTAGTCAAATTAGGTAGGTTGAAGAAAAACAAAGATAGAGGATTATCCTCTCAAATTCATGCGGAGTAGGGGAAAAAATGGCTTTCTATAAGAAAAAGGAAGAAAAGATAGAAGAAAAACCAAAAAAGAAGAAAGAGGAGAAGATAGGAGTAAAAGGAGCAATTCGAGACCTAATATACGGTGGGGCAATGCATGGCCTAGTACGTCAAGCTCTAAAGACGCGAATGTATTTAGAGCACCTCTTTATGCTCATTACCATGGGGGATATGATGGGAGTTCCGATCTTACCGCCGTACTATTCCTTAAGGCTGGTCCCCTACGTTGTTCCCCAAATAACCACTTGGAAACGACGAATGCTCAAAGAAAGAGATATAACTGACTCGTTCTACTGATATAGAGTAAAGAAACACAATATGGGATGTTTACTCATGAGTCAAACATATAGAAACTTTTTTCAACAAAGTCCAAACGTTTCGGTTCTGATCTTCGCGGGCAAAGGTGGTCTTGGTAAAACTACATTCGCTGCAGCTACAGGCCTCCACATGGCAAAACAAGGGAAAAAGGTTTTAGTCTTTAGTACAGATCCTCAAGCATCGTTATCAGACATTTTTGAGCGTGACATTTTCGGCAAGGGAGAAATTGAGGTCCGGCCGAATCTGTGCGTAATGGAGATTGATGCGGATAAACGCATCGCTGCTTACCAAGATGAAATTCGGGAACGAATTAAGGAGATGTATGGGCTCGCAGAGGTCCCTCCAGAGATCGAAGAATACATCGCAAGCGCTTCTGCGGAACCAGCAATGCATGAAAGTGCCTGCTATGACGCCATGGTGGACTTGGTGTCTGAAGGTAGGTATGATTTGTACATTTTTGACATGCCCCCATTTGGACACGGTGTCCGGATCATCGCTATGGCAGATGTTTTAACAGCATGGATTGAAAAAATGGCGGAAAGCCGCGAGAAAAGCAAAGAATACGATCGGGTAGCTTCAACTATGCGTGGAGGGTCAACTGAAGATAAAGCGACCGAAGATGCAATTATGGAGGAACTTGGAGAGATTCGAGATAAATTAAGTTCATTTACCAAGATGCTTCAAGATAAGAAACGCACAGGCTTCTTTATGGTGTTAATTCCAGAAAAGATGGCGATTCTGGACACCCAGCGAGCTCTTGATATGTTTGGTCAATTTGGCATTAGTCTAACGGGAATCCTTGTCAATATGGTCTATCCACCTCAACTCCTTCAAGACGAAAATCTGTCTCCCTACTTGAAAAATCGAATCCTCATGCAACAGAACTACATGAAGGAGATCGACAAAATCTTTGGTAAAGACATGAAAGGAGTTTGCCCTATGTTTGATCGCGAACCTAAGGGTCTGGACAGGTTAGACAATGTAGCGGATGCTTTATTCTCTTGGGTGAAAAAATAGGAGGAACAAAAGAATGACAGTTAGTTTGGAGGAATTTGTAAAGAACAAACCGGATCTGAAGTACTTTTTCTTCGGAGGTAAAGGGGGGGTTGGAAAAACCATCGGAGCGGCAGGAGTCGCGTATTATTTCTCAGAAATTTTGGGTAAACGAACGTTACTCGCTTCGCTCAACCCAGTCCACTCACTCTGTTCATTGTTTAGACAGGATCTCGCTGGGGGAGATCTAGTGCAGCTTGAAGGACCAGCCAATCTCTATTGCTGCGAGGTGGAGATCCAAGATCAAGTTGAGAAGTTCAAGAAGGAAATCGAACAGAAGATCTCTCAGTTCCTGAAATATGCCGACATTCCTATCAAAACAAGTGACTTCGTGGACATCGCTACGACAAACCCAGCATTTGAGGAAAGTGCCCAATTCAATAAAATGATCGATATGATGATCGAACTCGGGGAGAGTGGAAAGTACGATATCTTAATATTCGATTGTGCCGCTGTCGCCAATGCCATCAGACTTATTGGGCTCTCTAAAATCTATGGCCTTTGGTTGAATCGTATGATCAAATCGAGAGAGGAAGCGTTGAGTTTACGGGTCAAACTAAGCTTTCGAAAAGAGAAAATCATGCAAGAAATAGCCAAAGACCCCCTGATGGCTGATTTAATGAAAACCAAGGAGACGATGGATAACGCAAGGGTTTTGCTCAGAGATCCTGAAAAAACCGCCTTTTTTTTCGTTACGACTCCCCTCGCACTCCCAATCTCTGTCGTGACTCGTTTTATCTCGATGGTGAGAGAATTCGATATTCCAGTAGGGGGAGTTTTAGTGAACATGATCATCCCAGAGGATGCAGTCAGCGGCCAAGTCAGTGAATACCTAAAGAATAAATACGAAGAACAACAAGATTATCTTTCCCAGATCGAAATGAACCTCGGAGATCTGGTTCGTGGAACGATTCCTCTCTTTGAGTCTGAGATCCATGGAGTTATGGACATATCAAAAGTTGCCGAGGCCCTAGCGGTAGAGCCCAAGCTGCATGGGCTCTGAATAGATGACGTGGTGACATCGTGCTTGCACGCAAGAAGTTGAAACGGTTTTTTTCAGCACTTAGGCAGATAATACTTGGCGCAGCTCTTGGTTCGCTCTATGAATATGAAGTAGAAATGAAAAAAAGTCATAATATTCTGACCCTCGTGATCCTGTTCGGCGATAGATATGGACTTCCAATTTTCACAACATATTATCGTCTTCGGATCCTCCCACATCTTATTGGTTGGTTTAGTTGGATGGAGAAAGATCTGTTCGAAGAAAAAACTCTGACTAATCGACTAAGTGATTGATATTGATCTTAGAACTTCCTCAAACATCATATTTCTGATAAAATCATTATTAGCAACAATTTATTTTTCATTAAATTGCTAGGAACGTGTCTGATCCATTTATTTGATTTATTTATCAAGAATATTCTGTTTCTATTTGTCCGAACTCCTTCCTTTGTCCCTATTTCTTAATTTTATTATATATCGACTGTTCCAATCCAGATACTTGGGGCGAAGGTTTTTCTTTGGTTTTTAGAGTATTCAAAATAAAAAATTAATTTAACAAAAAAAAGAGAGAGAGGAATTTTAGTTTTAGTACTGTTGGTCTACTTACCTGCCTCTGCTGGGGCCGCCTCGGCAACTACTTCTCCTTTGACTGAAGCCTTGTAGCTTTCCCATGCGTCTCTGATAACGAAAAGTGCCAAGATAACCAAGACAATTCCCAGAATGCCCGCTAAGCTACTCATAATGGTAGTAAATTCTGGACTATGACCCCATCTTGCGAAGACCTGAGGCTTATCTGCCATTCTTGCCCACATAAAAGCATTCCATGAAGTCATAAGAAGAGCTACTATCGTAGTTCCAATCATGAAAATAGCTGGAATACCTGTAAATTTCGCGCTCTTGCCTCTTCTAACTAGATAGATAGTTATTAACATCAGTGTTATACCTGCCAGTAGCTGGTTTGAGCCTCCGAACAGCAACCAGATTTCTTCATGTGCCTTCCAGTAAGCTATTGCTCCTGTGATAAGAACTACAATTAATGTTCCAATGTAGACGTTTTTGACGAGTGGTCCTACCGCAGGCTTCTCTCCTAGCACTTCAGTTAGTGAATACCGACCAAATCGGATTGCTACCTGGGTAATTGAAACTGTGAAGAGAATAAAGGTGAAGGCTACGAAACTCTGAACGTAGAAAGGTCCTCCTGGAAAGATAGCATCGAGTATCGTTACTGCGCCACGAACCACCGCTCCAACAAAAGCACCAGGCCAGATTGTCTCTACTCGAGTTACGATAGTATATGAAGCGAGTGCGACCAACGAAAGCATGCCTTCGGAAAGCATGCTACCAGCACCCACCGGAACCATGTCCATTTCCGAATCTACTTGTTTTGCCGTCCCACTTGAGCCAACCAACCCATGCCAACCACTGATGGATCTCCACAGGCGATTGTAATAAACATAATTGGCCATAATGCTCTAATAACCGAACCTTCGCCTACTGATAAAATTGTCCCGACCACTGGATACCCATCTTGGGCTTCAGTTAGAACTGGTAAGGCAGGATCTAGAAAAGGTGTCAGTAGAGCTCCAACAGCAAGCATTATGATAAAGCTATAAGCCATGTAGAACGCTAAATAGTTACTGGGCTGCGTGTAGCTCCAGATGGGCAAAACAGCGCCTAGGAAAACAATAGCAAGAACCATGATCAACATGGCATTATAGTGTGTTTTGTCCCAAGATATACCGCCACCATCTGGGTTGAATAACCAGCTGCCTATGAAGAAGATAATGATCCAAGCTACAATTCCGATGACTGTCACGTTGAGGATGTTCATTTTGAGCTTGTATAGCATCCATCCCATGGCGATGCCGATGCCGAAAAGCCCTAGGGTTGGAATTATCGTTGTAGGAAAGACATTAAGGAACGTAGCGCCAAACAGGGTGAATACTGAGCAAACCATGATCAAATAGATGAAGATGAACCAAGTTAAGATCGTCCTTGCCCGAGGAGAGATGAGTTCATACGTAAGGGGTCCATGCGACTTACCTTCCTGTTTGACTGAAATCGCGATCGAACCGTAATCATGAACCCAGCCGATGAAAAAGTTTCCTAGAAGTATCCAAATCAAACCTGGCAGCCAACCGTATATCAACGCTAGGAACGGTCCAAGAAGTGGTGCGAGACCGGTTATGGTCTTGAATTGGAATCCGAACAGGATATATCGGCTCGCCGGGAAGAATTCTGCGCCATCCATGTACATATGAGCGGGCGTTGTTCGTGAAGCGTCTGATTCAATGAGGTTTTTATCGAACCACTTTGCATAGAATTGATAGGCGATGAAATACATCACTAGGCCTATTATGATAAAGTATGCCGGATACAATGCCATTTTAGTTTTTCCTCCTTTTTATAATATTTGTAGATTGAAATACGCATATTAGGAGCTTATAAGTCTTTCGCAGAAAAAAATTTATGTTATCAAAGCTCTATTTTCTATTCTCCGTATATAAGACCGCTATGCTTTTGTTCTGATGGATGCCCCGAGTTATTTTTGATTTTTCAATTTTGACATTGTAGCGGATAAACCAGATTTTACACATTAAATAGGACGAAATCTCTGATTTTAATGCAAAATGGAATACATCGTATAATTCTCATCTATTCTTGATTGAGAATGATCAAATCGATATGATGAGGTTTTTTCAAACAAGCTAATTAATCAATTATCTCCCTTTCTTGTTCCATAACTGTGACACTTTTCGAAATAACTCATCAATGAAGATCATAACAAAATGTGTGAGATATATTCATCATCTATCATATTGATGAACGCACATATCGATGAACGCGAATCCCTAATGTATGAAAAAGAGCTGTAGTCTGATGAATTTTAGGTAGTTGCGCCTTACAGGTCACCAAGATGTTAGGGGAGTCATCAGAAATAGAAATTCTATCAAGCGTGTCAGCGGCTTGTTCTATCGTATTTTGGACCTCTTTTTTTCTAAGTACATAACGAGCAAACTCTCTATCCTTCGTGAAAACTATAAACTCAGATTGGTAGCCAAAATCTTTTGTCGAGAACTCAACCATCCCGTTAGTCTCTGGTCTTCTCACTTTCACTCGCCCTTCCAAGATCTTTGCAGTAATTGGAACAAGTTCTAAGTTTGGAACCGTCCTTAGATCTCGTACATCCCCTTGGAACACCAGTAAATCCTCATCTGTGTGAATAAATCGCAGGAGATAATGAAATGCATTCTCCCGATCCATTGTAGACATTATAACGTTGACTTTTCTAAAGGGGGCTCCTTTCTTGGGGATTGCGACCATTCTGAAAAGGTTATGCCCAATTCTTCCTCCGATTTTTTCAGAGTTGGGCGCAAGACTTCTTGCCACTCGATCCCATGCCTCCCTCAACAATCGTTGGTTCCACCTTGAACCTATCATCAGAACTATGATAAATATCAAGGTCACTAATACAAAGACAAAGGGGCCAATCTGCTCTAATCTCAAGAGAAGCACCAAGAACACAATTTTTCATAAGATAGAATTAGAATGGCACAAATATTTTCGGTTCTCGGCGATAGAAAAGGCAATTGAAAAATTTTAATTAACAGTGAATTAAAAAGAAAGTTGAAATGAAATGTCAATAGAAGAAGAGAGAATCTACCCGAAAGGGAGAAAGGGTAGTATTGGGAGAGCGCTCAAGGAGATTTTCTATGGAATGGCTGTTCACGATATGGTTCGCCATATACTTAAGACAAGGATGAATCTAGACCATTTGTTCATGTTATTAATGATGGGGGATTCGATGGGGGTTCCGATCCTGCCTCCATATTACACTTTGCGGCTCATGCCTTATGTCGTACCGCATATCCCGGTTTGGAAGCGGCGAATGCTCAAAGAACGAGACCTGACAGATATGTTCTATTGAGAAGGGGGAGTCTCTACATCTTGTTATTAAAAGCTGTTCATTAAACCTCCATACTCCCCAAATTGGAAGGGAACCGTCAAATTATTTGGCTTCTTGGGAAAGTTCTTTTGTAATAATGGATTGTTAGTCATAATCACCAATGATCTTAAAGTAGTAGCAAGAAATTCGCAATAATGCATTTTCTGAATTATCAATCATGAGGGTCTGCACTTCGTAGAGGGAAAGAAAAAAAGAAAAACCAGATCATTGCAAAAAGCTAAAGATATTATCTTGAAAATTAGTTAACAGTGAACAGAACATACTTGCGGTGCGATATATGGCAACTAAAGAAGAGAGTACAATAGAATATTTTCCGCCCAGAATCGGGGTATTCGTTTGTTACTGTGGCACGAACATCGCGGGATCGGTTGACTGCGAGCGTGTTGCAGCCGTCTCTCGAACACTACCCAATGTGGTCTTTGTTCAAACGAATCGATATACATGCTCCGACCCTGGACAGGCGGAAATTGAGCAAGCAATTAAGGAACATAAACTTAATCGCATCGTTGTGGCTTCCTGCTCTCCAAAACTTCATGAAACGACGTTTCAACGAAATATCGAGCGGGCTGGCTTGAATAAATATGTGTTCGAGATGGCTAATATCCGCGAACATGATAGCTGGGTTCATAAAGATCGAAGAGTCGCCACCCCTAAAGCCGAAGACCTGGTGCGTATGGCGGTGGCAAAAGCTCGATTGCTCGAACCTCTTCCCGAACAAGAGGTGACTGTTTCTAAAGCGGCCTTTACCCTCGCGAAAGATCATGTTGCCTCGGTTGACAAAAATTCTGGTCTTCTCGTGACCCGGGGTGGTCAGAAAATTCACCTCCCGCCCACTGCTACTCTTGAAGAATTCGACGGGAAGGTTCGAATTAACTATTCCCGCCCCGGTGCATTAGTAATTGGTGGTGGAGTAGCGGGGATCCAAGCGGCACTAGATCTCGCTGAGCAAGATTACCGAGTTTTCCTTGTGGAAAAAACGACTACCATTGGAGGAGTGATGGCCCTTCTGGATAAGACCTTCCCCACGTTGGATTGCTCTATTTGCATTTTAGGGCCAAAAATGGCGGATGTAGGAAGACATGAGAATATTGAGTTAATTTCCTTCGCGGAACTTGAAAAAATGAGTGGGTATGTAGGAAACTTCAAACTACAAGTTAACAAGAAGCCACGGTTTATAAACGAAACAGAGTGTAATGGATGCCGCAAGTGTGAAGAAGTCTGCCCCGTTGAGGTCACAGATCACACCTTTGAGTTTGATACTCCACTTGGGACACGTAAAGCAATCTATTGTCCATATCCCCAAGCCATCCCTCTTGTAGTCGAGATTGATCATGATGCCTGTATTGGCTGTGGACTTTGCTTTGAAGCGTGTGACCGGGAGGGCGCGATCGTCTTTAATCAAATTCCTGACGAGTATGTGATCGATGTAGGGGCTATTATTGTAGCAACTGGCTACAAACAATTCGAACCAATGACAAAGAACCTTTACGGTATCAATGATTATGCAAACGTTATCACGGGTCCTCAAATGGAACGTATGATCAATGCAAGTGGACCCACAGAAGGGCATATTGTCCGCCCTAGTGATCATCAAGAACCTAAACGAGTGGCATTCATTCAATGTGTAGGGAGTAGAGATGATAACACAAATCCCTACTGTTCATCGTTCTGCTGCAACTACACGTCAAAGCAAATTCATCTCTTGAGAGAACATGTCCCCGGAGTCGAAGTCTATGTTTATTACATGGACATCCGATCTTGGGGCGAGTTTGAATCCTTCTACAAGAGAACTCGGGATATGGGTGTGAAATATATTCGCGGGCTGCCTGTGGACGTCTATGAGGTTCCAGAAACCAAAAATTTGATCATTGAAGCAGAAGATACGCTACGTAATGAACTAAGAGAGATTGAAGTGGATCTAGTAGTTCTATCAACGGGAGCAGAACCGGCCGAGGATACAAAACGACTGAGCCAAATTCTCAAGATTTCTCTTGGCGAGCATGGATTCTTCGCTCCAGCCCACATCAAACTCCGACCGGTTGATGCGACCGTTGATGGAATCTTCCTAGCAGGGTGCGCTGCCACCCCTCGCGACATCTCTGATACAGTTGCAAGTGCAAGCGCAGCGGTGACCCGCGCTGCAAACATCCTATCAAAAGAGACGACCGTAATAAGTTCCATAGTAGCACAAGTGAACGAAGAGCTCTGTGATGCCTGCCGGACTTGTGTGGGTGTGTGTCCCTATGATGCTATCTCTATTGATCGGACGATCAAGAAAGCCGTTGTCAATGTGGCGCTATGCAAAGGGTGCGGAGCGTGCGCTAGCTATTGTCCAACGGGCGCAATCGATGTGCAAGGGTTCACCGATGCCCAAATCATGGCCCAGATCCGGGCTGCCCTTGAACCCGAAACATTAATTTCTGGAGAACGCCGAGTTATAATGTTTTGTTGTAACTGGTGCTCCTATGGCGGAGCGGATGCTGCTGGTTTAGGGCGCAAGGCCTATCCTCCCAATATTCGGATTGTACGTACAATGTGTTCAGCGCGCGTCAATCCCGTTTTTGTATTAGAAGCCTTTATGCTAGGAGCAGACGGAGTTTTAGTTAGTGGGTGTCATCCTGGAGACTGTCAATACGTTGATGGAAATTACAAATGCGAGCGCAACTATAAGGCGTTATATAAAGCCGCCATTGATGCAGGAATCGAACCCGAACGTATACGACTCGAATGGATCAGTGCTTCGGAGGGAATCCGCTTCCAGAAGATCGTCACAGAATTTGTTCAGCAAATTGAAGGCTTAGAACCTAACCCACTCAAAGGCACACGGCTCTTGGAATATCAGCAGGAGAAAAAGGTAACAGCAGAGCTTGGTGCAGAGGGAAGTAGTGGTCGTTAGTGATCTGTAGTAACAAACCATGAAATGATTATATCTATTGGAGATAGAATATTGGCAGATATAACCTTCAAACTGAAAAAGGATTCGAAGCTTCCCATTGAAGCAGAATCAATCTGTCCAGATCAACTTGTAGGCAAAACTCTCAAGGAGGTAGGGAACCTCCCAGTTTGGAGAGGTAATAAAGAGCTCAAATTGAATGATCTGTTTAAGATTGAAGGTGAGACGGGATCGGATCCAGTCGAGCTCTTCGTGCGAGTTGTGAGTGAGGAAGCCAAGATCAAAAGAATAGGGCAAGGAATGAGTGCAGGCAAGATAATAATAGAAGGTAATGCCGGAATGCATCTAGCAGAAGAGATGCGAGGTGGCGAAGTACTTGTAACCGGCGATGTAGATGACTGGGCTTTCACTCAAATGAAAGGCGGGACGGCGCTCGTAAAGGGTAACGCGGGACACTATTTAGGGGCAGCAGAATGGGGAAACTGGAATGGTAATACTGGAGGGATAATAACAGTAGAAGGAAATGCCGGAAATGAGGTGGGAGCATGGCTTTCAGGTGGAACAATCGAGATCAAAGGCAATGCTGGCGAATTCCTTGGCATTCACATGAAGAAAGGTGTTATAGTGGCTCATGGAAAAGTGAATCCTCGTGTTGGAGCCCATATGACCGGCGGCCAAATCATCCTATTGTCTAAGCGGGACAAACTACTTCCTGGCTTTGAAAAGAGTGCAGATCCTATTGAGAATGTTGAAGTAAATGGAAAACCGCTCACCGGACCCTTCCTTCAGTTCATCGGGGATTTTGCAGAACGAAAAAAGCCGAAAGGGGCCATTCTCATACGGAAAAATAGTTGAATTCCTTCTAGAAATAGCCAATAAATACACATATCACAGAGTATTCTCAGAATGAATAGGGCTTGGAATCAATTTTAATATTGCCTCAGTACCCCATGTCCCACAAAAATTTGAGCTGATGTCCTTATCTTATGATTTGTTTAAGTCTTAGTTGAACTTGGAAAATATGTCTTATGAGAACGAAGTCTTAATCCCCCAATTATCTGTCGGAGCCCCCCTAACATGTAGAAGTATCTGATTTCCGTCAAAATTTTGAAAAACTTTCCAATTCTGCCGAGTAACCGAAATTGATATACAATGGAGGCTCCATCTTTTCGTCCAAGAGAGATTGCAACTCCTCTGCGGTGAGGTTTGTACTCATATAATGGTTTCTTTCTAATCCTGGAGATAAGATGCTCAGCCACATAAGTTGCTTCGTTGAGAGCCATTTGCGCGGATGGAATCATTGGCTTACCTGTCTCAGGATTAATTACGACTGATGCGTCACCGATCACAAACACTCCTTCATGTCCCTCTGCCTCCAGATAACCATTCACTTTAGCCCTCTTTTGATGATTTACTTGAAGCCCTGTTTTTTCAATTAATTCATGTCCTTTTATGCCTCCAGTCCAAACAAGAGTACGTGAGTGTATTTTCTTACCGTTGCTCATGTATATCGTATGATTATCGATAGATTGGATAGAGGTACTAAAGATAGGTTTAATGCCTTTTTCTTTGAGTATCTTGTATGCGTATCTCACCAAAGGCCGGTCGATGCCCATAGTCTCCATTGCTTCTACTGCAACTATCCGAACACTGTCTTGACTAACGTCATAATGAGTCCTAAGGTCTGTAATCCAATCGGCCAGTTCAGTGGCAAACTGTGTTCCTGCTGCCCCAATACCTCCCACAACAAATGTCAAGAGTTCTTTTTTCTTCTTTACATCGTGTTCTTTAATACCAAACTTAAACATCTCTAATATGTGATCCTTGATTGTTTCTGCATCTTTGAGAGTCCTTAATGGCAGAGCATATTCTGCAAGACCAGGAATATTATAAAAATTAGCCTTTCCTCCCAATGCGATAACTAGAAAGTCGTAGGAGATCTTCTTCCCGCTTGCAATGACATATTTCTCATTAAGGTTTATCCCCGTGACTTTTGCACAATGTAAGATTATATTTTTGTCTCGAAAGATTTCTTCGAGCGATAAAAGGACTGCTTTGGCACCAATTCTATCAGTGGCTGCCTCATGAAGGTTTAGAATAAGTAAGTGATAGTATTTTTCGTTGACTACTACTATTTCGATCTCACCCTTCTGGCTCAATTCCTCTAAATATAATGCAGCCCGAGTTCCAGCCACACCTGCACCTAATACTAGTACCCGAGGAATTTCACTTACATTATCCATTATATAGGACACCTCTAAATATATATATATTCATTTTAAATATATTAATTTATGCTTTGTATATGTTTTTACTCACAATAATATATAATAATATATATTCATATATTTTATCCTAATATGGATAAATCTGCAGCAATAAAATATCAAAAGACATTTGATATTCGCGTAGATAAAACTACAAGTAGTTGGAGAGCTNNTCGAAATGGAGCCAACTTACCTAGTCGCCATGGATCTAGGCACATCTGCCTTCAAGGTTTCCATATTCGATAATAGAGGTGTTTCACTTTTTTTAAAAGAGATTAAGCTTGCTAACCAAACAATTGCTACTTGGATAGAAGCCTTGAGTAGCATTTCTCTAAAGGCAGTATTAGCAAAAGTTTCTCCGAATAACATCCATGTGAGTGTTTGTGGGACTTCGGGTACTATAGTTCCTGTCGATGAATTTGGAAACCCAATAATGGAGCCTATTATGTATTATGAACGATCTCCTTCTACAGAAGTCACTAAGATTCGTGCATTAGAAGCAGCAAAAGAATTAGCCAAAAAAGGTGTTCCTATTTCAGCTACATCGCCTATTCCCAAACTAATTCATAGAAAAAAGTACAACCCTGGTTTATTTCGAAGGGTTCGCTGGATTCTCACACCAACTTCATGGTTGCTATATAAACTCCACTTCCCTGAAGGCGAGAAGTGGGATTATGTGGCCATGGACTGGACCAATGGGCTGAAATTTGGCGTAGACATTACTACTGATTTACCTATTTGGTTTCAACCTTTATTTGAACAGAGTGGGCTCGCTTTGGAAATAATGCCAGACCTTCACCCCTGTGGTTCCCCAATAGGGGTTGCGCAAAGTCAATTGGCAGAAAGACTTGGGCTTGCAGGTGTTAATCTCTATCAAGGCATGACGGATGGAACAGCAACAGCCCTGATCACAGGATGCCTCCAACCTGAGAGTATGGGACTGAGTGTAGGAACGACAAGCACTCTCAAATATGCATGCAAAGAGATGAGAGCCAGTTCTGCGATTTACTATCATAAGCATCCCTTAGGAGGATATCTAGCCGGCGCCGCTCCTGTTACTGGAGCGATACTAAGTTGGTTTGTGGAAAAGATCCTTCATATAAGTATGGAGGACGCTGTTGCACTAGCTGAACAGATCAAGCCAGGAAGTGAGCAACTTTTTCTCCCTCAAGGCGACAGAGAGCCATTCTTCGCTAGTCAAATGGGTGCCGCTTTCTTTGGGTTATGGCCAAGGAATGATTCGCCTGAGACAGCACGAGGAACTTTTGTACGCTCTATCATGCTTGGGATTGCAATGGCAGAAAATACGCTCATTACAATTATTGAAGAATTATTTGAAAATTCAACGGATGCTATTGGTATAACAGGAGGAGGAACAAGAAATGCGACATGGAATAGGATCCGGGCCTCAGTCTATGAAAAAACCCTGAAAATCATAGATACACCAATGACTATGGGACCTCTTATCCCTGTAATACTCNNAAAGATATCAATGAACTAAAAGAAAAGATGCTTCACAGTAAAGAAGAAATCTATCCGGATTCACGTCATGTAAGTCAATATAAAGAACATAAAAAGACCTTCATGAAAAAATGGACCTTCCTCAAACAGTTCTATGATATCTGACTTTAAAACAATTGCTATTCATTGTTATGTAAAATTAGAAGTCTTTTCTGATATCGTAGAGACCTCTAAATCAAAAAATTTGTTCAAATTATACTACAGTAATGACCATCAAGTTCTTATTTTTTGAGAAGGTCGAAAAAATTCTTTAAAACAGTTTGGCCGTCTGGATATTGCGGAGTATAACGTTCAGCATGAAATTGAATCCCATAGATGAGATTCTTTTTATTTACCATTGCTTCTATTGTTGACTCATCCGAAGAGGCCAGTATTTCGAAGCCTGTGGGTAAAGTTTCTACGATCTCGAAGTGTGACTGCCAAACGTAGATTTTATTGGGTAACGAACGAAAAATAAGATCTTTCCTCTTCTTTGCTGATGATGTGGTCTCTAGAATCCTTACGGGTTTAAATCCCTCCACTTTCGTTCCCAAATGAGTTATTTGGCTGCCGAATGTTATTCCAATGAGTTGGTGCCCAAAACAGATGCCTAAGATAGGTGTTGAAACAGTTCGGACAAGTTCAATAAGGGATTGGTATCGCTTGGGTAGTCCTCGATATAGAAGTGTCCCAGAGCCGCTCAGAACTAACGCTTCAAATTTATCTAATTGAGAGGAAAGAAACTTCTCGTCAAATCGTTTTACTTCACACAGATTGCCCAGCTCTTCCAAAGCGTTTTTTAACCTATGGATATCTGAGGAGTTGGGATTCTCATAATTATCAATTACTAAAACTTCCATTACTCTTACACCTTAGACGCTGATATAATAACAACCGAGTTAATTGCTGGTAAGCAGAGAACAAAAACTGTCACATCTTTAAATCAAACAAGATATTTTTAAAATATTACAATTCTAACAAATAAAATGTAATTTTAGAATTTGACGATTGTGAGAGTGAATCACATGGTTAGTTTGAACATAGAATTTGCAGGAGTCGAATTTGAGAATCCTTTTTTATTGTCATCAGCACCGCCAACTAGAAACGGGACGCAGATTAAACGAGCCATAGAGAGTGGTTGGGGGGGCGCTGTAACAAAAACAATTACTTTAATCCCTGAAAAAAACACGAGGCCTAGATTAGGATTTATTCGGTTGGGAAAGCGATTAATTGGAATGACGAATATCGAATTAACTACCGAATTATCTTTAGAACGATGGAAGAAGGAAATCAAGATTGCAAAAGAGCCAGGTGCTCCCATTATAGGTAGTATTATGGCTGATGTCGAACTGGATAATTGGATAAAACTAACTCAAATTATTGAACAAACTGGAGTTGATATGCTAGAACTTAATTTTTCATGTCCCCACGGTGCTCCAGATAAACATATGGGCGCTTTCCTAGGTCAAGATCCTAAACTAGTTAGATTATTAACAAAAACTGTTAAAGAAAATTGTTCTATTCCTGTAATTGTAAAATTAACTCCCAATATTACTAGTATAGCGACAATAGTTGAAGCAGGTGCGGCTGGAGGTGCAGATGGCTTTTCTGCCATTAATACGGTTTTATCATTAATTGGTATAGATATTGAAACGGGGTTACCGTTACCTAATTCTCAGGGAAAATCTACTTTTGGAGGATATTCTGGACCAGCAGTCAGGCCCATTGCTTTAAGAATCGTTGCACAAG
>JABAOC010003945.1_pt2 | contig 15870 bp, 10 predicted proteins | sample 7062161 | NCBI WGS metagenome assembly JABAOC01 (sample SAMN14538625, study PRJNA623070) | marine sediment metagenome | biome: marine biome [ENVO:00000428]; feature: marine pelagic biome [ENVO:01000023]; material: deep marine sediment [ENVO:00002113] | place: India: Gulf of Khambhat ... | reverse complement strand
TCGTAGAGCCGGAGGATGTTTATGCCACGGACACAGGGAGGCCATTCCTCACTCCCAGTTCAGCCAAGCGCGCCAAAAGGCGAAAGCGATTCGCTGCCGAGATTGTGGGCCTGCGCCGGTCGGCTGTCAACGCGACGCCGTACAAGTCGGTGCGGGCGTTGGGTCGCTGCCGGAAGTCGACGGCGAACGTGCCGGGACCCGGAAGCGGTCCTGTGCTGGCGGAGATCCGGCGGACGGCTCCTTTGGTCGCGAGCCCTAGAACCCCTTGTACGGGTTGGGCCCCATGACCCGCAGCTCTTCGACGAACTCGTTCAGTATCTGCGGCAGCTTATCGTAGTCGTCGATCGCCACCTGTATCTGCTTGACCCGCTCCGGTTCAAGCCGCAACCGGCTGAGCGTCTCCTGGACGTTCTCCATGCGCCGGTTGGCCAGCTCGCTCCCCTTCATGAAGTGGCACTGGTAGTCGTCCCCGTAGACGCAGCCGAGCAGGATCACCCCGTCGATCCCTCGCGACATCGCATCGGCGATGAACACAACGTTTGTGGACCCCAGGCAGCGCATGGGGAGCACGCGGATGCTCGGGTCGATCATGCTGCGTCGGCTGCCAGCCATGTCCAGGGCCGGGTAGGCGTCATTCTCGCAAACGAGAGCGAGAACGCGAAGCTTCTCCTCCTCCTCTTCCGGGACAGAGATCGACTTGATCGCGGATGCGAGCTGATCGATGCTGTAGTTCTTGAACGAGACCAAGCGCTCCGGGCAGGCGCCCATGCACACCCCGCAACGGCGACAGCGGTTCGGGTTCGGCTGCGGCGTGCCCTTTTCGTCCTCATCCAGGGCACCGAACGGGCACTCCTCCGTGCACCGCTTGCACTGAGTGCAACGCTGGAGGAAGAACGACGGGAAGTACGGGTCGCCTACGCGCGGGTGCAGCGCCTGCCCCTGCTCCAGCAGCGCTAGGCTCTGGACGGCACGAAGCGCGGCCCCCGTGGCATCCTCCTCGCTGGCGGCCGCGTTCATCGGTTCGCGCACGCAGCCGGCGCTGAAGATGCCGGTGCGCTGAGTCTCATACGGCCAGCACACGTAGTTGGAGTCGGGGAATCCCAGCGGGGACACGGGCAGGTCGGGGCCCTGACGGTACCGCAGGTTCAGCGCCCCCGCGGCCTTCGGCTCCATCCCCACGGCCAGGACCACGAGGTCGGCCTCAAGCTGGATCGCATCTCCCAGAGGCGTGTGCTCTGCCTGCACCTTCAGTGTGCCATCGCTTCCATTGGCTGTGCCGGTGACCTCCGCCCGCAAGAAGAAGACCCCCTCCTCCTCCTGCACCCGTTTGTAGAAGTCCTCGTACTGGCCGGGTGTCCGGATGTCCTTGTGCAGGACGTATACATTGGCCCCCGGCTGGGCTTGACGGACGTACAAGGCCTGCTTGAGGGACACGAGGCAGCACACCGACGAACAGTAGGGCAAGTGGTTATCGTCGCGAGAGCCGGCGCACTGCACAAATACGACGTTGCGCAGAGGCCCGCCATCGGAGGGCCGCACCAGTCGATTCTCCTTGGCCATCTCCTCCAGCGTGACGCTCGTGACGATGTTAGGGGATTGGCCGAAGCCCAGGTGTGTGAGCTTCGTGGCGTCGTACGGCTCCCATCCCGTGGCCAGCACGATTGAACCCACGCCCAGATCGGTGGTCGTGCCATTCTGAACGGCGCTGACCTGGAACGCTCCCGGCTGCCCTTCGACCTTCGCTACTCGCGTCGAGGTCAGTACTTTGATGCGGGAGTCGCTCTCGATAGCAGCCATCGTCTCCGCTACCGGAGGGGCCTCGAGATTACGGTACGGGGAACGGGTGGGCGAGATCTGGTGGAACTGGGCCAACCAGCCACCAAGGGCGGGCTTCTCCTCCACCAGGATGACATCGCGCCCGGCCTCCGCCGCCCCCAGCGCGGCCGTCATGCCGCTGATGCCGCCGCCGACCACAAGAACTGTGCGCTCGGGAATCTCCTCGGCGGGGTCAGGGGGCTCCGACTTCTTAATCCTGATGATCCCCATGCGCAGCTGGTCCTCGGCCAGGACCTGCGTGTCTTCGTCATTGGGCGCATGGCTCCACGCCACCTGCTCCCGCAGGTTCACCCGCTCAACCAGGGCCGATCCCAGAGTGAACTCCTCAGTCTTCACACGGGGCGAGCAGGCGGCGATCACGATTCGTTGGACTTCTTCGCCGCTCGCCTCTTGGCTGAGGGCTGCTACTCCCTCCGAGCTGCAGAGGAAGGGGTGTTGCGTGGCGGAGATCCCGAACTCCTCCTCGACGTTCGCGCAGAGGCGCTCCACGTCCAGCGCTTCGCCTATGCCACAGCCGGTACACACATAAACACTGGGCTTCGCATCATCCATGAGATCAATCCTTGGTCATGTCTTGAATGGCCTTGAGGGCTGCCGCCGTGCCGTCACGCACGCTGCTGGCGACATCCATCGGCCGCTTCGCCACGCCCGCTACGTGGATCCCCTCGCTGTCGCCCCCACTTGGCACGAACCCATACTCGTCGTGAACGATGTCCGCTCCGGACAGCCCGTTCATGGGCACCATCCCCGTAGCCAGTACAACCAGGTTCACCGAGCGGCGTATCTTCTCGCCCGTTATGCTGCTGTCCGCTTCCACCATCAGATCACCCGTGCCAGGCTCCTCCTCAACCCGGGCCACCTTGCCGAAGAGAACCTCCACCCCCTCGTCCTCCTGTAGTCGGCGGTAGAAGGTCTCGTAGCGCCCCGGCGCCCGTACGTCCATGAAGAACAGCGACGCGCGGGCATCCGGGCTCTGCTCCCGCACATAGGTGGCTTGCTTGAGCGAAGCCACGCAACACACGGCCGAACAATAGGGTAGGTGGTTGTCGTCCCGGGAGCCGGCGCACTGTATGAAGGCGACGCTCTTGACCTCCTTGCCATCCGTCGGCCGGACGACGCGGCCGCCGGTGGGACCGTCGATCGCGGCCAGGCGTTCCATCATGACATTGGTGATCACGTTGCCGTACTTGCCGAACCCCAGGGTGTCCAGCGCCTCCGCGTCATACGGCTGCCAGCCCGTGGCCAAAACGATGGACCCGACTTGCAGCTCCACGCTCTCGGGCTTCATCTCCAGGTCGATGGCGTCATAGCGGCAGGCGGGGACGCACTTGGAGCACTCGCTCCCCAAACAGACCTTGTCATCGATGGCATACATCATCGGCATGGCCATCGTGTGAGGTAGGTGGATAGCCTTCGTCTTGCCCATGCCGTAGTTGTAGTCGTCCTGGCGCTCGACAGGGCAGACCGCCACGCACTCGCCGCACGCCGTACAGCTTTCGCGCACGTACCGGGGCCGGAGCTTCAACGTTACTCGGAAGTCCCCCTGTTGGCCGGCCACCTTCTCCACTTCGGCCAGGGTGAACAGCCGAACGCGGGGGTTAGTTCGGATACGCTTGAAGTAGAGTTCCAAGCCGCAGGCTGGCGGGCACAGCTTGGGGAAAAAGCGGTGCATGCGGGCCACCCGCCCCCCAGCGCTGGCGTCCTTCTCCACAAGGTAGGCGTCGCACCCCGCCTCCGCCGCCTCCAGCGCCGCGCTCATCCCCGCCATCCCGCTCCCAATGACCAGGATGCTCCCATTCGTCATACTGCTATTACCTCGACCTACAGCCTCGTCTGACATCTCTTAGCCCTCATGACTGTCACCCCACATGCCGCTCATCGCCCACTGCCGAGCACTCGCATCGCTGCGTGAGTCGCCAGTGCAGATTGTGGATTCGATAGGGTAGAAGCAGAAGCGCCGTGTGGCCTCACGGCACTCTACTCTCGAATCCCCGATTGGTTGCGCATCGGATCCGCGCGCCCCCTGGTGGGACGATGGGCGAACAAGCCCTGACGTCCCGTGGATGAGGGTTCGGCCGCCGCCGCCCCGCTTTCCCGGCGGGGCGGCGGCGACACAGGCGGTGCGCTACGGAACCAGCTGCACATACGGCTTCTGGCTGAACTGCCAGTCGCCGGTCGCTGGGTCGTACTTGGAGTTGACGAACACCTTCCAGTTGGCGTCGTCGATGTCCGGGTAGTCGGTCCGGTAGTAGTAGCCCGGCCAGCGCGTCTCCTGGCGGGAGAGCATGTGCCGGACGTGCGCCTCTGCCGTCCAGGTCCGGTGGTGCAGTTCCCAGGCACGCATCAGCTCGTGCAAGTTCTCGGCGCCGAGCTTGCCCAGGTCCTCCTTCAGAATTGCCAGCAGCTCCAGCGCCCGGTTCAGCATGGGCTCGCTCGTCTTGTACCACGTGGAGGCGCCGGCCGCGTACTCGTCCATGAGCTTCTGCAGGCGCGTGAGCCCCTGCTTCGGCGTGATGAAGTTGGGGTTGACGTCCGGCACCGTCGACTTGTCCTTGTGCTCCTCGTAGGTCGCCAGGGGCTGGTAGATCTCCGCCTTCAGGGCGTCCACCCGCCCCTGGTCCAGCTCGATGTCCGCAGGGTTGTCGCGGATGAAGGACACGGCCGCCTTGGCCGCGATCCGGCCCTCGGCGAACGAGCCCGACGAGAACTTGTGGGGCGCGGCGCCCACGCCGTCACCGGCGGTGAACAGGCCCTTCACCGTCGTCATGCGGTTGTAGCCCCAGCTCCAGTCTTCTGGAGCACCGAGGTCGCCAGGGCCGCTGACCCACATCCCGGCACAGCCTGAGTGGGAGCCCATGATGTACGGCTCAGCCAGCTGCAGCTCCGAGGCCTGCTCCTCTGGGGCGATGTTCTGTCCCGCCCACAGAAGGCCCTGGCTGATCGTCATGTCCAGGAAGTCTTCCCAGGCTTCGCCTTCCAGCTCTTTGAGCTTCTTGGCGTCGCCGCCGGCCAGGGCCGCCAACGCTTCCTCAGTGCGCATGTAGATCGGCCCCTTGCCGTCGAGGATGTCGACCAGCATCAGGTGGTTGCGCAGCGGAGTCGGCGTCGGCTTTACTGAGCCGTACGGCTCGTACTTCTTGAGCTCGTCGGCGCGCGTGGCGATGTAGTTCTCTCCCAGGGCGTTGGTCGCCTGCGACTTGAGAAGCAGGAACCAGGCGCCGACAGGACCGTAGCCGTCCTTGAACCGGCTCGGGATGAAGCGGTTCTCCATCTGTGTCATCTCGGCTCCGGCCTGTATCATCATCGCGAAGGTGGAGCCGGTGTCGAAGATCGCGTACCACGTGCGGCCCAGGCCCTCACCCACGGAGCGCGGCCGGAACAGCAGCGTGGCCCCGCCCGCCGTGACGATGACCGTCTTGGCCTTGAACACGTAGAACTTGCCCCCTCGCACGTCAATGCCCACGGCGCCGACGATCCGGGTCGGGTCCTTCGGGTCGTTGAGGAGGTGCGTGATAGCCACGCGCTCGTACAGGTTCTCCTGGCCGATGGCCGCGCGAGCCCCCTCCGCCACGATCGGCTTGTACGACTCGCCGTTGATCATGATCTGCCAGCGGCCTTCACGGACGTACCGGCCCTCCGGCGTCTTCCAGATCGGAAGACCCCACTCCTCGAAGAGGTGAACCGAGGCGTCCACGTGGCGCGCCACGTCGTACACCAGGTCCTCGCGCACGATCCCCATCAGGTCCGTGCGAACGTAGTTGACGAAATCTTCCGGGGTGTTCTCACCCCAACGCATGCCCAGGTACGTGTTGATCGCCGACAGGCCCTGTGCCACGGCACCGCTTCTCTCGATGGCGGCCTTCTCCACCATCACGACCTTGAGGTCCTTGCCCCAGTACTTCGCCTCATACGCGGCGCCGCACCCGGCCATGCCGCCGCCCACCACGAGCACGTCGCAGTTGACAACTTCAGTCTGAACGTCCATCGTTCCTCTCTCCCTACTTCTGCAGCCGCGCGAGTTCGCTCACGCCCAGCTGTTCGGGCTCGCCGGCAAGCAACTGGCTCTTCAAGCCCTCCTCTGTCGCCTCCGCCACACCGCTAAAGGCAACGACCGAACCCTCGGCCGTCGTGCGGATGGGGAAGCGGAAGCGCTTGATGCGCCCGTCGCGGAACTGTACCGTCCACATGATGGAATCCGTGCCCCGCATCGGCACGATGCTCGCGCCCAGCGGCACGAAGTCGGCGTACCCCCTTACGTCGATCGCCTGCGTAGGGCAGATCTTGACGCAGGAGTAGCACTCCCAGCAAAGGTCGGGTTCCTGGTTGTACGCCTTGCCCGATTCCGTGTCCAAGGTCATCAGGTCATTGGGGCAGACGTACATGCAGGCCGTTCTCTCCAGAGCCTTACAGCCGTCACACTTCTCCGGATTCACGAAGCTTGGCATCTTACGCTATTGCCTCCTTTCTTCTCGGCAAAGCCACTACGGGATGGATATCGCTCAGCCCCCTCAGGAGAGGGAGGCAAGTAGGTCGTCTACTACATCCACACTCCCTTTCTTCAGCACCAGCTCCAGCAACTGGTCCTTCACCTCGCGCGGCAGAAGCTCTATGGTCTTCGTCGTCGCCGTGTCGCACTTGGCCATCGGGTAGCGCTTCAGCAGGTCGTCTCGCTGCGAAGCGTTGGCTGGCACCCGGATGACCTTCAGCCCCGCCAGGACGTCCTCGGTCATCCCCGCGACGCCCGCCTTGTTCAGTGCCTCCAGGCGCTCTTCGTTGATCCAGATGTTGATCGGGAATGTCTCTTCGCTCATCTTATGCCCTCCACTAGAGAGCCGGCACCGTGATCACGGGGTCTCCCCGATCGAGGTAGCTTTCCGTCACGAAGGGGGACCCGCTGCCGTACTTCTCTGCGCTCTCCATCACCAGTTCGAAGACCTCAGGGCGGAAAAGCAGCCGCGGCGGCTGCACGCCGTCCTGGATGATGCTACGGATCAGGCTTCCGCTGAACCGCTGCGCCGCCTCCTTGTGACCGCACTGCTCCTCGTATGCGATCCCTGCGCATTCAGGACAGTAGAACCACTCGAACGCCTTCACCGGATAGATGCCGAGGTCCGGTAGCTCCTCGAAGATGCGGTGAGCGGCGTACGGATCGTAGTACGTACCCACCCCCGCATGGTCGCGGCCGAACATGTGATGCGTGCAGCCCAGGTTCTTCCGCACGATGGCGTGGAATACCGCCTCCCGCGGGCCCGCGTAGCGCATGTCCCAGAACAGCAGCGACGTCATGTGGATGTTCTCCGCGAAGTAGCCGGCTTCCCGCAGGATATCGTGCGTCACGATGATCGCCTCATCGATGTAGTCGCCGGCGCGCTTCTCACCGATGACCGCGTTCACTAGGACGGCATCCGCGTTCGCCTCGAACCAAGCGCCTTTCATCAGCCACTCGTGGCCCGTGTGGGGGACGTTGCGTGTCTGGTGTGCCACCACTCGCTTCCAGGAGCGACGCGAGAACTCCTCGCGCAGCAGTCGCGGCGGGTAGAAGAAGCGGTCGAACGGCGGGTTTATCTTCGGTGGGTTGACGATGGTGACCTTCCCGCCTAGGAAGCGCCCAGCGTAGGCCTGCGTACGCCTGACACCCGGATGCTTTTCGTCCTTGGTCCCGTAGACGTTCTGGGCCATGACATCCAGGTCGTACGAGAAGATCTCTTCGATGTCCAGGGTGGCTAGGGGGTTGCCCTCGTACGTCAGGAGCAGCGTGTCACCCTGCTTCGCGCCAAGCTCCTGGAGCTCCCGCTCCTCGATGTCGAAAACGATGGGAATACTCCAGACGTATCCGCTCGCCAACGTCATCTTCTTGACCACGGAGTCAACGTCCGTCTGGGTCATAAACCCTTCGAGGGGCGAGAAATAGCCATACCCGATACTGATCACCTCCCGCGCTAGCTGGCTCCTGATCGCTATCTGCGGCAGCCCTTTGACCCTCTCCTTGGCCTTCTTGGGCTCTTCTATCCGCTCGACGATCGTGCCGCCGTGAGGGGACAGGGCATTGTCTACCACGTGCACCTCCGACCTTGCTCTGAGCTTGTTCACTCGGGCCCGGAGTGACCTCTAGTCCTCCTGATAACCCATTGGTAATTGTAGACTTGGCCCAGAGAGCGACAATCGGCAAGGGTGACTAGTACCGTTCGGGCGAAGGCCTAGCCAAGTCGCGCTCGACTATCTAGGGCACCTAGAGAGACGAGCTATGCGACTGCCCCCACCCGCCGCCTCCTCCAACCTGCCGACAGGGAATCTCACCCCCGGCGCTCGCAGGCGCGGTCAGCGGCGGTCCACCGCTGCTTGATTCGCTCTAGCCCGTCGCCGACTTGTAGGCGAGGCCAACGAGGCCACCCAGGAGCACTAGCCAGGCGGAGTTCAGGCTGAAGCGAAGAAGCAGGGCGGCGCCAAGGGCGGCGAGTGCCGCCGTCAGCGGGTCGACAATCGCTTCCTGGGCCAGTTGCCAGGTCACGCCCGCCATCAGCGCCAGGGCAGCGACGTTCACCCCGTCGAGAAGGGCCCCCGCCCAGGGCGAGCGCCGTAGGTGCGGAATAATCGGGCCGCTCAGCGCTACAAAGATGAATGAGGGCAGGAACACACCCAACGTCGCCAGCAGTGCTCCCTCCCAGCTTCCCAGCACGTAGCCGATGAAGGTGGCCGTCGAGAGCACGGGGCCGGGCGTCACCTGACCCACCGCGACGGCGTCCAGGAGTTGCGTCTCCGTCAACCAGCCCAGTCGCTCCACGAAGTCGGCCCGCAGAAACGCCAGCAGCACGTACCCGCTTCCATACAGGATGGACCCGATCTTGAGAAACGTGAGAAAGAGTTGACTCAGGCTGACCGAGGCTGCCGTCGCTGCGGCAGTCGCGCCCAGCGGCACTGCCACCTTGACTGCACCCACACCCGGCAGTAGCAGCCCGCCCCAAGCCTTCCCCGCACCGAACAGACGCGGCAGATTCCGCGCCGCCATGACGAAGACCCCCGCGCCAAACAGCAGGGCAATCTCGTTGTACCCCAGGAAGTAGAGGACAAGAACCGCAATGCCCACCGTTGGTGTCAGTCGGCCGTGGACGGCCGTCCGGCCAAGGGCCCAGAGCGCCTGAATCACCACGCCGATGATGACCGGCGTGACGCCGTAGAGCAGCCACGTCACCTCGGGCGTCGAGCCGTACTCAACGTACGCCCAGGCGAACCCCAGCGTTATGAGCATCGCCGGGACGATGAAGCAAACGCCACCAAGGACTAGGCCGCGCCAACCCCCCCGTACCCGGCCCAGGTGAATGGCCATCTCGGTCGCGTTCGGGCCAGGGATGAGGTTCGTCGCGCCGAGCAGGTCGAGAAATCCCCGGTCGTCCACCCAGCGCCGTCGCGCCACCACCTCGTCCCGCATCATCGCGATGTACACCGCTGGGCCCCCGTACGAAAAGAAACCGAGTCGCAGGAACAACCGGCCCACCTCAGCCAGCCGCGCCCCCACGCTCACGTCGGGGATGGACTGGGCATCAACTGGGTCTTGCTTCTCTGCCATCGACCGGCATCTCCGCCACCGCGGTCGCCCCACCTCGCCATTCTGTCCTCCTGTGTGGCGGCGCTGTCTATGCTCCGGCGATTGTAGTATCGGGGTAGGGCAAGGGACAAGCGGCGCGGTTTCGCACGGTCGCTCTTCGCTGATCCATGCCGCCAGGCTGAACGCTCAGGCTGGCGACCGTCCGTCACCCACCGCTCATGCAGGGTTCCACAGCCGGCGATGACGCGCGGTCAACCCCGGTTCCAGGCCGCGATCCGGGCCATGGCCGCGCCGAGTCCACCTAAGGAATGGAAAACGGGAAACCCCGCTTGTACGAAAGCATCCTGGGCTACACAGAAATCCTTCATCCCGCCCTCGTCCGGCGCGGGCCGCAGCGCCAGTAGAACAGGCTTGCCAGTCGCCTGCCTAGCGTCCATAAGGGCCTGAATGATGCCTTCTAGAAGGCCCCGCGCAGAGATCAGGCCACCTCCCCAACGGCTGACAGGGTGGAAACCCAGATGGTACACGAGCATGTCTATCTCCGGAACGTTGCCGAGTACTCGCATCGTTGCGGAGATGGCGGGTGGGGATAGGAGGGTTGTAGCGTCTACCGGATTGTCGAAGATGCTGCCGGCTAGGGGCAGGAGCCGCCTCAACTCTGCCTTCACCTCCCGGGAGAGGGATGGCAACCGGAGCCCTGCTTGCTCCATCTCGTCGCTGGCGAGAACGCTCGGGCCACCACCTGTNNAGGACGTCTGCCAGCGTCTCCATGTCCCCAACCTGGATCGCGTTGACCTGGCGGCACAGGGCATCGAAGACGGCCGCCGAGGTCGTCAGACTCGCAGTATGGCCGTGAGCGGTTCGTTTGCCAGCCTCCGTCCTGCCGCCTTTGTAGATCGCCACCGGCTTTCGGCTGGCTGCTTCGCGCAGCGCACCCATGAAACGCCGCCCGTCTCTTACCCCCTCGACATAAGCGGCTATGATCTCGGTCTCTGGGTCCTCGCAGAAGTACTGGAGGAGTTCGCTCTCGTCTACGTCCAGAGCATTCCCGTAGCTCACCACCTTGCTGAAGCGCAGCCCCCTCTGTCCGCCGTGGAAAGGGAGATCGTGGGCGTGACCGCCACTCTGGGAAATGAAGGCGACCGGTCCCGGTTCCAGAGAGACTCCTGTCGTGGCCACCAGACGGCTCTTGGGCACGAACAAGCCCACACAGTTGGGGCCGATGATGCGGAAGCCGCCAGCGCGGGCCCTCTTGAGCATTGCGCTCTCCAGCTCTGCCCTTTCCGCGTCGCCTGACTCCCTGAAACCGGCGGTGAAGAAATGCACCGACTTCACGCCTTTAGCGGCACAGTCGTCCAGCAACGCCAAAGCCAGCTCGGCAGGGATGCTCACGATAACGTGGTCCACTGCTCCAGGAATGGCCTGCAGGCTGGGGTAGCAGGGCAGGCCCAGCACTTCAGGATGCTTTGGGTTCACGGGATATACTGCCGGGAACCCTGCTTCTTTGAGGGACTGGACGACATGTCCGGCGAAGGATGCTTTCTCCCTTGGAGACGCACCAACGACGGCTACCCCACGAGGTGAGAACAGCTCACCCAGCGAGGGTCGTCTTTCTACCATGTAGCCAATCGTATTGCCCTGTAGCAGGAGCGGCAACAGGCAGGCTCAGGTCGCCCAAGCATCCCGTGAGGCTGAAGTCGTATGTCGTCCACTGCCCAGCGTGGGTCGAGCTTCCTCTGCTTGTCGGCGGAAACGCCCAGGGCCCAGAGCGGACGGCTTTGCTGAAAGCGATCGCCGCCGTCAGGCGCAGATACAGAATGTCAGTCGTACTTGCGTGGGAGGATGGTCGGGGCGGCCGGATTCGAACCGGCGACCTCTTGAACCCCATTCAAGTGCGCTACCGGACTGCGCTACGCCCCGACCAGCTCCATGCTAGCACGGCCGCTTTTAGGCCAGCAAGGGCCAAGTCGGGACCGCAAGCCGCTGGAAGGGGGAGAACCCATTTCTGGCGATCGAAGGGGAACTCTGCGCTGTCGAGCCTAGATATACGAGTGGGAGATCACGACGATGAGGAGCCCGAGGAGGGCGATGCCGCTGAACTCGCCCACCGTGCGCAGGCTGAGGCGGTCGGCCAGGTAGTTGTGCATGAGACCGGTCATCAGGTAGAAGGCGAGGAGCAGGAAGATGGCGGCCAGCGCCCCTTCCAGCGGAAGGAAGTGCATGGCCAGGGCAGCCTCGGACAGCAGAACGCCGATGGCCACGGCATAGACGAGGGTGCGCGGCGTCTCCAGCGCCTCCTCGCGCAGAATCTCGATGCCCAGAAGCAGGCTAACGATACCGGCGGCGAAGGTCGCCGCGGGCACGCTCAGATCGAAGTCATAGATCGTCGCGTAGAACAGGAAGGCGATGACATAGGTGGTGATGTTAAGGATAAGCCGCGCGCCGTCGTAAGCCCCCGCGCGCCGGTCCACCGAGTCGTATTCGGCCTGGAGGACGATGGCGAAGGGGATGGCGGCCCCCACCCCGGCCAGCAGCGACCAGTAGCCCTCGGCAACCTCCTCCAGGAATAGCCCGAGGCTTAAGGTGAACAGTACCGGTGCGAACAGATAGAGGGCTGTGTCGTCAAGGCGCTCGAAGTGGGCGCGCGGATGCGTCCGCACGACAGCGTCCGTGCCCAGCGCCACCAAGCCGGCCAGCAGCAGCAGGAGCCAGTTCTGCGTGGGCTCGATGGCCAGGAAGGCCGTGAACCCGGCGCCGAACAGCGCCGCCATCACGTGCAGCCGGTCCACGCGGGCGACCGCGTCGCCTATCGCCATGGTGCGGGATGAGGTGAATTCCTTCACGAACGCCTATCCTAAGACGTTGATGGGTAATTTGTCAAATCGTGGCACAGATCGCAGCTTTCACTAGAACTATAACCGACCTTCGAACGATCTATTACACTCTCGTGACGTCTTACCCGTGAGATTTGGCCGACGCCCTCGGGGCGCCCCCCAACTCTGGGCCTCTGACTGCGACAGGGACGTATCCTCCACGCTGCGAGGCTGCGACAACCGTCAGCTCGTTCTGCCTGTTGCCCAGGCTGGATCTCCCCCGTCTCCCTCCCTATCGCGGTGGGGCCAAGTCTGAACGGAGTTCAGCGGTGGGCTGCGCGGGACGAACACCTCCGGGTGGGCCACTCGCCCCTTTGCAGCGTGTCCCGGCCGCCTCAGCCAGCGCCTCCAACGCTTCCCGTAGCCGCCTCCGCCAGCCGTCGCTCAACTCCACACGCAGCAGCGTGCGACCGAGGTGAACCCCCTTGGGCGCGCGCCGTTCCAGCCCTTCCCTCGGCACCAGCGAGCCCTCCCGCAGCCGTACCACCGCCTGGCCGTCCTCCGTCGACACGGCCTCCACCCCCGCCCGGTCCGCCAGGATGCGCACAAGCACGACGAACAGGAGATTCCGCACCGTCGGCGGCGGCTCCCCGAAGCGGTCCACCATCTCCTGCCCTAACGACTCCAGCTCCCGAGGCTCCGTCGTCTTGCTCATCCTCTGGTAGAGGGCCAGGCGCTGGTTGAGGTCAGGTACGTAGGAGTGGGGAAGATGCGCCGACACCGGCAGCTCGATCGTCACTTGCGGGCCCTCCTGCGGGGGCGGTGGTGTCTCCCCATCCCTCAGCGCTCGCAGCCGCTCCACGGACTCCGCCAGCAGACGGCAGTACAGGTCGAAGCCCACGGCGGCCATGTAGCCGCTTTGCTCGGGGCCCAGCAGGTTGCCGGCGCCCCGAATCTCCAGATCGCGCAACGCTATCTGAAAGCCCGCTCCCAGCTCCGTCGCCTCGAAGATCGTCTGCAGCCGCTTTTGCGCCTGCTCCGTCAGCCGCCTCTTGCGGTCGTACATCAGGTAAGCGTAGGCGCGGTGGGCGCCCCGACCCACGCGGCCCCGCAACTGGTACAGCTGGCCCAGCCCCAGCTTGTCCGCCTGGTTGACGATGATCGTGTTGACGTTGGGGATATCGAGCCCGGACTCGATGATCGTGGTGCAGACCAGCACGTCGATGCGCCCTTGCACGAACTCCAGCATCACTCTCGCCAGATCCTGCTCTGGCATCTGCCCGTGGGCGATGCCCATGCTCGCCTCCGGCACGATCTCCTGCACCTTCCGCGCGATCATCCCGATGCTGTGCACCCGGTTGTGCACGAAGTACACCTGGCCGCCGCGCTCCAGCTCCCGCAGGATCGCCTCCCGCACCAGGCGGTCGTCGAACTCCGAGACGTAGGTTCTGATGGGCAGCCGTTCCTCCGGCGGCGTCTCCATCGTCGACATGTCGCGGATGCCGCCCAGGGCCATGTACAGAGTGCGCGGAATCGGCGTCGCCGACAGTGTGAGAACGTCGACGTCGCGGCGCATCTGCTTCAGGTGCTCCTTGTGGGCCACCCCGAACCTCTGCTCCTCGTCGATCATTACTAGCCCCAAGTCCTTGAGCTGCACGTCCCTCTGGAGCAGCCGGTGGGTGCCTATGACCACGTCCACCGTGCCCTCCGTCAGCCCCTCCACCACCTGCCGCTGCTCCCCCTCCGAACGGAACCGGGACAGCATCTCCACCCTCACCGGAAAGGCGCTCAGACGCTCCCGGAACGTCTGGTAGTGTTGCTGGGCCAGAACGGTCGTAGGCACTAGGAGGGCCACCTGACGCCCGTCCATCACCGCCTTGAAGGCAGCCCGAATCGCCACTTCCGTCTTGCCGTAGCCCACGTCGCCACAGACCAGGCGATCCATGGGCCGCGGCCGCTCCATGTCTCGCTTCACCTCAGTGATGGCGGCCACCTGATCCGCTGTCTCTACGTAGGGGAAGGAGGCCTCCAGCTCGGCCTGCCACGGCGCGTCGCCCGCGAAGGCGTGGCCGGGCACTACCTCCCGTGCCGCGTACAAGGTGAGAAGGTCCTCGGCCAGCGCCTGCACCGCCTGCCTCACCCGTCGCTTCGCCCGCTGCCAGTCACCGCTGCCCAGCCGCGTCAGTCGTGGCTCGTGGTCGGAGGGGCCCACGTAGCGGCTCACTCGCTCCAATTGATCGCTCGGCACGAACAGCTTGTCGCCTTCGGCGTAGTGCAGCTCCAGGTACTCCCGCTCGTGCTCGTCCACCGCCATCCTTACCAGCCCGGCGAAGCGGGCGATGCCGTGGTCGACGTGCACCACGTAGTCCCCCGGCGACAGCTCCGCCAGGAACGCCTCCCGGTTCACTCCCCGGCGGGGCGTGCGGCGGCGCTGCTTGACGAATCCGAACACCTCAGTGTCCGTGATCAGCGCTAGGTCGACGCCGTCCTCGCTCAGGTGCCAGCCCGCCGGCAGCGAGCCCTGTACCAGGGCGAGGCCGCGGATCAGCGCCGGCTCCTCTGTCACCCGCGAGTCCGTGCCCTCCTCACGGAACAGCTCCCCCAGCCGTTGCGCCTGCTGCGAGACCACGACTACGGACCGACCTTGACGTAACTCGGCCGCGCTCTCGCTCACCAGGCGGCGGAGCTGACCCCCGTAGGCGGCCACTGGCGAGAACGGCAGGCGCATGCTGTTCGGTTCTTCGCCGCTGGCCCAGCGAGACAGCCTCAGGAGGTGGGGCCCCCGGCCCAGCGTGGCTCTCACGTCCCGCCACGTCTCCTGCGGCAGCGGTAGGCCCTCTGGTATCTCGCCCCGCTCTTCCAGCTCTCGTCGGACGGCCTCCGCCTCCCGTTCCGCCTCCTCCAGCGCAGCCGCCGCATCCCCCTCCTCGTCGACAATGACGGTGGCAGCCGGCGGCACATGGTCAAGGAGGGTGGCACGGGCCAGGAACGGCACGTAGAAATGGTCGCCGCTGAAACCCTTGCCGCTCGCCAGGAGGGAGAGCTCCTCCCCAAAGCGCTGGCTGGCCTCCCTGGAGCACCGCGACAGGTCGAGCTGGGCCAGCATGTCTTCTGCGCTGGGTTCCGCGTTTGCCGTGAACACGGCTTCCTGCGCCGCACCCAGCTCCACGCTCTCGGTCGGCCCCACCGACCGCTGCGTCTCCGGGTCGAACCGTCGCAGGCTCTCGATCTCCCGCCCGACCAGTTCGATGCGCACCGGTGCCTCCGCCTGGGGCGGGAACACGTCGATGATGCCGCCGCGGCGGCTGGCCTCCCCCGCTCGCTCGACCAGCGGCTCGATGGCGTACCCCAGAGCGGCAAGCTGGGCCAGAAACCGGTCGGGGTCCAGGCGGCTCCCCTGTCTCAGGACGCGGGTGGAGGCGGCCAGCTCCTGCGGCGATAGCGTCCGCTGGGCCAGCGCCATCGCCGAGGCGATGACGACATGGCGGCCCCCGTCGGCCAATTGGGAGATGGCCGTCAGGCGCTGTCGGACTGCCTCCGGATCGGGGGCCAGGCGCTCATAAGGTAGCGCGTCGCGTTGCGGGAAGGGCGCCACGGGCTGCGTGCCGCCCAGCCAGGCGCCCAGTTCGTCGACCAGCGCCTCGGCGCGGTCCTCCCGAGCCACGACGACCACCAGCG
>JABAOC010000108.1_pt5 | contig 15898 bp, 13 predicted proteins | sample 7062161 | NCBI WGS metagenome assembly JABAOC01 (sample SAMN14538625, study PRJNA623070) | marine sediment metagenome | biome: marine biome [ENVO:00000428]; feature: marine pelagic biome [ENVO:01000023]; material: deep marine sediment [ENVO:00002113] | place: India: Gulf of Khambhat ... | reverse complement strand
TCCCCGGAGCGAGTTGATCCGGGCAACCCCAATTACGGGCTCCACAACACCCCCAAAGTACTGGCCGGTATCGGCGAGAAGTCAACTGCTCTGACACAGGCTTTCTACAGCCAGACAGTGGAAAAAACTGTCACAGTATCCTCTCCCACAGCGGCGGAGATGGTCAAACTCCACGAAAACACTTTCCGGAATATAAATATTGCCTTCGTCAATGAGATGGCTCTGTTGTGTGATCGATTGGGGCTGGATATCTGGGAGATAATCCAGGCCGCCTCCAGCAAGCCCTATGGCTTCATGCCCTTCCACCCCGGCCCCGGTCCGGGCGGACATTGCATACCGGTTGATCCGCACTACCTCTCGTGGAAGGCGCGCCAACACAACTTCGATTGCAAGTTCATTGAACTGGCCTCCAGCATAAATGACCAAATGCCGAACCATGTTCGCACCAAGACCGCGGAGGCGCTCAAACGGGCCAATAAATCTCTGAACGAGGCAAAAATACTTCTTCTGGGCGCGGCCTATAAACGCGACATCGCCGATACCAGAGAATCGCCTATCTTCAGACTTATCAGCCTTTTCCGGGAATCCGGCGCGCAGGTGACCTATCACGATCCTCTGGTTGCAGAACTCAGGCTGGCTGATTCTACGCTCATGGAATCAGTGGAATTGACTCCCGAGACACTCGCCGGCGCCGATTGTGTCATCATCCTGGTAGACCACACTGGTTTCGATTATCAGGCGATTGTGACTCATTCACGATTGGTGCTGGACTGCAGAAATGTGTGTTCATCTCTTTCCGCCCCTCATTTAGCTTCTCTCTGGTCGGGCGGCAATGGGACGTCCAGCCGCCCTTATGACCAGGATAAACCGCGCGGAGGCACGGGGACTCTGCCGCCCCAAAGCGGTTCAGCACCGGGTTCCGCGTGGCCGCATTCCGACTCTGGAAACGGAGGCAATGGAAGCGGCTCTTCCCAAGCCTTCTATTATGACAGCTTGAGCGGCGCACAGGTCGCAGGGTCGATTGGAGACTGTGCGCTCGCAGACGTTCCGCTTGGCCTGCCAACTGAGGAAACCCAAATCAACGGAGAAGGCACCTCCGTTCAAATGGCCATTCGACAGAATGGTATGCATGGATGGCGCGCATTGATGAAGAGGCTGATGGATATGAGCATGTCCGCAGGCTGCCTGTTAGTCCTCTCTCCGCTGCTGGCCGTGGTGGCTCTGGCCATCAAGATTACCTCACGAGGGCCGGTCTTTTTCCGGCAGCAGCGTGTGGGTAAAGGAGGCCGGCTCTTTTGGATGTACAAATTCCGTTCCATGTATGCCGACGCGGAGGAACGGCTCAAGAGCGTGTTGCCCCTCAATCAAGCCAGTGGCCCTATCTTCAAGATACGCAATGACCCTCGCATTACTCCTTTGGGCAATATTTTGCGGAGGGCGAGTATAGACGAATTGCCCCAACTCTGGAATGTATTAAAGGGAGAAATGAGCCTGGTGGGGCCGCGGCCCCCTCTTTCCAGGGAAGTGCGCGAATACGGACCGCGGGAGTGCCGTCGCCTGGAGGTGAAACCCGGGATCACGTGTCTGTGGCAAGTTTCGGGCAGAAGCGAACTCTCTTTTCAGAGATGGGTAGAGTTAGACCTGCGCTATATAGAGCATCAGTCACTCCTTCTCGATATGGCGATTCTCGCCAGGACCCCTCTGGCGGTTATCAGCACAAAAGGAGCCTACTGAAAGAGTTCGGTCTGTATCCTCTGCGCACGACAAACGTGTTCTCGTAACCCACAGGTGATAACATCTCTCCAAATGGAAGGCGAACCCTGTGTGCGTTCGGGGAGAAGACGAACTTGACTGAGGTTGTTGAGACGCAAAGAGAACTCGGTGAGGCTCCGACGAAGTCCCCCTGGGGAACACTGCTTCGAAACACAGGTTACACCTTTTTGGCGCGAGTGGTGGCCGCGGCCATCGCCCTGCTCGTTCTCCCCTTCGTGGTAAAGACCCTTGGCAAGGACATGTATGGAGTATGGGTCCTGGTCTTCTTGCTTACCAATTATGTAGGGCTGGCCGACCTTGGGATAGGAGCGGCTTTCGTCCGTCACATCGCGGAGGATCACGCTAAACGAGATTTTCCTGCACTCAACCAAGTCGTCAATACCGGCATAGTCTTCTATGTGTTTTTCTGGATCATCGCGGCGAGCCTCGTCTGTTTCTTCTTGGCGTCTCCGCTGCTTTCCCTCTTCAAGGTTTCCTCGACGATTTGGGAAGAGGCACACTTCGCGCTAATTGGAGCCGTCCTCATCTTCGCCGCTACTAACTGTATGAGCGTCTTTCCTGCGGTACTCAACGGCCTTCAGCGAATGGATATTTCCAATAGAATCGTCATCGGACATTCTCTCTTTACGGCCGCGGGCATGGTCTTCGTTCTGCGGCAGGGATTGGGAATTCGCGGTCTCATCTTCAATGCAGCCGTNNATCAATCCTTTGCTTGCCACCCGAAAGAGTTTCCGCCGCCTCTTCTCTTTCGGCATCAAGATGCAGGGCATATCGGCCTTGGCCGTCTTTTCCAGGCAATTCGACAGAGCCTTGACCGGCTACGCTCTCTCCCTTCGTTACCTGGGAATGTATCAGATCGGCTGTCGCGCCGCGGAGATGATTACGAATCTCTGTGTCTCCATCTACCAACCGGTCATACCGGCAGCCTCCGATTTAGCCGCCAGAGGAAGGCACAAAGAGCTCCAGCAGCTACATCGTCGGGGAACCCGCTGGCTCGTTTTTGCAACCATGCCGGTGCTGGCGGCGGGTCTGGTGAATGCGCCTGAGGCCCTTCATGTCTGGATGGGGCCCGGCTTTGGCGTTTCCGCAATCGCCCTCCAATGTCTGCTGCTGGCCTATTCCTCCAACATAGTCCTCACCGGAATGGGCACCTCTCTACTGCGGGGCATGGGCAAACTCGAAGCCGAAATCAAGAGCAGCCTCCTGTTGACGGCGCTGACGGTGGGGCTGGGAATCCCCCTCGCTCTCAGATTCGGGCTGCCCGGCATTCTTTTCACGGTTCTCTTTGCCTACATCGTTGGTCCGCTCTATTTTGTTTGCATCTTCCACCGGCTGACCAGATGGTCGTTGCGGGAGTTCCTGATCAGCATAATTCTGCCGCCGGTAATCGCCACCGGACTGGCCTGCGGTCTTGGGGAACTGCTGCGACACATGTTCTTGCATCTTGTCCCCTCCCCCTCCAAGCCCATCCTCTTGATCGTGATGCTCGGCAATGCCTTCTTCACAGCCGCGGTGTGTCTGGGCCTGTTGGCAATGATGCGCTACTTTCTACAAGAAGACTATGCTATGCTACAGAGGGGTGTTCAGAAGATAAGAGACGGACTATTCCATCGGCGACAAGCGCTTCGTCGGGAATTGCCTGAAGAGGTGGCCCCTGCGGAGAAGACTTGCCCGGCCTCACCCGTTGCCCGGGAAATGTCTCGGAGCCAGGAGACTGAGTCATGAGGGCGGTTTCTGTACTTAAGGACAGATTGAAAGTCTCAACCGCTGACCCAAGGTGGGTTGCTGTCGCAGTTGGAGGGGCAATATTCTTCGGAACCTTGATTCTCGCACAAGCCGTCATCAGCCTCTTCCTTTTCGTATGGCTGGCTTTCTTCCTCTTTGCCTCTTTCCGTCCGAAGGCTGCCTTATTCGCGTATACCTTTGCTCTACCATTTATGCCGCTGTATTTTGGCTATCATCGCTTTATCTATCCATGGGGATGGATAACAGTTGCTGAACTCGGTATCACCGCTCTGGCCGCCGGAACTCTGCTCAATGTGTGGGCCACCAAGACAAGGCCGGCGAAGGCAAGTCCTCTGTCTATCTATGTTCTTCTCTTCCTGTTCCTCATTCTTGCCCCCTCTTTGGTGTTCGTCAATCTGCTGCGATTTCCACTTGCTGTTACGCACTATTTGGTCGGATCAGGCGCCCTTCTCTATTTCGTTACCACCCGCCTTCTAACCAACTCCGGCGAGGTCCGAGGCCTGGTACGGCTCTTGTTGATTTCCGGAGCGCTGGCGGGCATTCTTGCTGTGGTGGAATCAGCGGCAGGGAAAGGTTTGTTCCGCCAGATACTCCCCAGCCCCTTCACTATCTGGTATTCCGTGGAAGGGCAATCTCTTGGCGGAACGTGGGGTCAAGATATTACTCGGATGGGAAGACTGCGAGTGCATCTGGGCATGAACCAGCCTCTTGCCCTTGGCGGCTGGCTGGCAATGCTCTTGCCTCTCGCCTTGGCCTGGTATGCCTTGGCGCGCCTTACCGGCAACTCGCCTGTCAAACTAAACACAAGATCGTTCGCCCTTGTGAGCATGGTGCTGATTGCCATAGGTATCCTGCTCACTCTGTCCTATAGTGTTTGGGCAGCGACGGCTTTCGCCTGTGTAGCGATCCTGCTGCATGCGGACGTCAGAAGACACCTTCTCCCACTGGCCTTGCTGGCCGGGTTAGTTATCTCATTGGCGGCTTTCTTGTTCATCTCCGCGCGGGGAGGGATCGCTCTGGGAGAGCCGGTAACGACGGAGGCAGTATTACATTCGCAGCATCGCGTGAAGATACTTCAAGCGACCTGGGTGGGCCTTTCAGCCAACCCTCTTTTCGGAGAAGGACTGGAGGCGGAGAAGATAAAGGGGGTCACTGGAACGGTCGGTGAGCAACTCATCTACAGGGAGGATATGTGCAACGCCTACGCCAACCTCCTGTTGCGCCACGGATTGGTGGGACTGGCGGCCTTCATGTTATTGGCCTTTGCCATCCTGTGGCATCTCTGCCGAGTTTCTATTACAAGCGCTTCGCCGGAATCCAGGATTCTCGCCTGGGCACTGGTCGCCATGTTCGCCGGACAATTCATTGCCCTGTGGGCGATCCCATGGTTTATCGGTCAACATGGACACTTCTTCTGGATCATGGTGGCAATCGCCAACCGCATGGGTTCTTTCGAGGAAGATACCTCTCCCTATTCTCCTGCCGGAGGAGACCGTTGATCTCAGTGGTCATCGTGAATTTCAAAGCCCGGGACTTCCTCCGAAGCTGCCTTCGCTCTTTCTTCGCCGAAGCGCAAGGCCTGGAGACTGAAGTCTTTGTGGTGGACAACGCTTCTCACGACGGCAGCTTGGAAATGGTGGAGGGAGAATTTCCTGCAGTCCATCTTATAGAGGCGCGCGAGAATCTCGGTTTCTCCAGAGCAAATAACCTCGCCCTGCGCAAATGCTCAGGGGAAAAGGTGCTGTTGCTCAATCCCGATACTGAAATCCAGCCTGGGGCGCTCCAGGAAATGGCAGCATTTCTGGATTCCCACTTCGAGGCCGGCGCGGTGGGACCAAGGCTGGTGGACGAAAACGGCAAGGAACAGCCATCCGGGAGACCCTTCCCAACTCCCTGGGGATGGTTTCTCATGCAGACCGGAATCGATGCCAGGTTCGCAAGAAATGAGATATCGAAGGAAGGCGGCGATCCTCAGCAAATGTCTGGTGGCGAAGCGGTGGATTGGATCTCCGGCGCTTGCCTGATGCTTCGCAAGGACGCTCTACAAAACGTGGGACTGCTGGATGAGCGTTTTCGCCTCTACTCCGAGGAAGTTGATCTCTGCTATCGGTTGAAACAAGCGGGCTTGGAGGTCTATTATCTTCCCACCGCGGAAGTAGTCCATTATGGCAGCATCAGTGCCGCGGCAAGCCAAGGGAAGGACTTTTCCCGCGGGCTTCTCTATTCCTCTTATCTGACCAGCAAACTCGCCTTTTTCAGAAAGCATTATGGCTTCTGGCAGGCATTTCTTGCCCGCTGCCTGATGTTCCTCGCATTCGGGTACTCTCTGGCGAAACTTCCCTTTTCGATTCTGTGTCGCAGAAGAGGAAGTAACTGGTATAGGCAGGAGTTGAGACTTGCCTTAATCGGACTCTGTACCATATTATGTCGCTCTCAAGTAATGCCTAAAGAAACCAAGGACAGCCAACCGGACAAAGACGCGGCGCAGTGACACGAATCTCTTTTGTCGTGATTGGTAAGAACGAAGGGAAGATGCTGGGGAAGTGCCTTGAGTCCCTCAAGGCGGCCGATTATCCGCGTCACCTCGCCGAGGTAACAGAAGTCATCTATGTGGACAGCAGGTCGACTGACCGGAGTGTGGAGATCGCGAGAGAGCACGGTGCCACCGTCCATCTGTTAAGCGCAGGACGCACAAGTTCCGCTCGTGCGAGAAACGCCGGTCTTCAACTCTGCCAAGGTGACTTGGTTCAGTTTCTCGATGCGGACATGGTGCTTGCGAAGGATTGGCTGCAGCGGGCAGTCCCAATTCTACTGGAAGAAGGGGTTATAGGAGTTGCCGGTAGGATAGACGACTACCAGCGAAAGCCAAGTTGGTATGATCGCGTCCACACCGCACAACAGATGTTTCACCGTCCGGAGATAGGCGGAATGGGAAGTGGCGGCGGGCTCTTTCGCGCGGAAGAGTTCCGTAAATTGGGCGGCTACAATGATAAGATGCCTTTCGGAGAGGAGGCAGAACTTGGTGAATACCTGCGATCCTCGGGCCGGGGCATCCTGCGGATTGTCGACCTCATGGCCTATCATGACTACGGTTTCGATACTTTCCGGGCATATTGCAGGAGGTTGGTGCGAGACGGAATGGTGCAGGCACTCGCCTGGCGTCGAGGCGCACAAGGGCGCTGGAGGACTCTGCTGCGAAGCGTAATCACTCCCCTCTTCTGGCTTCTGGCTCCACTTGCCTCTCTGCTGCTGCGCAATCCCCTTCCTGTTGTGCTTGCTTTATGTTGGGCCGCCTACGTCTTCTTCCGCACGGCAACACACATCTTTCTCAGGGAAAGAACTCTGAAGTTAGCCCTGACCTGTGGCGCACATATCTGCTTTGCCAAGTTCCCCCACTTGTGGGGTTGGTGTCGAGTGATGCTGATGCGGGAATTCTCCGGTCAAAGACCGGCGCGCAGTTCTCCGAGAGCCCCGCGAATAGGCTTCTTCATGAAGGAGTTCCCGGCTCTCTCCGAGACGCTAGTCTATCGGGAGATACTTGAACTGCGCCGCCTGGGCATGGATCTGCGCGCCCTTGCCGTCAGACGGCCGCCGCCGAGAGCCGTTCTTTCCCAGGAATCACTCATACTCATTGATGAGACACTCTATCTTACGCCTTTGCCCTGGGGCCGTATCATCCTGGCGGGGTTGCGCCACCTGTTCTGCCGTCCTCGCGTCGTGCTGCGGTTCTTCGCACGATATCAGATTCGTCGCCTGGGGCTGCGTGATCGCCTCAAGGCCTGCTTCCATTTCCTGCAGGGCCTCAGGCTGGCTGCATTCATCCACGAAGAGAACATAGACCATATACATTGCCACTTCGCCACCACCGCTCTTGCGGCCCAAGTCGGCTGCGCGCTCAGCGGCATTCGATACAGTTTCACTGCTCATCATCATGATATTGATGAATCCTCAAGCACAGCAGACATACTTCTTACCGCGGAAAAGGTGAAAGGCGCGCGTTTCATTGTCGCCATCTCTGAGTATATGAAACGCCTCATTCTTGACCGCGCACCCGGCACGGATCCTGACCGCATCAAAGTCCTGCACATGGGAGTTGATGTTGAGCGCTTTCAGCCGTCTGATAAGGCACGCGAGAACGAAGTCCCTCATTTCCTCTCTGTGGGCAGACTTGTTGAAGACAAAGATTATCCCACATTAATCGAGGCCTGCCGCATCTTGAAGCAGCGCGGAGAATCTTTCTCCTGGTCGGTTGTTGGAGAAGGCGCTGACCGTGAGAAACTCGAAGCTCTTTGTAAAGAGAAGGGAGTTGATACGTTTCTCCACTTCCTGGGGGCCCTACCGCAAGAACGGCTTGCAGATTATTATGAGAGAACAAACATCTTTGTTCTCTCCAGCCTTGCCGAGGGAGTTCCGGGTGTGTTGATGGAGGCGATGGCAAAAGGCATTCCGCTGGTTGCCACCTCTGTGGGAGGTGTGCCGGAACTCGTAATACATAATCAAAACGGACTCTTGGTCCCACCTGCTGACCCGGCCGCTCTTGCCGATGCTATCATGCGGCTCATGCATGATGTCTCTCTGAGCCAACGCATCGGGCGAGAGGCGAGGAATCGTGTAATGGAGGATTTCAACCTGCACAAGAATGCCGACCGACTCAAGCATCTCTTCACGGCCATGCTCCTGCCGGCCGCACAGGAGGAGAAAACGGAAACGGAAGGCAGCACTCAAATCGTTCTCTCGGAGGCTGACCGATGATCATTTCTCGCACCCCCTTGCGGATAAGTTTTGCCGGAGGGGGTACTGATTTCGCGGATTTCTATCTCCAGCACGAGGGCGCGGTGGTGAGCACTGCGATTGATCACTATGTCTATGTGGTGGTGAAGCACCGCTTTGACAAGAAGATTCGCGTGGCCTACACGCGCACTGAAATGGTTGACCACCCCGATGAACTAGCCCACGATCTCGTGAGAGAAAGCCTCAAGAGAGCCGGCATAGACCAGGGTATTGAGATTTGCACAATGGCGGATGTCCCCTCTCAGGGTAGCGGGCTGGGCTCATCCTCAAGCCTCACTGTGGGTCTTCTGAACGCCTTCTACGCCTATACCAGCAAACCTCACACCCCTGAAATTCTCGCCCGAGATGCATGTGAAATTGAAATGGACATTCTCCGCCGGCCCATGGGCAAGCAAGATGCTTATATTGCCGCATATGGAGGGCTAAGGATGTTTCGTTTCCTGAAATCCGGAGCAGTGGAAATCGAGACCATTCCGCTTTCTCCGGATTCTCGCCGCTGGCTGAAGGAGAATCTCCTTCTCTTTTTCACCGGCCGTACCCGGCAGGCGGAGACCATCCTCTGCCAGCAAAAAAAGAACATCCCTCAGCGAGTGGAGTCCCTCTGCACCCTGCGAAACCTCGCCTGGGAGTTGCGGGATTGTCTCTTGAACGGGATGGGGCCGGACTTCGGCCTCCTCCTGCACCGCGGATGGGAGATGAAAAAGGGCCTCGCCGATGGAATCAGTGACGCGGAACTGGACGAACTTTACACTCGCGCAATCAGTGCCGGAGCCGTGGGCGGGAAGATTCTGGGCGCCGGAGGCGGAGGCTTCATGCTTCTGCATTGTCCCTTCGAACACCACGCGCGGCTGAGGGCCGCTTTCCGCGATTTCGTGGAATTGCCGTTTGAGCCGGTGGACAGATGCAGCGAGATCCTTCTGGATGTCAGTAATGGCGCAGTCGGACGCGAGAGCCGTCTTTCTGGATAGGGACGGAGTCATCAACCTTGACCGCCCTGACTACGTGAAACACCTGGGCGAGTTCTCTCTTCTGCCCGGCGCGGCCGAAGCCGTTGCCCGCCTTACCACTGCCGGCTGGCGAGTTGTCATTACCACCAACCAGGCCGCCATCGGAAAAGGGTTGATGGGAGACAGAGAACTTGCCCGCATCCATGAGCACATGCTCACGGAGATTGAGAAGATGGGGGGAAGAATCTCCGCGATTTATCATTGTCCACATCGGCCTGATGAAAACTGCCCTTGCCGCAAACCCAAGCCCGGCCTGCTTGAGCGAGCCGCGCGCGAAATGGGATTACATCTTCCCGCGTGCTATCTGGTGGGAGACCGAATGCGTGACATCCAAGCAGGCGCCGCGGTTGGATGTACCACACTGTTGATAAAGCCCCCCGGCACGAAGGAGGAGTTGACAGACTCTTCCCCGGACGCAGTAGTGAAAGATCTCTCAGAGGCGGTTGACTGGCTCTTGGCGCGAGAATGCGAACAGGAGAACATTTCTTCCGCAGAGACGAAATAGATGGCCGATAATCACTCCTCCGCCCATGGACTACTTCCGAAAGGCGACAAAGCATACAAGATGCTCGTCGCCGCGGTCTGTATTGGAGCGGCGGCGCTGGGATTGCGTGTTGTCGGGCTGACCCTCCTGCCTCATCACGATGAACACCATGTTGTCAATGTGGCACTTGGCTTCGGCAGTGGTGATCTGAACCCTCACCAGTTCTGGTATGGCACCCTCATGATGTACTTGGTGTTCATCATCTATGGGATGATGTTCGTCTTCCTAAGGCTCACGGGTGCGGTGGGGTCGGTTGACGACTTTGCGGTCTCCTTTTTCCAAGATCCCATTCCTTTTTATACCGCGGCAAGGATAGTAAGTGTGGCCGCGGGATTGGGGACGGTTGCTCTCGTTTACCTGATGGCGCGGAGAGCAGCGGGGAAGAATGCGGGACTGGTGGCCGCGGGCCTGGCTGGGGTGATTCCAGCCCTTGTCGTGCGTAATCGAGTGGCATTGCCGGACTCGCTGCTGGTCTTCTTTGTTGCCGCCTGTCTTCTATCTCTACAATCAGTCGCAGAGACCGGCTCTCTCAAAGCCAGCGCAAAGGCGGGCCTCTTCTATGGCCTTTCTTTAGCCACCAAGATTCTGGGAGGACTGCTGATAGTGCCGATAATACTTGCACATTTCTTGGCCTCCCGCTCGAAGACACTGCAAGGGCGCTCTCCTCTTGCGGGTATTGGGCTGGCACTCCTCTTTATGGCTCTGGGTTTTTTTGTGGGATGTCCGTTCGGGGTCATTGATTATAAGAAGTTTTTTGCTGACCTTTTCGTCTTTCAGTTGAGTTACAACCTGGCGGCGGGGAAATCAGCCTGGGAGATAATTGCGGCCATGGGGAGGTCCCTTTGCTGGGAGAACATGCTGCTTCCTTCGGGATGCGCTCTAGGCCTGTTGGGAGCAGTGGTCCTCCTGAAGAAGCGTATAGCTCATGGCGTGATTTTCGTCTCATTCACCGCTGCCTTCGTCGCATTTCTCGCTTTTCAGGGAAGATTCTACTCCCACTGGCTTCTTCCGGTCTTCCCTGCCATCCTCGTCATGCTCGGTGTTGGATTCGGGTGGATTGCGGACTCGCTGAAGAGCGGATGTAAAAGAGTATGGGTAATGGTTGTGCTGGCCGCGCTCATAATAATCCCTCCTGGTCTGCAGACCGCAGGTGAATTGAGGCTTCTTCTCGCCAAACCTGACCCAAGGTTGATGGCGAAGCAGTGGGTGGAGAGTCACGTTCCTCCTGGCTCGGTGATCTTGATGGATGGCGGAGTGAATGTATTACCCCCCCTGATGGAAAGTGAAGAATGTCTTCAGGAGTCGCTTGTCGCCGTGGAGAAACAGCCGCCCTCCGGCTTCTACAAGCATCTTGGTGAGTATCTCCACTACCGGATGAAAGCCGCCGGCAGGTATACGGGGCCTACTTACTGGCTGCTGAGAAGGAGGCGAGAATGGTGGAAGGCTGAGGAGGACAAGAGCACTCCAAACGCGCCCACATTCACTCTCCACGAGGACCAACGCCGGGATCTAGAGTGGTATCTGGAGCAAGGGGCGGAGTATGTCATCATCCTGGGACATATCCGTGACTCTTTTGTCACTTCAAAAGGGCGCGAACGATGGCCTGCGGAGTGGGAATTCTACTCCGGCTTGGAGAAGAGCGCCAAGGCAGTTGCCACCTTCTGCGGCGAAACTCTCGGGGGGCCGATGAGCATTGTCATCTATCGTGTGGAAGATATCTCACGAGATTCTTGAGAGCAAGCGGCCTATGGAAGGCAGGTCGTTTGCTGGAGTACTGCTCATCTCGAATCTGAAGTGCAAATGCGAACCTGACGTTTCAGCAAGAAGATGACTGTCCATTTCTCTTTGTTACTGCTGCGAATATTCTTCTGTGTCGTCGCTTGCGGACTGGCCTTTTTCGGCCTCTATCTCTTTTTCCTCTCCCTTCTCGCGGCATTCGGCCAGAAAAGGCTGAGCCAGCCAGGCGGTGAAGGTTATGAGCCCGCAAAACTCGCCATTGTCATACCCGCTCATAACGAATCGGATGTCATTGAACGTTCGTTGCAAAGCCTAACTGGACTGGAATATCGAAAGGAGGCATTTCAGGTCTTCGTAATAGCCGACAACTGCACAGATGAAACCGCGACGCTGGCGCGGGAAAATGGTGCAACGGTTTTCGAGCGCAATGTTCCAGATCTGCGGGGAAAAGGATATGCGATTGCCTGGTTCCTGGAGAGGATGACAGATCTGGAAGAATGGGAAGCACTGGTATTCATTGATGCCGACAGCATCGTTTCTCCCAACTTGCTGACCGCGTTTTCGAATCGCCTGCGAGCAGGGGCAACGGCACTGCAAGCGCGTTACTCTGTTGTCAGCAAGAGGCGGTCTCCTCTGGAAGCCCTGATGTATCTCGCTTTTTCCCTGAAATGCTACCTTCGACCTCTGGCGCGCAGCCGGCTGGGATGGTCGGTGGGGCTTCACGGCAACGGAATGTGTCTGAGCACAAGTTTGCTGAAGGCACTGCCCTGGGAGGCCTTTTGTTTGACCGAAGACGTAGAATACGGCTTGAGATTGTTGGAGATGGGCCACAGAGTAGAGTTTGCACCGGAAGCGACCGTGTGGTCGGAGATGCCAAGTCGACCGCAAAGAGCACGGGGCCAGCACCTCCGCTGGGAGTCGGGCCGCTTACAACTCGCCCGGCGACTGCTGCCAAGGCTTATTGCTCTAAGCATACGTAGAAGAGACCCGGCATTTCTTGACGCGGCGATTGAGTTGGCTATGCCTCCACTCGCCTCTCTGGTGGTCGGGCAAGTGGCGCTCGCTGTGATTGCGTTCTTCTTGCCTTCATTGCGTGCGCTCGTGTGGATACCTCTCATCGGGCTGGTGGGAGAAGCCGTTCACATCCTCGTCGGCCTGCTGCTTATCAAGGCGCCTCTCGCTCTCTGGCTCGCCCTATTTTGGGGACCTCTCTATGCAGTCTGGCAGACTTCTATATATGCGGCAGCTGCGGTGAAAGGCAAGACACTGGGCTGGATTTCGACCCCGCGGCAAGATAGCAATTGAGGTAGTTACAATGAAGCGCTGGATAGGTATTACAACGAGCCTTGTGGCTCTTGTTGTATTGATCGGTCTCCCCGGGGCGAAGATTCTGATCAAAGGGCGGCAGGTTGATTTCCCCTGCTATTACAGCGCCACTCGTCTTATGGTTAAACGCCAGGATCCGAACAATCTGGATTTCTTGAGAGAAGAGGCTCGAGCACACGGTATGGAGATGCCGGGACCGGCGCCACAACTTGCATTCCCCGCATTTGCTCTGACTCTTCCGATTGCATTCTTCCGACCCCAAATTGCGATGTGGGTGTGGCTTGCCATGGGAGCTCTGTGTCTTATTGGGGGCGTCGCAATCACACTTGCTGCCACATCGCGCGTGACGCTTGCTCAGTTCGGACCCGCGCTTCTCCTGACTGCTACATTCGCTCCTGCAATATGGTCTTTGTATTTGGGGCAGTCAAGCCAACTGGTAGTGCTCTTTGTAGGGCTGGCTTTCTTCGCCTATGTACGCGGGCGACCCGGCGTGGCCGGTTTTGCAGTAGGCATGGCCGGCGCCGTGAAACCTTTTCCTTTACTGCTCATCATACACTTCATACTGCGCCGGCAATGGCGAGCGGTCGCAACATTTGCCGCCACCATAGTGGTCGCTTTGCTGATAAGCATGGCCTGGCTCGGTCCTGGCTACCCGATTCGCTGGTGGCATTATCTCGGCTATTATAAGGGCGCGCTAATGCCTCTTAACCAGTCGTTGTATGCCGGTATTCAGCGCGCAACGCGCGTCGGCATAGTATCCCATGCAGGCGAACTCCTGTCTCCAGTAGCACCGCAGTTCTCCGCTACCATCTTGCTGGTCATCGTCGCCATTGGCGTCCTCTCTTGCTGGTTGTTTGCCACTGCCAGAATGGCGGCCCGAAAGGTTACTACAGAGACAGCCTGCCTCGAGTTTGCAATGACCCTGTCAATTGCCTTTCTTCTTTCCCCCTTTTCGGAAGAACATCATGCTTCTGCCTTTGTGGTTCCCATTGTCGCTTGCCTGTTCGCTTTGCAGAGCAAGCGGCGGTTAGTTCCGCTTGCCGTCATTGGCAGCATTGCCGTCTACGTCATTATGAATATTGCCAGGCCCCTGATATGGTACCTGGAGTACTATCGTCCGCAGCTACTCGTAGGAAGGGCGATTGAGTCGCCTTTGCTTGCCTTTATGATCTTTCTCTTATTCTCCCTTCCCCTTATTGGTGTGGGGCTTTACTGGCTAAGCAATACCCTCCAGTGTTTCCGGCAGCGATCTGGCGAGTCTCTTACCGGCAGCGTCAGCACTCCCATTTGACACTCCAGGCTCACATTACCGGATTTCGTAAGATGAAGAAGAGGGATGTTCCTCTGCTCGGGGCCAAGTCGGATGAATAAGATGCGGAATCAGCGGGGCAATAGGCAGGTAAGGAGGCCGGACTGGCACTGAGCAAGGCCCCTCCTGGCTGTTTGGCTTGCCATTCTATGGGCACCCATATATGCTGTCTGGCGAACATCCACCTGCGACATCGCCATAATTAAGGGCGCGGGATTGGCGGGAGCGCGCACCGAACGCCAAGAGGGTGAAAACACAGCGCTTTCCGAACACAGCGAAACACCGAGATGAAGAGTTCTTCACAACAGAGTGAGACATGTGAAAGTGGCTCCGGCTCCATTAGAAGAGTCAATGTCTGCGGGCTGTGGATCCACGACTTGACTCTCCCCGAGACGATTGAGGAGATACATCGTCTTGCCGGAAGCGGACAGCCACATGCGGTCTTCACGCCGAATGTAGACCATGTGGTTCTCTATCATAGATGCCACGACCTGCGACGCGCATACACGCGCGCCAGTCTGGTGCTTCCGGATAGTTTTTATGTCGTCCTCGCGTCAAGGCTGCTGGGGAAACCCTTGCGCGGCCGCGTGATGGGCTCTGCTCTCTTTCCCGCATTTTGCCGTGAAGCGGCTACCAGCGGGTTGAGACCCTTTATTCTGGGAGGCGCACCGGGGTCTGCCGAGCGCGCCGTGCAAGTTCTCAATGAACGTTTCCCCGGCCTGCAATTCGCCGGTACTTGCCTTGCGCCGGCGGTGTCATTGGATGATGACGAAAGAAACCGCGCTATCGCGCAAGAGGTCAAAGACGCCGGCGCGGATGTCGTCTTCGTGGCCTTCGGTGCTCCCAAACAGGAGATCTGGATTGCCCGCTACCTGGAATTCATGGGCGGCGTAGTTGCCGTGGGGATTGGTGCCGCAATTGACTTTGTTGCAGGGCTCCAACATGCCCCGCCGGACTGGGTCCAGCGCATGGGCCTGGGTTGGCTGGACCGGCTAATTCACAATCCCAGGCGGCTGGCTCGAAGATACCTGTTCCGCGATCCTCTCTTCCTTTGGCTGCTCCTGCGTCAGAGAATATTCGGAGAAACCTTCGAGAGATAGGGACAACCCCGGCTTTCGCGGCTCAGTCAACAGTAGCCTGAAAAGTCACAGTAGCCGGCTCTGAGTGTGCTGGAACACTGACCGTCCATACCACTTCCCTGCTGACCGGATCGTACTGCCCGCCGTCAGACGCAGACCCATTGACATAGGTCAGATACTGAGGCACGGGAATCCTCAGGGATTTCGAACTTATTGGTTGGTCGGATGAATTCTCGTACGTAATGCTGTAGGTGACTGCCGCGTTGGGCCCCGGCCCCGACGGAGATACAGTCATCGTAACAGCAGGCAATGTTTGCGAAACTCCACCTGCCGTCACCTGCAGGATGTAGGCCGAGAAAGGAGGCACATCCAGAGTGTAGGGGTTTGTGAGACCGGAGATGGTGTCCTTCTGAATGCGAACCACAGGGCCGGCATTGTTATTGTCATTGATATTCGGAGAAGTGAAGCGTACGAGAGTGGCATTGCTGCCAAAATCACGGCTGGGCAACCGCACGCTGATCTGCTGCGGGTCGGTGCGGTGGCGGTTGACGATCAATACACTGTAGGCATTCTCGCCCTCCCGGTA
>JABAOC010026754.1_pt1 | contig 15900 bp, 9 predicted proteins | sample 7062161 | NCBI WGS metagenome assembly JABAOC01 (sample SAMN14538625, study PRJNA623070) | marine sediment metagenome | biome: marine biome [ENVO:00000428]; feature: marine pelagic biome [ENVO:01000023]; material: deep marine sediment [ENVO:00002113] | place: India: Gulf of Khambhat ... | reverse complement strand
GCATCTGAGTGATCCGGTCGATCAGAACGATGGCGTTGTTGACCACGATGCCGGCGAGAAGTATGGAACCGATAAAGACCACGACACTGATTTTTGAGCTTGTTATCCAGAGAGCGAACACGGCCCCTATGATGGCCAGCGGAATGGTGAATATGATCACAAAGGGATGGATGAAGGATTCAAACTGGGAAGCCATGACTAGATAGACCAGGAATATTGCCAGAAGTAATGCAAATCTCAAGGAACGAAAAGAAAGGTTCATCTCCTCGTTCTGTCCGGAAATCTGGGCAGTTAATTCATCGGGAATATTCAAATCGTTGATTATGGAAATCAGTTCTTCTGCCGCTCCTCCCAGATCACCATATCTCAGGTTGGAGGTGATCAGAGCCACTCTTTCCTGGTTGACCCGGCGAATCTCACTCGGGCCGATTCCGACTACAATATCAGCCACTCCTTCGAGAGGCACAGGGCGTTCACTTTCCGGATTAATTATCAATTGACGAATATCTTCGATGGAGGTGCGGTCTTCTTCTCGAGCACGGACCAGGACATCGATTTTTCGGTCGTGCCAGGAATAGCGTGTCGCCACTTCGCCCCGAATTTTTTTAACGACTCGGTCAGCAATCTCGTAAACATTCAATCCCAATGAAGCCGCACGTTCACGATCGAAGTGAATCTGGACCTCTGGATGACCGGCTTCCATGGTTGATTTGATATCTGCAAACCTTCCCGATTCCTCCATTTTTTGAGCGATGTCGCTGCTGACTTCCTTGAGTTTCTTCAGGTCAAAACCGGCAATTTCAACTTCAACGGGCGTTTTAAAGGTGAACAGGGTTGGCCGGTAAAATTTGTACTGCACTCCTGGCAAATCTTCAATATCTTGGCGCAGCCTGGCAATCGTTTCTTCTTCATGCACTCTTTTTGAATCGGGTGTCATGGCCACACTCAACTCTCCCCAATTTTCGCCGCCTTGTTCTGGATTCGCATCAAAACGATTCCCTGTTCCAGCGACCGAAAAAGTGGTTTGAATATTGCTGATCTCTTCTGCTGAGGTTTGCATGGCAGCCATGATTTGATCGGTTTGGTTCAAAGGAGCTCCTGGAGGCAGTCGGAACTCTATCCGGAACTCTCCCTGAGAAAGCTGGGGGATCAGTTCAATTCCCAGCTGAGAGATCAGAAAGACTGATATCAGGAAGAGGACAACAGCTACGGATAAAACTGTTCCTTTATGGCTTAATGCCCATTGCAGGAAAGGAGGATATGATTTTTCAACTTTCGAATAGCACCAGGTGAATGCATTTAATGCCGGCTTTATGATAAACAGGATACCCCGGGAAAAGGATCGGATAATGACGAATAGAATTTTAAGGATAAAGACAGGAATGGCTGTAAAAATAAAATGACGGACGACACGAATCCGTTTTCCAAAACGGGTCCGTGGTTCTGAGTGCTGGGATTCCTTTTCGACAAGATGTTTCTGTTTTTTGGTAGAAGCCAGCATAGGAATGAGTGTTAAAGCCACCATCAGCGAGACCAATAAAGCAAAAGTAATTGTTAACGCCTGGTCGCGAAAGAGCTGGCCGGCGATTCCCCTGACAAAGACCAATGGAAAAAAGACAGCAATGGTGGTCAGTGTAGAGGCAGTGACTGCCCTTCCGACTTCACTGGCGCCGTCGCGTGCCGCAGAGATAATGTCTTTTCCTTCCTCACGGTGACGGGAAATATTTTCGAGAACGACAATGGAGTTATCCAGCAGCATGCCTATGCCCAAAGCGATCCCTCCTAGTGACATGATGTTGAGTGAAAGGTCGGCGGCATACATTAAACAGAATGTGGCAATCACCGATACAGGAATAGAGAGAGAAATAATCACTGTTGTCCAGAAATTACGGAGGAAGAAATAGAGGATAACAATGGCTAATAATCCGCCTATCAGGCCGGCATAAATGACTTCATTCACTGCGTGTTGAATAAATACGGCCTGGTCGTAGACCTTAACAATTTTGAGCTCTGGAGGAAGGATTCCTCTGACGCTCAAGAGACGTTCTTCAACCTCTCTGGCAACAGAGACAGTGTTGGCATCTCCTTCCTTGTAGATAGCGATTTCAACAGCTTCCATGCCGTTCATTCGCGTTATGGCTTTACGTTCTTTATATCCGTGATGAACCGCGGCAATATCCTTCAGATATATCGGAATACCATTTTTATAGTCGACGATCACATTGCCTATCTCAACGATGGATCGGAACTGGTTCAGAGTTCTAATGAGAAACTGATGCGTTCCTTCTTCCAGGCGGCCACCGGAAAGATTGACATTCTCTGCCCTGAGAATATTTGTGATGTTTTCAATCGGCAGATTGAGCTGGACCAGCTTCATCTGGTCGATTAAAATCTGGATTTCATCTTCCAGCCCGCCGCTGACTTTGACCGCGGCCACACCCAGAGCTGATTCCAGCTCCTTTTTTATTTGTTCATCGGCGAAACGCCTCAATGACTTCAGCTTTTCTTCATCAAATGTTTTCAGAACCTCTTCTGTATCTCCTTCTGACCTCTTGTAGAAGCCGAAGCGCATGATGGGATCTAAAGAGGGATCAAAACGCAGGATGACCGGCTTGGTCACTTCCAGGGGAAGCTCGAGCGCGTCCATCTTTTCTCTCACTTCGAGGATGGTGTAGTCCATATCTGTACCCCAGGCAAACTCGAGGATAACATCGGATTGACCGGAACGTGAGATGGAGCTGATCTTCTGGACGTTTTTAACTACTCCCACGACTTCTTCGATCGGTTTGGTGATCAAGTTTTCGATCTCGACGGGTGCGGTTCCCTCATACTCTGTCCGGATAGTGAGTGTGGGATAGGATAGCTCAGGAAGTAAATTGATTTTCAGCCTGGTGAAAGAAACAAATCCGAAAAGCAAGACGGCAATGGTAAACATTGCCACTGTCACACGGCGTTTGATGGATGTATGGATGACTTTTTTCACTGGCTGACTACGTTGACTTTTGAGCCGTCTTTCAGACTGCTCAGTCCGGTTGAAACGATTGTATCTTCCACGTTTAGACCTGAAAGGATTTCGGTGTGTGTCGCGTTAATATACCCAATTTCGACGATTTTCTTGGATACAGTATCTTCATTGACCACAAAAACTGATGATTCTGAGTCTTCTGTCATAACGGCATTTTTGGGGACAAGCAAAGTATTTTCGTGTGTGTCGTATATGACCTGGACTCTGGTGAACATTCCGGGTTTCAGTTGGCGGGATCTATCATCTATGACAACCGTGACCTTAACGGTTCCAGTACTGGCATTCACAACCGGGCTGATTCGCAGAATTTCCCCGTTGAATTCGACATCGGGGAGCGCATCTGCAATAAGACTTGCCGGATATCCGATTTGCAATTTTCTCATTTCTTTCTCTGGAATATGTAACACAGCTAGTAAAGGATCAAAATCTGTGATATGGAAAGTCGGCTGGTTAATATTCACCATGTTTCCGACTTTGATATGGCGGAGAGAGACGATACCGCTTATGGGAGCCTTGATTTCAGTGTAGTCGAGCCTCAGCTGAGCTAAATCGCAGGCGGCTTTTTGGGAGTGATACTCTGACCTTGTCTTCTCGTATGCTTCCTGGCTGGTGATCTTGTTTTTGAGCAGGTTCTCGTTACGCTCGAACTCTTTGGCTAATTGTTCCAGCCTCGCTTTAGCTTGATTGAACTCGAGTATGAACTGCTCATCATCCAACTTTGCCAGCACTTGATCGGCTTTAACTAAATGGCCTTCCTCGACGAAGATTTCTTCCACTACACCACTGACTTTGGCCACGACTTCTGCTTCAGCTTCGGCTTCTAAACTCGCAGACCCCGTATAGGTTGCCGATATCGATCCCAGAATGACTTTTGCCGTTTCAACAGGGATGCCAGGATCTTCTTCTTGTTCATTGTTTGCCTGGGAACCGGATGAGTTACCGCAGTTGATAAACGGAATTGTGACCGCTAAAATGATGAGGCAAAAAACTACTTTTCTTAAATTTTCTTTCATTTGACTGCACCTTACTTGTCAGGCTAACCTTCTTTCATCCTGAAGATTTCTTTGTTTATATATTGTACGTATTACCGCTCTTGAATGTTTCATTGTCGCTTATAAATTTGATTGAGAGGTATTGAGGTATTAAGGTATTAGAGGCCAGGTCAAAATAATCTAATGTTTTGATTAAGATTTTCAGACTTTTTTTTCTTTAATTCTCTGATGATTTTCTTATACTCAGCGGAATTTTGAATGGTTTTAAGGTCTTCCTGATTTTCTAATGCTTCGATGTTGTCAAAACCGTTCTCGACAGCGCGCTCGAGCATTTTTAACGCCTTCTTCTTCTGGTTATTCAATGCATAAAAACGGGCCAGTATATAATGGGCATACGAAAGACGGGAAGGCTTATATTCGCTGGATTTAGCTGCGATTTCGTAAAACACAATAGCCATTTCATAATTCTCTTTTTCGTAATACCTCCCTCCTTCCTCAACAGAATGAATGAATAATTCTGTGAGCAAGCGGGTAGCGAGGTAGTATTCGTTGATATTCTTTTTGTTTTTGACTTTGTACAGTAATTGGCTGATCCCAAGCTCAGAGTATACGTCGTCGAGATTCATAACCGTTTCCGGGAATTTTATGATTCGGGCAAACGTTTGAATAAACCTTTGCCGATGGGAATCCTCTCGTTCATTTATTTCCTTTTCAGCGCTCATGAATTGCCTGTATTCTTCACTCTGCTTGAGTTGGCTTATTCTATCTATAATGTCTTTGGTATCCTTCCATTCCTGAAAAGTAAGGACGAGTGCTTCATACTCAAAGACAGCCCGGTAAACTTGACCTTCCTCTTCCAGCTGTTGCGCTTTTTCCAGTTCCTCTCTGTATATTTTTTCGATCAAGCCGTTATCCACAGGTCTTAACTTTCGTTTCATCGCCAAAACTTCCATCCATTCGACGGCCCGTGTGCAGATTTCTTGAGGAGGCCAGTTATGCTCTCCATCATAAACAAGGAACCTATGGAGAACATTCCACTTATCAAATTCGTTATCAAGTCTCATCATCGGCTGATAATTGAAATCTCCGATCCCGATGATTCCAAAATAGGCAGATGGCTGGATTTGTGCGGGTTTCAACTGCTGGGGGAGTCCGGCACCGATGCCTATGACTCCTTCGACAGGATGATTGACGAATTTTGAGAAAACAGCCGCGGCACGTGAACCTCCGGAGAAGCCCGTGGCATACACTCTTTTTTTGTCTATAGAGAACCGTTTATTGGCATCGGCCCAGACTGCCATCGCTGCTTCCATCACCGGTAACCAGGGACCGTTCTTTGAATTGTTTGAACCTGCAATGATATAGCCGTATTTTTGTGCCGCTTCTTTAAAGTGCTCAAGTGGAATCCTGCCTTGTGCCCCTGGGTCAAAAGCAACCAGTATTGGCCATGTCTTTTCTGAAGTGTAGTCCGGAGGAAGATAGAGGGCATAGCTTTGCTCCGGCTTGTCTTGGCAGATGATCTTATCGATAATTTCGCCTTGTTGGATGTCTTGCGAGGAACGAGCGGAAATGCGTACCTGGGCGAACAGTATAAGGACGGCCAGAAGCGAGATTCGGATTGATTTTCTTCCCATATAAAAATTTTAGCACCTTGAGCGGTAAGGGGTCAAACCAGTGGAAAAAAGGAAAAGAAGAGAAAAGGGGACAGGCCCCTTTTTAAAGAGTATGGGGACAGGCCTTGACAGGATCGATACGATAAGACAAGGATCAAGCTTGGGATCTCACATTCAGACAAGGCCTGATCCTGAAGGGATTTGAGAATCTTGAGCCCGGTTGGTACAATTGGAATGAAAACCGATGGGAAAGAAAGATTTTATAATCGAAGCCTGTGTAAACTCTGTGGTGTCAGCTCTTGAGGCCGAAAAAGGAGGAGCCCATAGAGTGGAACTGTGTGATAACCTGCTGGAGGGGGGAACGACTCCCAGTGCGGCCAGTATTCAACTGGCCAGTCAATGCCTGTCCGTTGATTTGAATGTGATCATCCGCCCTCGGGGCGGGGATTTTTGTTATTCCGATGTGGAGTTTGAGATCATGAAGAGTGATATCTTGGCCGCTAAGGAACTGGGCGCGGATGGTGTGGTGATCGGCATACTGGATGTGGAAGGACGAGTCGACAAAGAAAGAAACCAGGTGCTGGTTGATTTGGCCAAACCCCTGAGTGTTACTTTTCACAGGGCTTTTGATATGACGTCCGATCCTTATCGGGCCCTCCAAGATCTTATCGAATTAAAAGTCGACCGAATACTCACATCCGGCCAGAAAAATACTGCCCTTGAAGGCATCGAGCTTATCTCTGCGCTGGTCAAAGAAGCCGGAGGCAGGGTGAGTATCATGCCCGGGTGCGGCATCACTCCAGAGAACATAGAAAGACTAGCGGCAGAGACCGGAGCCAAAGAGTTTCATGTCTTTGCCATGAAACGTGTTGAAAGTTCGATGAAATTCAGGAATCCAGAGACCCTCATGGGAGCACCTTTAGAAATTTCAGAATATGAAACTTCAGTCACTGATGCGGAAGTGATTCAGGGGATTGTCTCCAGGTTGATGGAAAAATAGAGTCTTCTTAGAGTTTCGATTTTCTCCTTTTCTTCTCCAGGGTGCGCATGACTTTTGTGAGTGAGTTAAGATAAGGAGTGGGGATACCGGTTTTTTCCCCGTAATCGATAATGGGCTGGAAGACGTATTCAATAGGATTCCCCGCTTCCAGGTCCATTGAAGTTGAGGGTTTGTGGTTACCCGCATTGGATAGATAGGACACGCCTTTTTTAAAAAAATCATCTCCAAAGTCGTAGCCCACTTGTTTGGCCACCTGGATACATTCCCTAAGGATCTGTTCGCAGAGGAATCGAGTCTCTTCTCCGTTCATGGCTTCTTTCATAGTGGTATCTGTGGTGGCGCAGACAGGCATGAGAGAAGCGTTGAGAATTGTCTTCTTCCATTCAAATTTCTTTATATCGGGAGTGAATTGAGTCTCCAGGCCGGCTTCAGTGATGAGATCGGCGATTTCTTTGGCGTGGAGTTCGTTTTCGGGGGAAAGAGCGCCGATATAATTGGGGGGATTGAAAAAGGACATCTTAAAAATGCCTGGTTTTTCGATCATCCCCGCATAGTTGATGACGAATCTGAGAATATCATCTGGACTGAGCTTTTTCGCGGCTCTGTCTTCGTTATCAATTCCATTCTGGATCAGAAGGATTTTTTGGCCAACCTTGAATATGGGTTTGATTTCTTCCATGAGAGAGTCGAGATAATTCAATTTGATAGCGATAAAGATAAGGTCCACGTCAAACTGGCCGAGACTGGCCGGTGAATATCCTGTTCCCTTGACAGCTACAGTGAAGTTATCTCCCACACCCGTGATCGTGATTCCGTTCTTTTCGATGGCTGATATCAGATCTTCCTTTATATCAATAAGAAAAACATTCTCTTTATTCCTGGCAAGATAGGCGGCCATTATGCTTCCTATTGGACCGGCTCCGATGATGGCGATATTATGCTTTGTCATGAATCCTCTCTTTCCGCCCTTCGCTTTGCATTTTTGTGCGGCTATTATAGCAAATTTACGGATTGAAAATAAAGGGATTCCCCTTGACTTAAAAAAAGGTGAGAATTAGGTTAAAAGAGAGATTAGACTCTATGATTTCATTTGAGTGATTGAAAAGGAGAGTTTAGGATGGAGAAGGGGAATAAAATTTTGAAAAGATGGATAGTCAGCTTTTTGATCGGCTTTGTCATTGTCGTGTCTTTTTCTGCTTGTCGATCCGAAGGGAGGCTGTTGGATATGACCTACCCTTATGATGAGAACACGATTTATTGGCCGACTGCCGAGCCTTTTAACCTGGAAAAGGTCTCCTGGGCAATAACAGAAGGAGGATGGTGGTATGCGTCCAATAATTTCAGTGCATCAGAACATGGCGGGACTCACGCGGATGCGCCCATCCATTTTGCGCGGAACGGCCGCACCATCGACCAGATTCCCCTTGAGGAATGGATCGGACCAGCCGCTAAAATAGATGTGACAGAGAAATGCACAGAGAACCGGGATTACCTCCTTGCTGTGGAGGATATCCAAGATTGGGAGAAGCAGCACGGGAGAATTCCTGATGGGGCCTGGGTCATCATGTACACCGGGATCGATACCCAGTATTATCCGGATAAGAAAAAAGTTCTCGGGACGGATAAAAAAGGAGATGCGGCTCTCCCTGAGCTGAGTTTTCCGGGTTTTTCTCCGGAATCTGTTGATTATTTAATCAAGGAGAGAGATATCACAGGGATTGCCATCGATAATCCCAGTGTTGATACCGGAAAGTCAAAAGATTTCAAGGTTCATCAGATTCTGTGTGGAGCGGATAAACTGGCTTTGGAGAATATCGCCAATCTGGACAAGCTGCCTGGTTCCGGGGCAATGCTTTATGTCATCCCTATGATGATCAAAGATGGCACAGGCGCGCCAGCTCGAGTTTTCGCCATTCTGCCTTAGTTCAAAAATCCTCAGCGTTTAGTTTTTGACAATAGCGATTTGCTGTGCTATAAGCTTTTTTTAGCGTAAAGAATGAGTGCTTCGTCTAAGTGCGGAGTGTGCCTGAAGATGTTTTCGCCTGCGTTGCTTTTGCTGCTAGAAAGATAATTATCAGGAGGGTGTTTAACTTTAAAAATTGTTCTTGAGTACGAGAAGATGTGGATGAGAATGATGAATTTATTTTCAATAAAAAATGTTTTTCTTCTAGTTTTGATTTTTGCTTTTGCCTGGAGTTCAGCCTGTCAGTCGTCATCAGAAAAGATATCGTCATCAGAAAAAATAGTTCTGATACACTCGAACGATACGCACGGTGCTTTTAAACCTTACGAATATAAAATCAACGACGAAGATAGATTAGTCGGGGGGATGGAGGCAGTCAGTCATTACCTAAACCAGATCAAAAAAGAAGAGAAAAATGTTCTCGTCATCGAAAAGGGTGACCTGTTGACCGGAACTCTTGCCGCAGAATTGGAGTATAAAGGCGCAATCGGCGGAACGATGATCGAGTTCTTGAACAGATTGGATTACGATCTATGGAGTTTTGGGAATCATGATTTTGATAAAGGGCAGAAGAATGCTCTATCCCTTTCTAAGCTGGCAAATTTTCCTACAGTCATGGCCAATATTGTTTATAAAGAAAGCGGCGAGCTCTTTCCGGTCAAGCCTTATCATATCTTTAGAATTGGGGGATTAAGGATTGGAGTCATAGCTGTTATGGAGGAGAATTTCTTAACAGAAGTACAAAAGGACAGAGTCGAGGGTCTGGACGTGCTGCCCGTCGTTCCCACTCTCAACTCTTATATCCCCGAATTGGACGAACAAACTGATTTACTTGTCGTCATATCTCACGGCTGGTTTGAACAGGGAGTGAGAATAGCCAAGAATGTGCCGGGAATCGACATCATTTTGGTGGCTGCAGAAGATGGAAAATTTGAAGATGTCAATGGAGTCCTGGTCCAGTCCATTAGGGGGCACCTGAAAACACTTGGGTATATCAAAGCGGAAGTAAAAAACGACAAAATAGTGAGCTATGAACAGCAATTGATCTGGCTGTGGGCAGACGTGGACTTGAAGCCATCCACCCATGTTTCGGCTTTAGTCAGAGATGTCGAGAAATCTATCGGGAAAGAATACGAAAAAGTGATAGGGGAGGCCAAAGAGGGCCTGAGCTTTAAGTATTATCCCAGAGAAACCTCCCAGCCAGAGAGTCCTCTGGGGAACTGGATCACTGATGTCATGAGATGGAGGACCGGCGCTCAAGTCGGGCTGCATAACAGCGGTGCAATCAGAGCGGATATAAAGGCAGGACATGTCACCAAGGGTGATATCTTTGATGTGTCTCCTTTTCGGAATACTCTTGTCGTGTTCAAGCTCACTGCTCAACAGATTAAAGACGCATTCGAGTATGATGTGGAGCGGGGATGGGACAGACTTCAGGTTTCGGGAATAAAGTATAAATATTATCCAAAAGATGTCCGGCCTTATGGAGAAAGAGTCGTCTACATGGAAATCGGCGGAGAAATCATAGAGAAAGACGGTAAAGTTCTTGTGCCGGGAAAAGTCTATACCGTTGTCAGCAATGATTATCTGGTTGGACAAGCGAAGGATAAATACTTCGGTTTCCCCGTGAATGGCTCACGCAATACCGGACAGCCTCTGGATAAAGCCTTGATGGAATGGCTTGAAAAACACAAACTCCTCGATTACAAAATCGAAGGAAGAATCATCGAAATCAACTCATCCCTATAGAGCTTCTGCAATCCCATCCTTTTTTTTACCGTTCTAGATTTTTTCCTTCCAATTAAACTGAAAATGTTGATCTTTTTCGAGAAAATGAGCGTGCGTCGTTTTTTCTTCAGCGTGTCGTTCTCGTAGAATTTTTTTTATTTTTTTGAATTTCCCTCAAAAGCAGATATATCCAGAAAGCCATGGCCCGAGAGGTTGAACAGTATCACCTTTTCTTTTTTTTCTTCCTTGGCCTTCACTGCCTCATCGATGACTGCAGCGATGGCGTGTGCAGACTCGGGCGCAGCGAGGATTCCTTCTGTTCTGAGAAAGAGCTTGGCCGCATCGAAAATGATATCTTGAGAGTAAGCCCTGGGTTCAATTATTCCTGAGTTCACAAGATGGCTGACGAGGGGAGCCATCCCATGATACCTGAGTCCACCGGCATGGATGGGAGGAGGGACAAAGTCCATTCCAAGAGTGTGCATGAATAAGAGAGGAGTCATCCCCACGCTATCGCCATGATCGTATTTGAGTTTTCCGTCAGTGAGAGTCGGACAGGCTTTTGGCTCGACAGCGATAAAACGGATGTTCTGCTTTTCTGTTAGATTTTTCTTCAAAAAGGGAAAAGCCAATCCAGAAAAATTGGAGCCTCCTCCAACACAGCCGATGACTATATCCGGCTCAGCTCCCAATTCCTGAGCTTGTTTGTCTGCCTCAAGTCCGATAACAGTTTGATGCATCAAAACGCTGTCCAGTACTGAGCCTAAAGAATATTTGGACGTGCCGTTTTGTACGGCCATTTCCACTGCTTCTGAGATGGCTATCCCCAGGCTTCCCGGATGGTCGGGATTTTGCGAATAGAATTTTTTTCCGGCTTCAGTCAGTTGGCTTGGGCTTTCTTCCACAGAGGCTCCGAAGAGCTCCATCATTATCTTTCGTCCCGGTTTTTGCCTGTAGCTGATCCTGACCATGAAAACTTTAACATTTACACCAAAAGCTTGCCCGGCATGGGCGAGTGCTGAACCCCATTGGCCGGCTCCGGTTTCAGTGACCAGAGTTTGGATGCCTTCCTTGGCTGCCATGTAAGCCTGAACGAGAGCTGTGTTGCTTTTATGACTTCCGGTTGGTCCGACACCTTCATATTTGTAGAAGATGTGTGCGGGAGTCTGAAGGTTTTGTCTGAGAGCCGAAGCATAGACGAGCGGAGTTGGTCTGTAAACAGAGAAGGCATCCAGAATTTCCTCCGGGATGGGGATAGTGCTGTCAACGCTTCCTTCCTGTTCGATCAAGCCCTGGGGAAAGATTGGGGCCAGCTCTTCTGGCTTGAGCGGCTCTTGAGTTCCTGGATTTAACGGAGGTTTAGGAAGCTCCTTTAAGTCAGCCTTAATGTTGTAGAAACTCGAAGGCAAAAAATCTGAGTTTCGAGATGCATATCTTTTCATTGTGATTGCTCCTTATTTGAATTGTTAATTCCGGTTAGAGGACAAAAAATAGAAATGTAGACAGATTACTGGGCGGAAGGGCCCGCCCACCAGAGAAAGAGGGAGAAGGAAGCCGGATGGCTTATTATTCTTTTCTCTGTTTCAAACATTGGAGGGATTATAATCATGAAGCCGTTGTCTTGTCAACGAAAATTTAAAAATAATTCATCAACACTTATTCCAAAGTTACGTGACCTGATTTATTAATCATTTTTGTATTTTCCTGACAGAAACGACAGAGCTGTATCTTTGGGATCACAAAACTGTATAATCATCTGTAAGGCGCCTATCCGTGCAGCTTCATGATTAATTTTGAATAAATTTTAAAAGGAGGAAGTATAGAAAGATGGAGAATGTTAAAGATTTAATAGTGGAGGATAAAATGTGCAAAAAAATCATCCTGATTCTTGTTGTTTTCTTTCTTCTCTTCACCTTCCTTCTCTGTCAAGAACCAGATGATCCGCCTCAAACAAACGGTGCAAAAAAATTGCATCTCTATTTCATGGGAGAGGAAGCTGGCTATGAAGAATACGAATGGATCGAGTATGAAGATAAATATGCCCTTCGAGCGAAGGGTGAGATAACCAAACCGATTTCACTCATTACTGAACTGATGATGATCGAAGTCGACAAAGAATTCAGGCCTCTGCGTTTTATTTTTAAGGGAAATGTGCAAGGCGTGGCTCAAGAAATAGAGAGCACAGTGAGCCTTGGAATGGTGAAGAACAGAGGTCGAGCCGGGGAAAAGACGTTAGAAACAACAGCCCAGATTTCTTCCGGTTCTCTCATCCTGCCGAACAACTTTTTTTCTCCGTATATGGTTTTAGCAAAAAAAATAAAGGGATTGAAAGAAAAAATAACGTTGAAGGCCTATGTTGTGCCTCAAATGGAATTGAATATAAACGTTGAACCGGATAGTGAGAACGTTAATCTTTTCCACATCAACTTTGTCGGGGTCAAGATGGAGTTGATGATTGATGATGAAGGATATGTCACTTTGCTTTCCATACCCTCGCAGATGATGGAGGCGCGCGCGGAAAAAATGGAAAAAGAAGAGCCGGTCGAGAAAGAAAAAGGAATTCATCACACCTTAAGCATTCAAGGAGTAGAGAGAGGCAAAGGCTTTTATACTATCGTTCAGGAAGGAAAAGATATGTTGATTCAAGGGAAAACGCAGCAAACGCTGGGTCAGATAAGCCTCCAGTTTCAATTCGAGGAAAAGTTATCACAGGACTGGGATTTGAAGGAAGCCGCCTTGAGGGGGAAAGTCAACAACGAGGAAGTCGAACTGAAAGCAAAAGTCGTGGGCAAGGTAATCGATGTTTATTTTAGAGAGGGAGATAAGATCTTAGAAACACAGTTTCCTTTCAGACCTGATATTGTTTTTGCGACTGAAAATCCGTTGGTGGATAATCTCCTTTTGATCAAGAAAGCACACAATCAGCCCAGAAGAAAGATTTATACTCTTGCGATGGCCTGGGGAGCGTATTATTTTGAGGAGCCTCTTTTAATGCCTGCGCACCTGTATAATGATGGAGAAGAAGTTCTCGAATGGGAGGGAAAAGAACTAAAAACCGAAAAATATTTTGTCAATTTGGCTGGAACGAATGGTTTGTATATTTGGACGAATAAGGACAAAATCATAAAAATTACTTTACCGTTTAATGCGACGAATATCTATCACCAGGATTTTGTCAATCTGGAAACAAAAAAAATCGCTTCACCTGTTATCACATCTGACAAATACATCTCCGAGGATGTGAAGTATGCTTCAGGAGATATACAGATGGCGGGAACTCTGACGATTCCTGACAATGGTCAGGAAAAGCATCCCGCTGCCGTCCTGGTTTCTGGCTCGGGTCCCCAGGACAGGAATGAGGACACGGTCGGACCTGGCGGACTCAAACTGGGAATCTTCAGGCAGATCGCGCATGTTTTGAGCGAAAACGGAGTTGCGGTCTTAAGGTATGACGACCGAGGAACTGGAGAAAGCCAGGGAAGCTTTATCGAAGCGGCTCAAGAAGACCTTATCCAGGATGCCGCAGCCGCGGTTTCCTATTTACGGACACGGGATGATATTTTGTCCAACAAGATTGCTCTTGTCGGTCATTCCGAGGGTGCGATCATCGCTCCCCGGATAGCTGCGCAAGACCCGACCATAAGAGCCATAGTGCTTCTGGCTGGGACAGCCAAAACCGGGGATGAAGTCCTCAGAGAGCAGTTTAATTTTGTCCTGGATTCTATGGAATTCCCTGAAAAAAGAAGAGAGAAAGTTCTAACACGGTATGGAAATATGATGAAAATCATCAAAGAGGAACCCGTGGACAAGGAGGCTGAAGAAAAGCTCAAGCCTCAAATCGAACCGCAGTTGAAATGGCTGCAGTCTTTTGTCAAGCATGACCCTCTTTCTGTTCTTGATAAGATAGAAGCGGCCGTTTTAATCATCAATGGCGGCAAGGACAAACAGGTGTTTCCAGAGCATGCCAAAATGCTCCACAGAAGACTGAAGAAGCTCAAAAAAAAGACTACCCTCAAAATATTTCCGGATTTGAACCACTTGCTCATTCCTGCAGAGACAGGCGCTTATGCCGAATATGCCAGGATCTCCATGGAAGAGCGAAGAGTCAGCCAGAAATTACTGGATTTTCTTTCTGGCTGGCTACACGGTGCGTTGACTTCAGATAATTAGAGAAGTGCGTTCAATCGGAGTAAAATAATATATGCGGACTTTAAAATTGTTAGCTGATGTAACAAATTCAGCTGATTCCAGTATTACTTAAAAGACGGGCACTGATAAGCGGTTGAATAGGTGCTCATTGAGAGGAAGCAATAGATTGAAAGTTTTCCACAGGTGAAACAGAGGAGAATAGAGATGAAAAAACAATTTTCAGTATTTCTGGCATGTCTGCTGATTTTCTTCCTATCCATCCTGGGCCAGGCTGATCAAGTCAAAGTGAAAACAGTCGATGGAGTCCAAGTCATAGAAAATCCAAAAAAACCTACCCCTCCTGAAGGCACGCTGAGCAAGATGGCCCTTAAGGAGGAATTCTCTATCGGAGAAGGCGAATTTGATGAGGATATGTTTGCGGAGTTGACTTCCTTGGATGTGGATAGCGACGGGAACATATATATCCTGGACCGCAAGGACAAAAAGGTAAAGATTTTTGACAGCACCGGGAAATTCGTGAAGAAATTCGGTCAGGAAGGCCAGGGGCCAGGAGAATTTTACTTACCTTTATCCCTTCAGGTAACTTACAGCAATGAGTTAGTCATCGGGGATGCGGCTAATCAGAGATTAATGTTTTTTTCTCTTGAAGGAGAGCTCCTGAGAGAGATATCTGCAGCGGCAAAAAAAGCCCTAGGTCTGGCACTTCCACTAATCGATTCTCAGGGAAATATCGTTGGACAGCAGATTGTGACGGCCGAGAGCCAACTCTTGCGGGAAGTCAGGAAATATGACAGCGAGTTGAATACACTCTTCACTATCGCTTCAATCGACAACACGAACATGATTCAAGGAAAGATCAATCCGTTTCAAGTCATTCTTTTTTATCAATTGGGAAAAGAGAATTCTATTTACCTCAGCAACCCGGATGAATATGAGATTAAGGTCCTGACCACAGAGGGAAAACTGGTGAAAAGAATCTTGAAAGACTATGAATCTGTTGAAGTGACAGAAAAAGATAAAGAAGACTTTCTAGAAAGAGTTCCGGAGATCGCTGGCCCAATTAAGGACAGGATAGAGTTTCCAAAAATTTATCCGGCTTACCAAAATTTTACTCTTGATGAGGAGTGGAGATTATTCGTCAGGACGTTCGAGAAAGGGAAAGAAGAAGGAGAGTTTTTCTTCGATGTGTTCGATGTTGAGGGGAGATACATTGCCAAAATTCCTTTTAAGGGAGAGCCTAGAGTCTGGAAGGGAAAGAAGCTGTATGCGGTTGAGGAAGATGAAGATGGATTTCAGATTTTAAAAGTTTACAACGTTCAATGGGAATAACTATTGTATTTTAAAAGGCTCTCTTCCATTTCGTGTGGGTAAATGTTTATATAGCATTCAGGGATGTACTTGCTCCAGTCAGATTTTTCACGCCATTCCCT
>JABAOC010008900.1_pt1 | contig 15904 bp, 16 predicted proteins | sample 7062161 | NCBI WGS metagenome assembly JABAOC01 (sample SAMN14538625, study PRJNA623070) | marine sediment metagenome | biome: marine biome [ENVO:00000428]; feature: marine pelagic biome [ENVO:01000023]; material: deep marine sediment [ENVO:00002113] | place: India: Gulf of Khambhat ... | reverse complement strand
GACATACAAAGCCGCTGATCAGAAAAAACGGCGAACTGGTCGAGGCTTCGCTGGACGAAGCGATCAGGAAGAGCGCCAAGATTCTTGCGGAAGCAACCTATCCGATCCTGTACGGGTGGAGTTCCACCAGTTGTGAGGCGATGCGCGTTGGATTGGCGCTAGCTGAAGAGGTGGGCGGCGTTGTCGATAACTCGTCGACGGTCTGTCATGGCCCCTCGATTTTGAGCGTTCAGGATGTCGGCATTTCCTCCTGCACATTGGGACAACTGCGGCACAGAGCAGACCTATTCTTCTATTGGGGAAGTAACCCTTGGCACGCACATCCCCGGCATCTAGAGAGATACACGCTGTTCCAAGAAGGCCGATTCCGAAAGAGCGTTTGGAGGGGATATGTCGCAAAGCTCAGAGCTCTCTTGACCAAGAAACGACTTATGAGAGCGACGAAGTTGGTTCTTGGGCGCGAGGCCTCGGTTCCTGCTAGCGTGGGTGAACACCTTCCTCACAGCTTGTATCAGCGAAAGAGAAAGATGATAGTTGTCGATGTCAGGAAGACCCGATCCACAGAGGCGGCAGACTACTTCCTGCAAGTGGAACCAAACAAGGATTACGAACTACTAGAAGCCTTCCGTATGCTCATCCGGGATGAAGAACTTGACGTGGACGAAGTCGCCGGGATCCCTATAGAAATTCTGGAAGAAGTCGCAGACGTCATGATAAACGCGGAACTAGGCGTCATCTTTTTCGGTGTGGGCCTGACCATGAGCGAAGGCAAACTCCGGAACATCGATGCTGCTTTGTCGCTGGTTCGCGATTTGAATCGGCGGACAAAATTCGTCATCATGCCGATGCGCGGCCACTTCAACGTCACGGGAGCGAATGTCGTCTCCACGTGGCAGACCGGCTTTCCCTATGCCGTTGACTTCTCCCACGGCTACCCACGATATAACCCCGGGGAAACCTCAGTTGTCGACATACTCTGTAAAGGAGAAACCGATGCGGGACTGGTTATCGCCTCAGATCCAGTGGCCCACTTCCCCCACAAAGCCGCTCAGAGTCTAGTTGAGAATCCTCTTATCGTTATTGACCCCGAAGTGACGCCTACTTCGCTTATGGCAGACGTAGTCTTCCCTTCAGCGTTCGTCGGAATCGAGACGCCCGGAACCGCCTACCGAATGGACCACGTCCCATTGCCTTTGAAAAAGGTGGTGGAACCCCCAGAGACCTGTCTGCCCGATACCGAGATCTTGAGAAGACTTCTCCACGAGATCCGTGAACTGCGGAGGTCGCCAAGCTGAGAGAACTTCTCATCAAGAACGGATTCGTCTATGACCCATCAAACAAGCTAGATGGCGAGAAGATGGACATCGCCATTTGCGGCGAAAAAATCGTTGAGAAAGTAGATGAAAGAAAGGCCAGAACAATTGATGCCTCCGGAATGATCGTTATGCCTGGTGGGGTTGATATTCACTGCCACATAGCAGGCGCCGAAGTGAATTCCGGCCGACTTCTAAGGCCCGAAGACCATCGCAAGGATGTAGAAGCCAAGACCTCGTTGACGAGATCAGGTGTAGGCTATTCCATACCCTCCACGTTCACGACAGGCTATCGTTACGCACGAATGGGGTACACCACCATCATGAACCCCTCGATGCCTCCTTTAGAAGCACGACACACCCACGAAGAACTTGATGACACCCCGATGCTCGACAAAGCGTCATATCCTCTTCTGGGCGACTGGTGGTTCGTCCTAGAATATCTACGAGACGGTCGAATCAAAGAGTGCGCTGCATACGTGGCATGGATGATGAAAGCAACGAAAGGCTATGCCATAAAGATCGTCAACCCAGGCGGCCTAGAAGCATGGGGATTCGGCAGAAACGTCGGAAGCATTGACGATTCCGTTCCGAATTTTGGGACCACGCCCCGAGAGATCATCAGAGGATTGTGTAAGGTTAATACGCTTCTCAACTTGCCCCACACGATCCACGTTCACACAAACAACTTGGGAAAACCTGGAAACTACGCTACCACGTTAGAAACCATGGATTGTGTCAAGGATTTAGCATCCGCAAACGAGCCGATCATACATATCACACATTGCCAGTTTAGCGCCTACAAAGGCTCCGACTGGCGAACAATGGAATCTGGAGCTGCGGAGATCGCAAACTACGTCAATAAACACAACCATGTCACCCTCGATCTCGGGCAAGTCATCTTCACCGACACCACAACCATGACTGCCGACGGACCCTTTCAGTTCGGTCTTTACCAACTCACGGGCAACAAGTGGGTCAACCATGATGTCGAGACTGAGACGACCTCAGGGATCGTCCCCTTCAGATACAAACGGAAGAGCGCAGTACATGCGACTCAGTGGTCAATCGGACTCGAACTAGCTCTCCTCGTTGAGGACCCATGGCGAATCTACCTAACTACCGACCATCCCAATGCCGGACCCTTCACCGCTTACCCCAAAATCATCGCGTGGCTCATGAGTCGAAAAGCAAGAGCGAAGATGGTGAAGAGAATAAGCCGCCGTGCAAGGCGAAAGAGCCTGCTACCAAGCATAGATCGCGAGTACAACTTCTTCGACATCGCGACAGTCACCCGCGCTGGCCAGGCAAAAGCCCTGGGTCTAACGTGGAAAGGGCATCTCGGAGTTGGGGCAGACGCCGATGTAGCCGTCTACGATGTGAATCCAGAACAGGTTGACCCTTCCAAGAAGCACAAATCTGTTAGAAAGGCCTTCAAAGCATCCGCCTACACAGTCAAAGGCGGTGAAATCGTAGCGAAAGACGGAAAAATCGTCAAACCAGTCTACGGAAGAACATATTGGGCTGACGTTCAACTCTCGTCTCCCTTTGAGGTTACGGAGCATTTGAAACGAAGATTTCGGGAGTACTGGACTGTAGAATATGAAAACTATCTAATCCCTGAGGACTTTCTACACGCTTCAGCCCCTATTCCAATCCAAGCGGAGGCGTAGAAAATCCCAATCACTCTCTATCCCAAACACAGATTCAGAGTCCCAGTAGACGCCGAATGTGTAGCTCCAGACGTTTTCGCTGGGAAAACAACCCCCGAGATAACCAAACTAAAGGTTTTCGAAGGAAACCGCAGCCGAACCCTTACAGAGTTATTCAAAATCAGAAACAAGAAGGCAGAAAAGCAATCCCCAGAAGACCTGACAATACGAATCCTCGGAGACGTTAGCAAGGTTAGAAGAATCGGCGCAAAAATGTCCATGGGCAACATCACAATAGATGGAGACGTCGGCATGCACCTCGGCGAAGAGATGAAAGGCGGAACCATTATTGTGGCAGGCAACGCTGACTCGTGGGCAGGATCGATAATGAAGAGTGGAACAATTGAAATCAAGGGAAATGCCGGAAGCTACATAGGAGCCTCATATCGNNGGAAACGAAGTTGGATGCTTCATGCGAGGAGGCCTCATCAAGATCTATGGAAACGTTGAACAGTTTCCAGGCATCCATATGAGAAAGGGGACGATATTTGTAAGAGGAGACTCTAAGGGAAGAGCTGGGGCAGAAATGGTGGGCGGAAAGATTGTAGTAGGTGGGCATATCCCCTCGGTGCTTCCGACCTTTACTATCGAGAGCATCAGACCCAAAGTGAAAGTGGACAAGGAAGAAATCGCCGGGCCCTTCTACCGGTTCATCGGGGACCTCGCTGATTCTGGCAATGGCAAACTCTTTGTCTCCCAAACTCGAAACCCTCACTTGAAGCCCTACGAGCGCTTTCTACAGTGATCCATTTCGTCAGTTGGAAAAACAAAGGTGAAAAGCGAGATTGTCACCGTCTAGATTGAGCGTGAACCGTAAGGCGTGGTCTCTTGCAGAGAAATTGCGGGACGAAGCAGAGACTTTCAATGTTGGCGTGAAAGAAACAAGCTCAGGTGTCACCCTAATTGATGCAGGAATCAAAGCAAAGGGCGGACTTCTCGCGGGTAGACTGGCAACGGAGATCTGCCTTGGAGGCTGTGGCAAAGCGAACATCTTTTCCAAAGCGTACAACGATCTCGAACTCCCCTCCATCTTTGTACACACTAGTCACCCAGCGATCGCGACCTTAGGATCCCAATATGCCGGTTGGCAGATCAAGACAGGTAAATACGTCGCCATGGGGTCTGGACCTGCACGGGCACTGGCTTTGAAGCCCAAAGAGCTCTACGAAAGGATCGACTACAAAGATGAAGCTGATGTCGCGATTCTTCTGCTCGAAACAAGTAAGGAGCCGCCAGAAGAAGCGATTGATACAATCTGCCACCAATGTAGAGTCGAGCCAGACCATCTACTGCTGATCCTAATTCCAACCGCATCGCTAGCAGGGTCCACTCAAATCTCCGGAAGGGTGGTAGAAACCGGAATACACAAGCTCACCGAGCTGGGGTTTGATCCCAAATTGATAAGCCAAGCTTGGGGGTACGCGCCAATTGCACCGCCACATCCCAAAGCCGCCGACGCCATGGGACGAACGAATGACGCCATCTTATACGCAGGTGTTACTGGCTTCATTGTAGACTATGACGACGATGAACGACTGAAAGACTTTGTCGACAAGACCCCATCTTCAGCATCCCAAAGCTATGGAAAACCGTTCCTCGAGATCTTTCGCGAAGCAAACTACGACTTCTACAAAATCGATCCTAACTTGTTCGCGCCTGCAGTCTTGACGGTAACCAACGCAAAGACCGGCAACACCTTCAGAGCGGGCAAAGTCAATGTGGATGTCTATCGCCAGTCTACAGGGCTGTAGCCTCGGACCGGGGGGCTTGAGGAATCTCCGCTTTGGATGAGAAGCAACAACTACTGAAGAGGCTCTTCGATTCAGTACTTCTTGGGGATATTGGACAAGCCAAGGTGACAGCGAAGCAAGCAGTCGGCAAAGGAGTGTCGCCTAACGCGGCTGTAGAGAAGATGAAGGAAGCCATGCGCGTCGTCGACAAGAAATTCGAAGAAAGAGAGTATTTCATCGTCGATGTAGCGTCGGCAGCCTCCGCTATGAACGAAGCTTTTAAGGTGTTCAAGCCTCATCTGGAAGTTGATATGGTCAATGCTGAAGGACGAGTTGTCATCGGATCGTTGAAGGGAAACATTCAGGGTTTGGGAAAAGACATTGTAGTGGCTACACTAAGTGCAGCAGGATTTCAGGTCCTTGACCTTGGGGTGGATGTTCCACCAGAACGATTTGTAGACTCGGCAGAGGAGGAAAAGGCGCAGATTATCGCAATCTCCATATCCGTCAGAGAAACGGTTCCTCTCCTAAGAGAAGTGATGAATTACATGCGGCAGAGAAAACTGGTTGACAAGGTGAAGACTGTGATCGGCGGTCAAGCAGTATCCGAACAAACATGCAGGGAATATGGAATTGACGCGTACGCCCAAGATGCTTGGGATTGCGTAAAACAGATCCGAAAACTGCTCGCTTGTTGAGCAGACGGCCATTTCAAAAGATCTTGTAGAGCGGATGATCAGAGGAGAAAGGTTTTGTCCCCAACTCCTTTTTTGCGTAGTAGGCGATGATAGCATCATTCATCGCACATGTAGGAATCAGGTTTCTCGCCTGCTTTAAAGGCCCATAGATCAGGAAGTCTGCTCCCCCAAACTGGACGATTGTATGAGCGGCTGCATTGTAGGCAGCAAAACCATCCCTTAATAGGTTGTGCTGCTGTTTTCGCCAGTCGTAAGTAGCGTTAGCAGGAGAACAACCGGATGGATACCCCAACTCGTTCTTCACGAGTTTGACCGCTTCTGTTGCGTAGATAATGCTTGGCACATCGAAGACGACGGTGTCAACCAAGACCTTATCAATCCGTGCGCTCTCTGCGATATTCAGCAGACCAGCATGCTCCTCAAAACCTTTCATTATTGAAACCCTTCCTGCAGGCGAGAAGTCAAGTTCATTGTACGCTAGAAATATTGCTGCCGTGATTCCTGACTCACGGATAGCTTCTATCTCGTTTTCGGAGATCTGAGGGGAAATCGAATTGAGGATGACTCTCCCTTCCAACCCTAACTCCTGGGCTGTTTTCATGCCAGCAATGCGGGTTTCTGGATTGGACCCATCAATCAGGAATACGTCTTCGGTGTGTTCGGAGACAAATGCGACGTATTGCCTCATCGCTTCCGGATACATAGCCATAATGTCGATGAAGTGTGGCGTTCCAGTTTTTGCAGAAAGCTCGTCAGCGACTTGGATCCATTTCAAGACCGACTTTTGATGAAAAACACCCGCCTTGTGATCGGTTACTTCCGGCATTCCTTCGTAGAAGATGTTTCCGATGAGGACAGTGGGCAGTTGCCCTGGTTGGCCGCCAACTCGAGTGTTTCCAATTCTAAGAATCTTTTGCTCAGCTTTGAACGTAAGCAAGCAAGGATCCCTCAGTGTGGTATGGCCCTAGTGTAGAAATAAGTTCTGGCGTTATTCTATTCGACGCCAGACTTTGAGCTTGATCTTGTGGTGGCGAAAAAGATTCTGATGAAATTGCCAAAGCCAGGGTTTCCGACTAGAGCGGCCATCAGAAAACTCATGAAGACAATCTCTGCCCAAGCTTTTGGCAACACAAACCCCAGCATGGTTAGGCCTCCTCCAATGCCCAAGAAGTAGGGCATGAGGTTTAGGAAGTAAAAGATCGTAAACAGGCATTCCGGCACAAAAGAGAGAAGTATAAGTGGCACCGTGAGAATCGACGGACGAGATCGCTTTTCTATCTTGAAAAATCTGTAGAGCGCCCCTGCGGTAAGGCCAGTCAGCGATTTCCCAACAGGTAAACCTATCAAACCTAACCAAGCAAGACTTCCACCAAGCCAGCCGAAGTAGAAACCCGGGAATATTCCACCGAAAAAACCCACGAGAAATCCGGTCAAAGGCCCACCGTAGAGGGCTGCCACGAACGTGGTTATGTGAGAGAGATCAAGTGCTACTCCCGGGTATATCGGACCTATGTAAATCGATATGCCTGCCAAAACATTTCCAAGAGCACTCATGAGTGCGATGAACGCGATTTTCTTCGAACTAATACGTTGCATACGTTGACCTCGCTAGTCAGAGATTTCGACCGCCTATTCGTGCTCAAGCTATTTAAGAGTAGCTACCCAAAAATGGGAAACTTCCTTTGGAAAAAGCGAACACCTAGAAGGTTAAATAAAATATGAACGGTCATTCTATGTATATTGGCTACGTCAAATCAGGGAGCAGACGCTATGTCTGAACCTTTGCAGATAGAACTGAAAGACTTCAGAAGCTGGTTGGAACAAGAGACAGAACCTATACTGGAACCTATCAAAGCTGAGGCAAAGAACCGTCTTGAAAGCTTCAATGATAGACTAGAGGACCTGAAAGCAGCGTGCGAAAAGCTGTCAGAAGACGCTGAAAAGGAGATGCAGAAAGGCAGCCGCAAGACCTACCGCCGATCCAGAGTAGCATGGAAACTCGCAAGCAAGATCCTGGACACAATCGACGAAGCCCCTTTCCCAAACGAGATCTCTCCTCAAAGTCTTCAGAGCTTCTGTGAGAATCTAGAAAACGCCTTTGCAGCAATTGGACAAGAGAGAGCGAGATGGTTTCCTAGAATCTCACCTTTCTTCATAATTGACCGCAGACGAGTTGACGTCGCGTTACAGAGAGCCATGGACTCTTTCAGGGAGTTCTCTTCGTTTTCGTCCACTGAACTTGGAGATGCAGAGACGGTGCAAGACGCCTTATCCACTTCAGACAGACTCCATGACTTGCTGAACGATCTGAAGAGGTTGAGGACGCGGAAGAATAGAGTGGAGTCAAAAAAGAGGACCATCGAAAAGGCGATAGCGGATAGGCGGAATAAGCAAGAGGAGATTCGAAGCAAGAGCGCAATCGTCGAACTAGGCCAAGTCGATGACGAAATCAAAATGTTGCAGAGGGAATTGAGCCGTAGTATGCGCTACCTCGAAAAGCCTTTTCTCAAGTTGCAGCGACTGGTTCAGAGTCCAAGCCTTCCCCTCCCGCTGAACGAAGCAAAAAGGCTCACCCAGTACTTGACAGATCCTTTCACGGCTTTCGCAACTGAGAAGGATGGATATCCTCTGCTGAAAGAGATTTTGAGGAAGTTGGAGGAGGCAATTGATCAAGGAAAACTGAAGCTCAAGACTAGCCGTCGGAGAAAAGCAAAAGAACAGATCAATGAAGTCCTTCGCAAAGAAGCCCTAATTCCCCTGCAACAGAGATGCAAAGAAGCTCATTCCCGGAAGCAGGAACTCTCAACATCAAATACGATGGCCACATTTCAAAGCAGACTGGAAAAGAGTCGACGCAGCTTGAAAGACCTGGAGAAGAAGCAAAAACTCAATGATCTGAGGCAAACGGACCTGAGCGAGAAAATCGAGAAACTCCTCGACGAAATTGAAAGTCAAAGAAAGGGGCTGGAGGAAACCGTTGAGGAACTGACTCGTAGGAATATTCGACTCGCTTTACAGTGACCTTGAATTAAGCGGAAACTCCACCGGTTTCTCGTTTCCTTTTCGACAATCTAAGCAATAGATCAAAGGCTCTTCTTTCTTCATCAACGGGTCTCGTTTTGAGTAGTCCTTCCCTGACAGCGCGGTCAAAAAGCTCTTCACCCTTTTTCGTGCGTAGAATCGTGAACGTCCAGCCGTCGAGCCCTAGACCACCGACCGATATGTCGGCCAGTTCAGCAGAGAAGTCAGCGCAAAAACTGCAACTCTTTCTGGCGTATTTTTTCGCTTCTTTAAGTGAAACCATCTCCACCTTTCCGGATTTGGTCCTGATGACGATCTTTCCCTTGATATTGATCTTCTGCACGTCACCCAAGTCAATGCCAAGTTCTCCCTGTATGTGACCTTCCATCAAACCTTCGTAAGTGAAGCTTTCGGTGCACAGCAATCCGATCGTAAACTTCAGTGGATTGATGTATTCTAACAGACTTCTCTCGATTTCTCGAAGCGCCTGCACTTGACAAGGCGTGCCAACAAACGCCAGATTCTTCTTGTTCTGGTCTACCCCTTCTCCAAAGGCAAGGAGATTCGGCGAGTACGTGTATCGTGTTCCCGCGCACTCCACGACTTCTTCCGGAGTCGCCACCAGCCTCGGAACAGGACAGAAGGGCTTGTCAGGACTCAAACCGGAGACAGCGGCTCCATCAATCAGCTTGTCCCTCAGAGCAAACATGACCAAGGCAGTGGCCACTCCTCCATCTTGACACGATTGAAGAATCTTGTCATCATTCGCTTGAGCGATGACAATCCTTCGGTGGATGCCAAACTCCTCTTCGGCACTACTTGGCCTTCCGAAAACAAGCTCTTCCAATGCTGCCATCGCGGGCTCGTACCTTGGGCAAATCATTGCACAGATCCCGCAGTTTTTGCACTCTTTAGTTAGACTCGGTGTTCCTTTCACGTATTCCAAGCAGCCCATGGGACAAACGGTGACACAAGCGCCACAGCCCATGCACCTGTCAGCGAGGACGACCTTCTCCAAAGCTTCGTTGAAGTTTAGCAGTTTTGCTTTTGACATCGGCTCACCTTGTGTGAATTGGAACCTATAGTCAGCCAGTCGTTAAAAACTTATAGCTTTCCTCCGAAATTCGCTGTCAATCTGCTTCTGGACGGGCAGTTCATCAGCCATAAGCATCTTGTCAACACGCGCGCACGAAGATTAAGGAGAATCCAATTCTTTAAATCCTCAAAGCCGTAATGTACAACGACAACATATGAGTAAAGAAGCTGAACGAAAGAGAGTCCTTCAACTGGTAAAGAAACTCAAGGTGAAAAATGAGGAATGGAACACTCTTGGGATCATGCTGCTTATTAGCAAAAGAGAAAAAGCGAAGAAAAGAATGCACAACAAGAAAGCGAACTGAAGACCGTCCAGCCCATCACTCAAGGAAAACGAGCTAGAACTTTTCGGATGAATTCGGGGCGTATGATGGGTTGATCCTTTTCACAGGTTGTTGCCAATATTGAATACCGAGATCAAAGATCCTTCTAATCTAGCTGAGAGCGCTGCAAAGACAGACGCCGAAGAGTTTTTTCACCTAATTGAGACTTTCAGGCGATTCTCCGCCGACGAAGAGCGACAAGTCAGAAACTGGCAGATGATTGGTAGACTCGCGGAAGTGTCAGCACGACACGAAACAATCATAGTTGGTGACGTGCACGGAGACCTAGAAAGTCTAACGCACATTCTGAAAGATAGCGCCTTCTTGGCGAAAGCCGAAAGTGGCGAAGGTGTTTTACTAATTTTTCTTGGTGATTATGGCGATCGGGGCGTTCACTCACCCGAAGTCTACTACGTTGTTCTGAAGCTTAAGGAGTTGTTTCCCAATCATGTGGTGCTGATGAGAGGGAATCATGAGGGGCCTGACGACCTGCTTGCGTACCCACATGATCTGCCAAGCCATTTGCATAGGAAGTTTGGCAAAGACTCATCGCGTATCTACGAAAAGATCCGTGGCCTATTTGATCTGCTCTACAATGGCGTGGTCATAGAAGACCGGTGCATCTTACTCCACGGGGGAGCGCCCAGTCAAGCAGCCACGCTAAATGATGTTGCCTACGCTCACGAAAAGCACCCACAAGAGCCGCATCTTGAAGAAATTCTTTGGAGCGACCCTGTAGATGGTTTGAAAGGTGCCTACCGCTCGCCAAGAGGAGCAGGAAAGCATTTCGGCGAAGATATCACGGACAAGATCCTGAGCATCTTCAATGTCAATGCATTGATCAGAGGACATGAGTCAAGCACAAAAGGGTACAAAACAAACCATCATGGGAAAGTCTTGACCTTATTTTCGAGGAAAGGTCCTCCTTATTTCAACGAGCAAGGGGCTTATCTGCGAGTGGACTCCTTTGAAGAAGTCAGAGACGCGAATCAACTTCTCAAGCATATCCGGAAATTCTAGAAAGCTTGATGCGTGTTCTATTCTCCAGCCGTAGAGGACGAATTGCCTCCGCGCGCTTGTCTATGCCATATGAATTTCGACCGTGTCACCATCTTCTAAGGCAAAGGTTCCTCCAACTTTTTGTGGGCTAAAACGTAGCCGCTCGGCCCAGATTCGTGCGTGGGAAAACTGCTTGTAGAAGTCACTGTGAATATGCTTTGCTAGGTCGAAGACGGTAGATCCTTTGCTGAGGGTGAAGGGTTTCTTGGAGGGGAACTTCTCGTTAGGTTCCTTCGTGTACACGCGGATGATGTCGAGCATCTCGAATATCTTATCGCCAAGCTTCTGCGGATCTGGATTGACTTCACATGACATTGGCAGAATTTCCATCGTTTCCTTTACAAGATCCTTCAAGCGCTCGATTTTCTCCGCTGAGTTTGGGCTGTCCGCCTTGTTTGCCACGATTATGGCAGGTCGGTATATTGTACTCTCAAAAATCGCATCCTCAATATCATCTAATGTCGCGTGACCCTGAATCCTGACTGTGGCATCATGTATTCCATAGCTATTGAGAAGGTGCTTCACCTCTTTGGAGGTGCAGTCAATAAGGCGTCCGAGCACGACCATTTTCAGGCCGGCGCCTGTGTATCTCTTTTCGATTTCGACCTTGGCCTTAGGTTGTCGCGTCAGAATCCTGGCCTTCTCCAATTCGTGAGAAATCAAAGCCAACTGCCCAACAGGGTCTCGCGACAAGTCAACCATCAAAAGGAGGCCGTCTGTGTTTCTGGCCGCCGTCAGTGTTTGTAGCCCCCAAGCGCCTCCATCCGCAGAACCCTCCATCAACGCTGGGGCTTCCACTATCTGAAACTGCAAATCCTGATACTGAAACATGCCTGGGGTAAGCACTTTCGTAGTGTACGGGTAGCTGGAAATCTCCACTTTTGCGTTGGTCAGAAGAGCGAGAAGGCTGCTGCGCCCTACTCCAGTAGGCCCGAGGATTACGATTTGAGCATCGCCTTCCTTCTCCACAAAGAATTTTGGGCCGCCTACTGCTGCCTTCCTACGCTTCTTGTCAGCAGCTTCCCGTCGAAGGACGGCAATCTTCCGCTTGACTTGAGCTCGCAGCTTTTCTGTGCCCTTGTGCTTTGGAACTAGGCTTAGAAATTCTTGGAGTCTCTTGATTTTTGTTTCAGGTCGCCTTGTCTCGGCGGCTTCTCTCCACTTGTGCTTGGCTTCGGCCGGAAGATTGGCAGGCATGGAATGAACTTCCAGTCCAGAACTCAGTGTGAAAACGGCACTATTACTGAGAAGTAACTAAGCGCGTGCATATAGGAAACGACCACTGTAATTGCGCATGTATGCATATGCTCCTGCTTACTCAATCAACACTAGAAGATCTTCCAGGATGTAATTCATGAATTCCTCCGTAGTGCTTTTGCTGAAGAGTGTGACCACGCAACTTCGTGTAATCCCGACCACAATTCCTCGCTTCTGGACTTCGAAGACAGCATACCATATCTTTCCATGTTCAAGATAGTCTTCGTAGAGCGCAGTATCCGCAACATCGGATCCGGCTAAGCAAAGCTTCTCCACTCCAGGCAGATCGACTTCATCAAACCATATGAGTTTTGTCGCCTGGGGGTTTGATTCATGGAGCTCTTTGAGAGTCGCGTGGGGAATCCTTACCTCGACGATGGCGTGTGGGTTGATAAATAAGACCTTGCTTAGCCTTTTCGCTACGAAATTAGTGAGTAACTTCTTTACTCCACGGGCTACAGAAGGCGCTGACACAATCATGAAGACTCTTCCTTTCAACGGTTGAATCCAAAAAGGGGATTCTTCAGTGGTAGGAACTTCTATCAACTTGCGTCGGTAAAAGCGTCTGTACATGAAATCCTTACTGAAGACTCCTGATATTGTGTTTCCTTCTTGTTTCAGGTCTAGGACTTCGGTTACTAGGGTCACAGTTTCGTTTTCATCAATTCTGTAAATCTCTTCTTCACGGAAATCCTTAAGCTTACCAATTATAGTTCCAACGCTAGCGTCCTCCTTGATCTCGAAGATTTTTGCCGGCAGGACCATTTTCGCACTCACACTCCAGAAGATAGTTTACTTATCCATTCGGATTTCGGCATCCATCTACCTGTATATCGTTCAATGTATTTTGCTGTTTCCTTATTGCATCCATAAAGAAATCGATGTGTGCGATTATTCTCATGGATGCTTTTTGCTGTGAAGAGACACGAATCTGCTGAAAGATCGGTCATAGGTCTTTTCGAATTCCGGAGGGAAGTAGCAGGCTGGAAGTTCATTATGCGCTCTATGACTTCGTATGCACTCACAGCATTTGCCTTTCAAATTACACGGATACGTACAAGGACAGTCTGCTAGGTTGGTCTGTACATTCGGGCATTCGTTCATTCTATTCACTGCTCTCTTCTCTATCCGGAACCCATAAAGATAGCTCTTACTCTACGTACCACACGCTCTGAGAAAGCTAATTAGGTTGCAAACCGAACATATCCTGGCAAGGTGAATTCGATGACCAAGGTTATCTGTGAACGAGGGGACTGCAAACATTGGGTGGACGGTGAATGCTCCAAGAAAGAAATCAAAGTCACGGAGAGAACTATCCGACCGGAAGAAGAGCTGGCTGTATGCAGTTCCTATGAGATAGTTGCGGGCGTCTGCTAGACGCCACATAGACGCTTGTCCAGATGCGCGCAGTAGTCAAGCTGAAGAAACGACGTACATCACAATTCAGTTAGTCCATGGTTTTTCATTCTAACGTTTTGACAACGCCTACAGAAGACGCCCCACTAGATCAACTAACGCTCTCTAATTGGACTACATTTTTATCTCATCACCAAAACAAGGCTCATATAGAGGCAGGCGATTTGAAGTTCGGGCTCATCACAAGAAGCAAGAGTGGCTGGTGTTCAACCCAGCTACGAAGAGCTATGATAACGAGAGAGATAACCCCGCTGTGTTTTGGCATTTCTCACTTGGTTGCCAGAGTGGGCTACAAGCCTGAGGCGTCCGTCGACGGAGTCGACATTCTGCAGGACTTGGACGCTTTGATTACGAGACCAATCGGCCGCGGGTCCCTAGAAGAGATCATTTTCAGGATGGACCTGCTGCACCAACTGGAAAGCTCCGGGATGCCTATCATCAATCCTCCAACATCTATCGAGCGGTCAGTCGATAAGTACTACACCCTATCGCTCCTAGAGAATCATGGAGTGCCAGTTCCGCGCACGGCAGTGACTGAGAGTGACGACGAAGCTCTGGAATCTTTCCACGAACTAGGGGAAGATGTTGTCGTCAAGCCCTTGTTTGGGTCTCGAGGAGTTGGCTCAACCAGAATCTCGGACCCTGACGTCGCAGCCAGAGTGTTCAGAACGATCGCTTTCCACCATGGCGTCCTCTATCTTCAAGAATTTCTCCCCCACGGATTCTCCGACCTGCGCGCTTTCGTCATAGGTGACCGCGTGATCGCTTCCATGCGCCGCATAGCGACGACCTGGAAAACAAACGTGAGTCAGGGGGCCAGACCCGTATCCGTAGAACTGGATGAGGAACTCAAGAAGCTTGCAGTGAAAGCTGCCCACGTGATCGGCTGCAAGGTGGCTGGAGTAGACATTCTCGAAAGCCCAACAGGCCCAGTAATCCTTGAACTAAACAGTCAACCCGGATGGAGGGGGCTGCAATCCGTTACTACCACAGATATTGCAGGAGAAATCATCGAGTATACCCTCTCTGAAACAAAAGCATAGGGGCATGCGACAGTGCTGGAGTTTCCTGTTTCCCGAATAGATGTCTCCACTGGAACAATTGAACACAAGAGAGATTTCATAGCTGAGGAGAAACCACTCCACATATTTCTGAACCAAAACCACTACGTGACCATCCTGAGTTCGCCGCGACAGTTGCGGGAACTAGCAGTTGGCCATCTCCTCTCAGAAGGAATCCTGCAATCACCGCGTGAGATCAAGCAAGTTAAGCTGCAGAAGGATGGAAAATGCACGGTCAAGCTGAATCCTGACGTTGATGTCGAAAAGCGAATCGAACTCGCCCAACCGTTCGCTCGCTTGATTATCTCGGCTTGCGGCTCGCCCAATTACTGGCCTCTATCCAAACTCATCGACAGGTTAGCACTGCAGAAGCAACCAACACACCTGAGAATACGGGCCGAGACCGTCTGGAGAGCGGTCAAGCAGTTGAATACGCTCGCAAAGACGTTTAGAAAGACCGGAGCGGTTCACATAGCGGCGCTTCACTCTGCAACCGGCGAATTAATGACGTTTTCCGAAGATGTAGGCCGCCACAATGCTGCAGACAAAGTCATTGGGGCTGGGGCATTGAAGGAGTATAATTTCAGCGAATGCTTCTTAGCTTCGAGTGGAAGACTCACCGGTGACATCGTCTTGAAGGCAGCACGAATGAGAATCCCGATTGTTGCATCCATAGCCGCTGCCGTCGACAGTGGAATAGATGTAGCTCAGCGAACGGGAATTACACTGATTGGCTTCGTTAGAGGAAAGCGAATGAATGTTTACACGCACGCTGAACGAATAGAACCTTAGTAGATCTTTGACATTCTTGTGGATAGGAGAAAGGCGAGCAAATATTGAAAACTTCGGCGATCATCTTAGCGGGGGGCTTCTCAAAGCGTTTCGGTCGAGACAAAGGATTGATAGAACTGAATGGGAAACCGCTCATCTTGCACGTGCTAGACAAAGTGGCTGGCGTAGTGAAGGAAATTGTTGTGGTTGTCAGTTCCCATGCCCAAAAAGGTAGGTTGCAGGGTGTTCTAGGTCACCGAGCGAGCGTGGTCGTTGATAAGCAGGAGGTGCAGAGTCCTCTTATTGGCGCCGTGACCGGGTTTGATCATGCCCAAGGCGAGTACTCGCTTCTACTGCCATGCGATACGCCGTTTCTATCGAGCTCAGTTGCGCAGCTTCTCCTAGAACTATGCACAAAAAAGGCGGCAGTCATCCCTAAATGGCCCAA
>JABAOC010016668.1_pt1 | contig 15910 bp, 25 predicted proteins | sample 7062161 | NCBI WGS metagenome assembly JABAOC01 (sample SAMN14538625, study PRJNA623070) | marine sediment metagenome | biome: marine biome [ENVO:00000428]; feature: marine pelagic biome [ENVO:01000023]; material: deep marine sediment [ENVO:00002113] | place: India: Gulf of Khambhat ... | reverse complement strand
AAAACAGAAAATGAAAGCTGATAATGTTTTAAGAAAGATGCAGAATAAGAAAGCTCATATGGCAGTAGTTAAATCGAAAAATGGAAAATTCTTGGTATTGTTACTTTAGAGGATCTTATTGAGGAGGTTTTTGGTGAAATTAGTGATGAGCATGATGCAACATAGAATAATTAATTAGCTAACTTTTTATAAGATTATATTCTGTCAAATAATTGTTGATAACATGTCAACCATAGTTGAGGAATTAATAAATTCAAACCAAGCAATCACTTCAATTATTGCTGCATTTATCGTGGTTATTCTTACTTTTATTATCTTTTTTATATTATCTAAAATTAAATGGAAACGACCTGCATTTTTATCAACTTTCTTTTCATTAGAAAAAATGCCTTTTACAGCTGTTTGTGCATTGATTATACTTTATACTCTTTTTCCTTTTCAGCAGTTCACAGGCAATATTTTACCGAAAAAGATGTTAGCTATCATTATAATAATTGCCATAATTTGGTTTTTTCTTCGCCTAGTTACTGTCATAAGAGAAGTTGTATTCACTTATTTTCCTATTGATAAATCAGATAATCTACATGAACGGAAGATTAGAACCCAATTTCAATATATTAGATATATTCTTACATTTATAATTATCTTTGTTGGTATTGCTTTTATTCTATACCAATTTGATAGTTTGCGTGCAATTGGTACTTGGTTACTGGCTTCTGCGGGTGTTATTGGTATTATTATTGCTTTTGCTGCAAATCAGACACTTGGTAATTTTCTAGCAGGTTTACAGATTGCATTTACTCAACCGTTTCGTATTGATGATGTGGTTATAGTTGAGGGTGAATGGGGACGTATTGAGGAAATAACTTTTACATATGTTGTAATTCGTATTTGGGATCAACGACGACTGGTTTTGCCTATTTCTTATTTTATTAATAATCCATTTCAGAATTGGACTCGTACTACAGCTGATATTTGGGGGACTGTTAATTTATATGTTGATTATTCTGTTCCAATAGAAAATATTAGAGAGCAGCTTAAGCAGATTGTTAGTAGTTCTGATTTGTGGGATGGTAAAGTTGCTGTGTTACAAGTAACAGATACATCTGAAAAGACAATTACTTTACGAGCATTGGTGAGTGCAAGGAATGCTTCTGATGCTTGGAGTTTGCGTTGCTTTGTTCGGGAGAAACTTATTTCATTCTTACAAGAAGAATATCCTGAATCATTACCTCGATTACGCATCGAAGAAGAAACTTCTAATAAGTAAAAAAAGATTGTTAGTAAATAAGCTTCTTTATAGATAAATTTAAATTAGTGTGAAAATAATTACATCTCTATTACAGATATTTTAAGAAAACCTTTTTAATCTTTTTTTCATTAGATTTCCTATTATTGGAAGGTGAGGTTATATGCCTCGTTTTATTAAAAAGAGGTCAAAAACCATAGGTCTCCCACCTGGGACTTTGGTACATATTGGGGAGAGAAAGACCACTAAAGTAAAAATTAGCGTTATTGATTATGATGAAAAGCAGTTTGAAGAGAAAGAAGCAAGTGTTGAAGAATGTTTTCCTTTTAAGGAGAAACCGACTGTAACATGGATTAATATTGATGGTGTTCATGAGGTAAATATTATTGAACAAATTGGAAAGCACTATGGTATCCATCCACTTGTTCTTGAGGATATTGTAAGTACTGGTCAGCGTCCGAAACTAGAGGATTTTGAGGATTACATGTATATTGTTTTAAAAATGCTTTACTTGAGTGAAACTGATAAAGAAATCAAAGCAGAGCAGGTTAGTTTAATTCTTGGTTCTAATTTTGTGATATCTTTTCAAGAAAGCGAAGGAGATGTTTTTAATTCTGTGAGAGGACGAATTAGGAATGCTAAAGGTCGTATCCGGAGGATGAGTGCTGATTATCTGGCTTACACCTTATTAGATGCTATTATAGATAATTATTTCGTGATATTGGAAAAAATAGGCGAAAGAGTAGAGGGTATGGAAGAGGAGTTAGTTACTAATCCTACACCTGAAACTTTACAAACTATTCATAATTTGAAGAGAGAGATGATTTTTTTAAGGAAATCTGTTTGGCCTCTTAGGGAGGTAATAGGGGGAATTCAAAGAAGTGAATCCTCTCTAATTCAGGAGTCAACAGGGATTTATCTTCGTGATGTATATGATCATACAATACAGGTAATTGATACTATCGAAAGCTTTAGGGATATGATTTCTGGTATGCTTGATATCTATATGAGTAGTGTTAGTAATAAGATGAATGAAGTCATGAAAGTTTTGACTATCTTTGCTGCAATATTTATCCCGTTAACGTTTATTGCTGGTATTTATGGGATGAATTTTGATCCAAGTGCTTCTCCTTTTAATATGCCAGAGTTGGGTTGGCAATGGGGCTATCCTACTGTTTGGATTGTTCTAATTTCCGTAGCTATTATAATGTTAATTTACTTCAAAAGAAAAAAGTTCATGTAACTGTGTTTTTTTAACCTGTTGCAAATATAATCCTAGTCAATAATTAAATTATTTTGCATTATGTTGGGTAATATTTACTCCTTAAAAAAATGGACGTCACGTTGTGGGAACGGGATAATTATATTGCTATTATCAAAAGCTTCTTTGATTTTCCTTGTCATCGCTCTTCGTGTCGACCAATAATCATCAGTTTTAACCCATGGACGAATTATCAAATCAACACTTGATTCACCTAATTCTTTAACAGCAACCATAGGTGCTGGATCATCAAGTACGGTTTTATCTTTCTTTAATTCATCCATTGCAATCTTTATAGCTTTAGCTATGTCATCACTATAACTGATGCCTATCGTTAAATCTATCATTCTTTTATCATATGCAGTATAGTTAATAACTGGATTACCCCAGATTTGTGAGTTAGGCATGATTACTTTTTTGTTATCATATGTTTTAAGTGTTGTAATACTTGTACCAACGCTTATCACCGTTCCACTTTTATCTCCGATCTCTACAAAGTCACCTACTCCAAATGGTTTAGTTAATGCTATCATGAATCCTGCTGCTAGATTACCAAGGGTTTCCTGGAATGCAAAACCTAAAACGAATCCGGAGACTACAGAAATGCTTATTATAGCTGTGCCGACATCAATTCCTAGGAAACCAATTCCAATAGTAAGTGCAAAGATGATGATTAATATCTTTACAACACGGCTAGTAAATTCGGCAAGTATTTTCGCCATTTTAGCTTTTAACATAGCTTTACTGACATATCTAGAGACATAAACAGCAACAAAATAACCAACTATGATAATGATAATTGCTAGAATTATATTCATAAATGAGATATTGGTAAAGGGTATTTTCATAGACAATATATCTACAAATTCTTGAATATCTATAATTTCACCCCCACTTGGATATTATTTCTGCAACAATACTATTTTATTTAAAGACTTTCCTATTTTTGAATTAAGACTCGTATTAAAAATCCTACTTAATTTAACTTTTTTTAAAAATTTAGCATGTAAAGAGACAATTAAAAATTATTTGCAAATTTGAATTATGAACATTATTTTTTGAAATATCAGCAGCTATTATATTTACTATTACTTTTATTAATTAAAAAAAGATTCTTAGCAATAATATAAATAAGTGGTGAAGAGATATGAGTAATATACAAAAGTATGGTGCTGAATTAATTGGTACATTCGCTCTAGTTTTTATTGGTTGCGGAAGTGCTGTAATAGCAGGTCAATATATAGGATTTCTTGGAATATCAATTGCCTTTGGTTTAACTTTACTTGTAATGGTTTATGCAATTGGGAATATATCAGGTTGCCATATAAATCCAGCTGTTACCATCGCTATGTTTGCTGTTGGGAAAATAAAAGGAAAAGCTGCTATTGGCTACATTATTTCTCAGTGCATTGGTGCAATTATTGGTGCTGGAATTTTGTTGTTAATTGCACAGGGGCAAAGCGGTTACTCTTTGGTAATTAATGGATTGGGACAAAATGGTTACGAGGCTTTGTCACCTGGAGGATATTCTCTTATTGCATGTTTTATTGCAGAATTAGTTTTGACTGGTTTGTTCTTGTTTGCCATATTTGGATCTATAAGTAAAAATATTCCATCTGGTTTTTCTGGAATTCCAATTGGCCTTGCTTTAGTATTTGTACATATTGTTGGTATTCCAATTACTGGCACATCAGTAAATCCAGCAAGGAGTTTGGGTCCAGCAGTTTTTGTAGGTGGGGATGCCTTATCTCAATTATGGCTTTTTTTGGTTGCCCCAATTATTGGTGCTGTTCTAGCAGCTATTATTTGGAAATATGTTTTCGAGAAAGATTAGTTTTTTTCCAAAGAAATAAACCACTAATTTCGTTATTTAATCAAAATCATAATATTAAAGCAGAAAACGAATTAAAAGTATTTAATATCGACGAAATCTATAGATTCCTCATATGATGATTTTTCTTTTCTTTCTTTGTCTATTTTCCCCTCAATTATTTTTTTAATTAACTCTTTTCCTTTCTGTTTAGCCTCTTCTTCGTTATCAGCTCTAACAACAACCTCTAATATAACTTTAAATTTGGCCATTTTTACACACCTTAAATCAAGTATAATAATCGATGATTTCTGATTCGATTATTGCGTAAAGCTCAATTTTTCAATTTAATTGAGTTATACATTTATTCTTTATTATTAAATTATTTTTCATACATTACAATTTTATTGCAAACGTTTTAAATATTAAATATACATTTTTGTCAAATAATGGAAATTTTTGGTTATGAGGTTGGAGAGGTATTAATCCGTTCTACTATATATTTTTTCATTACTTTTTTCGTTGGGGTATTTCTTCTCCATATTGCCACTAAAATCCTTGATTTTAAAAATAGGANNGATAAGCGTTATAATTGTTGGAGATATTGTTGCATTTATTTTAGCATTTATTCCTTATATCGGTAGAATAATAGGTCTGATTGGATTCTGATTTTTTATTAAAAGTTATTATGAAGTGAGCTGGGGTAAGGCAATACTCGCGTGGATTATGAGTATTTTAGTAGCTTTTATTATTGCATTGGTCATTCTCATCTTATTTGATATTTCAATACTTCTTATACCTGAATTGTGATGATTATGTTTAAAAAATTAGGAATTTCAATAATATTTATCATACTAACTGCTGGTTTATGGTTTACACATTATCAATACCCTGATTTGTATAATTTTTATATAGTAAATAGTTTTTACACATTTTTTGCTTTAACAATTATCTATCTCGTATTTAGAGTTGCTTTTGAAGAACTTATTGTAAAAAAATGAAGCAAGCAAAAATGCGTTATTCTTTTAAAAAAACAATATCTATCTATATGTTCTTATTTTTTTATTTGCTTTAATAGCAATTTGGATTGAACAAACTGAAACCATATTAATTTCCTATGGTCTTATTGGTGCAGGTATCGCGGTTTCATTACAGGATGTTTTTAAAAACTTTGCTGGTGGAATTACTATTTTTTTAACAGGACTATTCCGTGTTGGTGATCGAGTTGAAATTAATGGAAAAACCGGCGATGTAATGGATATAGGTGTTCTTTATACAACAATTACGGAAGTAGGTGAATGGATAAACGGTAATCAGGCAACAGGTAGATTATCAATAATACCGAATAGTAATGTTCTTACCAATAATGTCAACAATTTTACTAAGGATCATAATTTTATTTGGGATGAGATAAGTCTTCCAATAACATATGACAGTGACTAGAAAAAAGCATCAGATATCATTTTGGAAATTGTAAAGAAACAAACTGAAAATATAGCAACTCAAGCAGATAGAGAAATTACAAAACTAGGGGAAAAATATTATTTACCTAAAAAACCAGTTGAGCCTGTAATCTTTTTTACACTTACTGATAACTGGATTAATCTAAATATTAGATATGTTACTGACACAAAAGAAAGAAGAATTCTTCGCGATAATTTAAGTAAGTTAATATTAAGTAAGATAGAGAAAAACGGGAACATTAAGATAGCATCTGAAAATATTGATGTTACATTGAGAAAAAGCTAAATCGGAGATTTATTAATGAGATTTTTTGATAAAAAATTTAGAAAAAATGTTCATAGGTATATTTTTCAATGTGTTTTGGCTACACTAACTGTCTTAGCGGTGCTTGTTTTTCTAAATGTTCTCACTGAAACAGCGATAATTGCTGCACTTGGTGCAAGTGCTTTTATTGTTTTTACAATGCCAAATACCTATTCTTCTGATCCTAGGAGATTAATCGGTGGTTATATAGTTGGAATTATTGTTGGAATAATCTGTAATTATATTTCTTTTATTGAAGATTTCAGCAATTTTTTTATAACTCAAAAATGGCACTAATTGTATTTGGTGCTATTGCTGTTGGAATAGCTATTTTTATTATGACAATAACCAATACTGAACATGCTCCTGCTGCTGGAATTGCGCTTGGTCTTGTAATCAATGAATGGAATTATTTTACAATCATTTTGATATTTTGTGCAATTGTCTGGATGGCAAGCGTTAGAAAATTTCTAAAACCATATCTGATGGATTTAATCTCACCAATTGAACTAATAAAAAGATAAGAGATTAAATCTGTTTTATTACACTGTAATAATTTGTCTTTGTGTTAGCGTTTTTATTACATTCGGAAGTACACAATAGACGATATTAATCCATTTGATTTAAACGTGTCTCTATTGTTCTTATGATCCAATAACTATAGGTCATGACCTAAAATATCGGTGTCGAATTCATATGTATAAATCAAAAAATCATCAACGAGGTAACTGATCTCATTATATTTTATTTCTGCGTTGATATTAATTTCAAAAATAGAATGTTCATCATTTTGGAGATTTGATATAAACCAGTCATCTAGCTTGTAATTATTTATTTTAGTTGCTAAGTTTATTGTGGTATAATTATTTGCTTTTAACATAATTGAATCCTTGATGGTACCGTTTCCGATGGTAATATTGTTCATTTCTATTTTGTAATCAATCTTTGGCATTGGAACAGTAATAGGTAGAGAATTATGTACTAAAATGTCTATTAGAAGTTCAGTTGTTTCGCTACTAGTATTTCCCCAATTCGCAGAAACTGATTTCAAAGCAAGATTGATAGGACCAATTTCAATAATTCTTTCACTATTTGTGTTTATATCCGCAAGAAAATCGGTAGTTATCGGTATTGTTTTAGTCGAGGTCTCAACATGAGGCTCTGAAAATTCTGCATCAATTACTACAACAGGTTCAATATTCACGATAGTTGATTCATTATTTTCAATATGGGATACCCACCATTCAGGTATCTTTGCATTATCAAGATACGAGCTGACCTCTATTGTTGTATCTCCTTTTTTCAAATTAATCTCCTCTATTTTGCCATATGCCATTTCAATATTATTCATCTTCACAGTGTAATCTACTTCAACTCTTGGTATATTGATTCTAAATGGGTTATTATTTTCAATTGTAATGCTACTAATGATCTCCGTAGTATTATTCGTCACATCTCCCCATCTGTTGCTAATACTTTTTATTGATGGAATCGATAAAATACCTGTCAAAAATCCTATAATACTAATGACAATGATTAATAAGAGTATAATTCCAAAAATTCTAAGCTTTTTCATATTTCAATTCTTTTAACATGATTAAGGATTTAAAAATTTCTTAAAATCATTTTCTTTAACAACATGTTAATTATTAAAAATCGAACAATTGCCTCAAATCTTTTAATAAATGATTATGAAGAAATGCTTTTAGCAAAAATATTATATTCTTTATTCTACATTAAACCTTTGGAAGTCTGTATGAAATATAGTAAATTGGATGGCATGAATGTAGTAACACTAGATGGCTTTCAGGCTGGTGAAATATCCGGGATGGAGATAAATACCAAAAAGTGGGAGGCTACACATTTACATATTGAATTATCTGATGAAGCAGTAAAAGAACTTGGTTATAAAAAGCCTTTATTAGGTCACATAACAATTTGTTTACCTGTCGGATATATAAAAGCAGTTGGAAACGTAGTAACACTTACCAGAACTCTAAAAGGTCTAGATAAAATACCTGAATGCAAATAAAATCAAAAAATATAACGAATCGCATAATATGGCAAGAAAAAAGAAAATTAAAGAGTTATGCTTTTGTCTGATACCAGCAATAGTCGGTATTCTTATGATAATTTTTTCTATAGCAACTTCGTTTTCGGAAAATGGAGGAATCTATAAAGAGGCGTCATGGGTTTTCTTTTGGGTATTCCTTGGACTTGTTTTAATTGCACATACCATAATGTCAGTAATTGTAGTGTGTAAACGAGAATAAAAGAACAATAATCTAGTATTTATGATAGACGCATTTATTCGCCGATTCTCATCGTTTTGACTATTATCATAAACCACATAAAAATATAAAAATAATGACTTGATTTTTCCCCTGTTAACGCGGATGTGTTCTAGCGGTTATAATGATATACATGGAAGAATAACTAGGGCAGAGTACAAGATTACAAAAAGTATTACTATTAAACCTAAAATAATACTAATCTTTGCTTTTTTTGCTTCAGAACAACATCCAAAATATATCGCTAAAATTGCAAGTATAACCTGTATAAAACTAATTCTAATGACAGTTGAAATACCATAAGGACAGAGATCTACTAAATATAAGAGATGAACTATAAAGAATAATATTGCAATAGTGTTACATATATACCCGTAAATTGGAAACTTAGATTTATCAATCATTGTTTATCAGTTCCAGCTAATTAGATGCCGGTATAATTTTTATTTTTTTATTCAACGATGTCCTTTATCGGTTCTTTCAGGAGGCAATTGTCACTACAATTTGCAAAATGTCCGCATCAATTGTTATTTCTTCTATTTCTTCTTCAACTTGTTTTTTAAATCTATTAAATAATCCCATTAATATCACTTTTATTTAAAGGACTAATAACATTTAGTATATAAAGTATGTATTCTTTAAAATTTTAATCATTTAAGGTTACTTAGTGTTGCCGGTATCAGTTCACTTAAAGCCGGGTGAATATGTATACTTTTTATCAAAGATGTAATCTTTTTATCAGATTCCATAACATTCACAATTTCTTGGATTAAAATAGAGGCATATGGTCCAATGATATGAAAACCTAGAATTTTATTTGTATTTTTTTCGACAATTGCTTTAGCAAAACCATTTTTTTCCATCATAGCCCATCCCATTGCAATATCTGAATAATATGCTTTTCCAACAATGATATCATGGTTTTTCTTAGCTTCAGCTTCAGTCATTCCAACTGAGGCAACTTGTGGATAAGTAAAAACCGCATGAGGAATGGCATTATAGCTCATCATTTTTTTATGTTTATAAGTTGAATTATACCATGCAACCTCTGCTTCTTTATTTGCTACATGTCTAAACATGAATCTCCCAATAGCATCACCAAATGCCCAAATATTTTTTTTAGTAGTTTCTAAATAATTATTTACTTTAATATATCCCTTTTCATCTACATTGACTCCAGTATTTTCAACTCTAAGCCTGTCAACATTTGGTTCTCTACCTGTTGCAATCATTATTTTTTCTGCTTTAAATTTTTTTTTCACATCTGTAATTCTGTTTTTTCCAATTACTGTATACAGTGGTTTAGATGGTATTATCTCTATAGCCTCAGTATTTATAAAAACCCTCATTCTTTTATTCATTTGTTTTTTTAATATTGTAGATATTTCAGGTTCTTCATTTGGTAAAATCCTGTCCCATCGCTGCAAAATAGTAACTTTAGATCCAATTGTTGTGAAAAAATGGCCAAACTCCGCAGCAATATAACCACCACCAATAATAATAATAAGACTTTCTGGTTTTTCTTTTATATCAAAAACAGATTCATTTGTTAAAATATTACTCTTATCTATTGAGGCTATAGAGGGTATGTGTGGTCTTGAACCAGAGGCGACAAATATTTTATTTCCATATATTTTTCTATTTTTTACTTCTAGTGTGTAATCTCCGATAAAATGTGCTTCCCCGTTATAAAAATCTATGTTTTTTTCTCTTTCTATCCATGTTTTTATTTGTTTTTGATTCTCTGTAATTGTTTGTTTTATTCTTTTTATTATCTTAGTAAAATTTAGATTATTGAATTTTATTTCACAACCAAGTTTTTCCGCTTCTTGTGATTCTATTATTTTGTCTGCCGGATAAATCAACATTTTAGAAGGAATACATCCGACATTGAGACAGGTTCCTCCGAGAGAACCTTTTTCTATCCATGCGACTTTAATATTTTTAGCTATTGCTTTTTCAACGATAATTCCACCAGAGCCACTCCCAATAATAACTACATCATATTCCTTCATATTATCATCTTTGCATATATTCAATTGCTTTATTTATAATGATTTAACAAAAAAATAAATTTAATTACAATAATCAAGATATATTTTTGGAAGTTTTTATGTGGGTAATTTTTATTTTATTTTTATACGTATTCCTGTTATCATGAAATAATCATTCTGGGATATCTTTGTTTTTTCACGTCCCGTAATTAATAAATAGAGTAAAATTTATAGGGTTCTTTGAGGAGTTTATGATTGATATTGAGGTAAAAAAATTTAAGGACATGAATTTAGAAAACGGAACAATTATAGAAGGTTCTCCAGGAGTGGGTCTTGTTAGTAGTATTGCGGCGACTCATCTTGTAGATTTTCTTAAACTTGATCAAATCTGCGCCTTTGATTCTGAAGCATTTCCGCCCACATCGATTATTTATGCATCAAAACCAAAGTTTCCCGCACGTATTTATGCAGATGGTAAACATAAAATTGGTGTTTTTCTCTCAGAGTTTACTCCGACACCTCTACTCCATAGGCCAATGGCTTTAAAATTAATGGAATGGTGCAAGGAACAAAAAATAAGACGAATTGTTTCCATGGAAGGTCTTCCTTCAGATATTAAATGTAAACCTGGAGAACCAATGGACAAAATAGAGACAAAGGTATTTGGTATTGGAAGTACCGATAAAGCACGAAAAGAACTAAAAGATGCGGAAATAGAGCCTCTTCAAACAGGAATGATTTACGGTGTCTCAGGAGTTCTTTTAAATGAAGGTAGATGGAGAAACTATGATGTTATAACTTTATTAGCAGAAGCTTGTGTTGATTTACCAGATTCTATTGGAGCAGCAAAAATCCTTGAAGCTATAGACAAACTCATACCTGAGATTAAAATAGAAACAAAACCTTTATATGAGGAATCTAAAAAATTAGAGGAATATCTGAAAACATTAAGGAAACAAGCAGAAGCGCCCCAACCAGAAACACAGCCCTATAAAGATATGTACCATTGAAATTTTAAAATTACATGAAAATTAATCAATTTTAACTAAAAAAATGATTATAGGAATTATTTTGCTTTATCTCTTCCCCTTCCAGTTTTCATATGAACCGACATTTTAGGTTTTTTAATCCGTTTCTTACCTTTTTCTTTCTTATCCAGTTTTTCATCTAGAAAATCTTCATCTGTAAATAATCCCTTACGCATATATTTTATTGGAAATTTCTTTTTCTTCTTTGACATGATACTTCCCTTTTACAAGATTAATGAAATGAATGTTTAATACCTCGATAAATTTTTCCTACTCATTTAAATTGTTGCTCTTCTATATATAATTCCAGTAATGTAACCAAATAAAATCTGTAACGATTGTTAATTTGTAACAAAAGGCAGTTCTAAAAAGATATTGAAAAATCTAATAATGAGAAAACCGATATACAATCTGAGGTTTTTTATATGGAAAAAACTGTTAATGTTAGTATAAAACAAAAAACCATTAGCCGGTTAAAAGAAATAGGAAAATCTGAAGATTCTATAGATGATATGATAAATAGGTTAATAGACCATTTTGAAATAACTAAAGAATATGATTATACAGAGTCTGAAGATCAGGAAGATGAAAATGAAGAAGACATAGAATGTGACCGTAAATAGAAATTAAAATTATTATATCTCATTTTGTATACGAAAATTTATGGAAACATTTGTCGATGTATATGTTAGTGCAGATGGAGAGAAAGCATCTGTTATATTTAAAAAAATAAATGAGATGGGGTTGAAATATCACATTGGTGAACATGACTTTATCTATGATTGGAAAGGCATCGCAAAGATATCAGATGAACTTGATTTAGCAGATAAAATCCAGTCAAAACTAAGGGGCACTGCAGCGATTTTAAAATTTACCACAATCAGATAAAACCTAGTTATGGTTACAAATTATCATAATAAATCTCCATAAATTATATATGAGCTTTAAAAATATAAAGAACCGATATTACCTTTGCTATTTTTTATATTAAATTAAATGTTTGAACCACAAATAGAATTCCTTTCCATTTCTACACATGCATATTTTACTTACATATTTTTTATAGTTAGAATAAGTTTTTTTATACCTATAATGATCATTTTTCTTACATTGTGCACACATCGATATTAACAGCAACAACATTACTTAAATTTCTTATTACTATTCATTTAAAATCTCTAAATATTTATCATAACATTTTTTACATAATTTCTTATTTTTATAACTTAGTATTTCCGCAACGGATACTCCACATTCTTCACATTTCTTTTCTTTTTTGAATAGCTTCCATAATAGTATCATAAATTGTACCAATTATTTTTTATCAATTTTAAATCATTTAATTTATTATTTTACTGGTATAATTCTGCTTTTTCTTGGTATAATTTTAGGAATCTTTACTTCTAGAATACCATCATTAAGTGTTGCTACTGCTTTATCAGGATTTACTTCTTCAGGAAATTTCATATTTCTACAAAGTGTAGAATAACTTCTTTCACGTCTAATGTATCCCCTTTCTTCTTCTTTAGTCTCAGTCTTGGTTTCACCACAGATGCTTATATTATTAGGTGTTATTGAAACTTCAAGATCCTTTTTCGCAACTCCCGGCATTTCAGCAGTCACCTTATATTCTTTCCCGGTATCAATCATATCCACAGCTGTATGTTTCACATCTGGAATTAAAGCTCCAGTCCATGGTCTCATCCATCCAGAGCGTCTAAACCATGGGTCTTCAAAAAAGTATCTGTCAATATCTTCGAATAAGTCAAAAGGGGTCCATACCGTTGGAGCATCCGTCATCTTAGTGGTAGGTTTCTTCTCTTTTTTAGTTTTTACGGCAACTTTTTTTCCTTTTTTCTTTACCAAAATATCAACCTCCCATCAAATCAAATAATTTTTATATTAAAAAAATTTTCGTTGTAAAAAGTGATTTAAACTCAAGACCTAGATATCGTCTTCTTCACTTGATTAAAAAAAAGAAAAAGAAGGGTTTGTATAGAATCCGTGGAAAATCTTAGTCTTTTTATCATTCATCTCAAATCCTCTCAACAATATCGTTAGGTATCAGAACCACAACAACCTGATGTTTGATTACTTGGAGGGCAACACGGTGAACCACCTGCCCCGCCCTCTTTAGGCTCTTCATTTGAATTTATTTCCAAAACTATCATTATTGCTTCTTTTATCATTTCTTTGGGAATAGAATCACTAATTGTTCCATTGTATTCAAAAGTTCGGCAATTCGGTTCCCCACAACAAACTTCTGAACAAGAGCTGCAATAATTTTCTTTTATCTCTAATTTACCTGTAATAATCTCTTCAATATCTTTACCATTTATCCTTATGGTTGGAGAACTCTTAAATTCATATTTTTCCGCTTCCTTGTCGCTTAATATCTTGATCTTATTGACTGTTATTTGCCTTACATCCTTTAGCTCTTCTCTTAGTTCACTTAATGCCTCATCAAGCACTATATCAGTTGCTTGACATCTTTTACACAATGAAAGGTCTAAGTATAGATAATCTATTACTAATTTATTCATTTCGTTTACCATATCAATTCCCCTTTCTTCAGATATACAACCACTAATTAAAATCACAACAATCAAACATATTAGTATAACACTTTTTTGCATTTCACCTTTTAACAGCACGATTTTATCCACTTTATTCCGAATTTCAATAGTGCGTTTTTTACATTTTTATCCCTGATGCTGTAGATTATATTCCTGCCGTTCTTTTTGTATTTCAAAACACCTGCATCCACCAAAACCTTAAGATGCCTCGATACAGTAGTTTGATCCTTCTTTGTCATAGATGTAAAATCACATGCACAATATTCATGGTTCAAAAGGTACCTGACTATTTTAAAACGTGTTTCGTCTCCTAATGCCTTGAAGAATTTTACCATGTTTTTAACCATATTTTATATGTATATATGTGCATATTTAAATATTTTATTATAACCTGTGATAAGAATAATTCATATCTAAATTCGTTTCTTAGAATAGAAAGAAAAAAAGAAGGTTTTTAAGGAGTCCATGGAAAATAACGCGGAGATTTTCGACGAGAAAAGCGATGAGAATCGGCGAATAAATACATCCATCATAACCACTATATCATAGCCAAATATTAAAAAGAAAAGAAGGGGTTTAGAAAAAACTTTTAGATTTTCGACGATTTTTTCGACGATATTCTCAGCGAAAAGGGGAAGGTAACCACTTTGTTACTCGCCCGTTTTTATAAGGAGTAACAACAGGGTTAATTTAAGCTTTTTGACTACTCCTGTTGGACCACCGCCATGTAACTACATGTTATGTGGCGAATATGTAACTTTGGAATTTTTTTTTAAATAACTAATTAGACTACAGAATTTTTTAAAATAAATAAGATATTCTTCAAAGCCATGATTCACGAAAATTTCATTTTAATTATAGAAGCAACAATCATTGTTATAGAAACAATTGTACTAATATTCTTAATCTATCATTTCCGGGAATTACGCAAGAGAACAATACTAGCCCATGAGGAAATTACGACAATGAAAGAAGCGATTTCTGAAATGCACACTTTTATCCAAGAACTTCATGAAGGAACTACCATCGCCCATGAACAAATCGACACAATGAAAAAAATATTATCAGAGATGCATAAGTTTTTCAAAGAAAAACAAAAGAAATAAAAGTGTTAAAGAAAGAACTTGATTGATTATTTGCAATTATTAGTTACTTATAGATATAGCTTTTTTAAAATCTTATTAGCCACCATAGAAATGGAGGATATAAATCAATAAGCTACCAAGTATAAAAATAACTGTAATAATAACTGTGAAAACAGACCATAACCATACATTATCAGTTCTCAATGCTTTCCTTAGTTTTTCTGATCTGAACATTACATAGAATACTATCGATAGAATCAGGAATATAACAATAGCAAAAATGCTTTTAGTAATCCAATGGTGACCCGTCAAGTTGATTAGGAAATCCTTGAACTCTGTAGATTCTTCATGTATAATTATCATGGAACCGATGACAACAACAGTTATTATAGCTGCAAGATAGAATGCTGCAATTCTTTCGGCTTGGTTATGTTTCATATCTAAATACCTCCTGCACTAAGATTTCCTACATAAGAAATAATTGCACCCATTATAAACATCAATAAAATAAAGAATAATACAAAGGCTGTAAGGAGAATTACTGCACGTTTTGATTTAAGATCCTTCAATAAAGTATCATCTTTACCGAGGGTGAACAGTGTTATTGCAAGAAGAATTGATAGTATTGGAAGGAAAATGAAGATATGTTCTTTTGTTTCGGTTATAATCTGATGTGCCCAAGGTTGAGCACCTGATTTTATAATAGGTTTAACATTTGACCCATATTCTGTTAAATAACTATAACCACCTATTATCCAGCATCCTACAATATTGAAAAATGCTGAAATATAACTCGCATTCTTAGACCTCTTAATTCCTTTTTCAGTAAGATGTCTCATCTCTATAATT
>JABAOC010008169.1_pt3 | contig 15915 bp, 15 predicted proteins | sample 7062161 | NCBI WGS metagenome assembly JABAOC01 (sample SAMN14538625, study PRJNA623070) | marine sediment metagenome | biome: marine biome [ENVO:00000428]; feature: marine pelagic biome [ENVO:01000023]; material: deep marine sediment [ENVO:00002113] | place: India: Gulf of Khambhat ... | reverse complement strand
GAACATGCTGTTGCTTGCATTTTTGGAATAAATGCTAAGTTCCTTCTTAAAAGGATCGGCCCTTTTCTCCCAGCTGTATCCATGTCTGTGTTTCATACACCAGTAATTCGACGAGTTTTTTCAACTTCGTCTTGATTTTATAAAGCTTCCAAGAATATCAATACTCTAAATCGATCTTAACCGGATCTCCAAACTACTTTTTAACACTGATCTAAAGCGAAATCTTTCGATTTACTAAGTGGGTAATCAAGATGTTAATTTCTGGTGCAGAAAAGTGTTTTTTCGTGTTTTGGAAGCACTTTGTACATAAAAATGCATTAAACTCGCAAGGTTTTTTAGATTGATTTCCTGTTCAATATATGGTACTATTTGTAAAGTACTCTCTGCCAATTCACGGTATCTATCTTTTTTTTCGCACTTTTGGCTTGTAGAATACGCAAGCAATAATGATCCTCCTTTTTTAAGAATCTTGATCCCCTCCATCAAAGCCTCTTTCGTGTTTCCATTAATCCGTATCTGCCCTGCTGAGTATACATGTGTATTCTTCATTCTAATTGTATAAGATATGCAAATTTCCAATCCAAGTTCCAACAAACAATTCAATAAATAGATCCTCTGTCTCCAATTCTCTCTCTGATAGAGTTTTGGTAATTCAAAGATACTAGCAACCGTTTTTCTAGTGAAAATATATGCCACTTCTCCTGTATCAAGTATTTTTCCATAATCATTTTGCATCTCCTTAAATAGTTCTCTACCAGTCATTATCTGGATTTTTCGTGGTGTAAAAAGAGTTTCTAATATATTTGCGGTCTTCTGAATCTTCTCATTAAAGTAACTTTTCAAATTCATTTTTGCTTGGGATGTAAAGGTATAAACGTAAATACAAGAATGATCAAAACTTTTTACAAGTTTGAAGGTTAACGGGAGATATTCTAAGATTTTTTGAACAAATTCAAAAGAGCTTTCTTCATGTATTGTTCGGGGTTCATGAACTATGATCCCTCCAATAAAGATCCTTCTCCTTTCATGTGAAAGAATATACAAGGATTTTTCCAAGATTTGAGCTCTTATTAGTCCTTTTTTAGATAAATAGTTATAAAAAAAACATCCTAACTGTGGAATTAGCGCCAAAATACTAATAAGTACAATTCCTGAGATATGACTCATTTCACCATATCCTATTTACCTATTCTTCTATGGTATAGTCTTTATTCAGAAGTTAGAAAATAAAAATAAAAAACCCAATATGTTTTGTTTCATTTCCATGGTGGAATAAACAATCCGTTTATTGTTCTTTTATCCTATTTGCACATCAAAATGAACCTTCCAAGATTTTACTAAGATAGTCAGGTCGCATACATCCAACATACAATCTGGGATATGCTACAAATTGATTATGCCGATTAGGGTTATATCTTTCGGAGAGCTTCAAAATTTTCTATAAAAGAAGAAGATGCCCTTGGGATGAAAGCGAAGAAGTTTAAAGGTACGTTCGATATTCACTAATATCAAGACCAAATGTAGGTAAAAAATGATTTGTGGAGGACTTCATTTATGAGTAGAGTCTTGGGGGGACTAGGTGCAGCTCTCACCAAAATCGCTAGTAAAGTACGAAAAATGTCTTATATCAATAAAAATTTGATTGAAGAGCTAATCAATGATCTTAGAAGATCTCTTCTCCTAGCTGACGTTAATGTTGAAATTGTTAATAGGGTATGTGAGAAGGTTGAAAAGCGTGCTTTAGAGGAGAAAATCCCACGAGGGATTTCCCCGCGATATCATGTGATAAGAGTCCTCTATGAAGAATTAACTACTCTTCTTGGGACTAAAGAACATAGATTAAGTATTAAATCAAAGGGTCCTACCCTTCTGATGCTTGTCGGGATCCAAGGTTCGGGCAAGACAACAACTACGGCCAAAATGGCAAGACTCCTCCAAAAGCGTGGGTACAGAGTGGTAGTGATCTGTGCAGATACATATCGTCCTGGTGCAAGTGATCAATTACATCAACTTCTAAAACAAATAGATATTCCACTGTTTTTTGATCCACGGGAACAAAATCCTGCTAAAATTGCGAAACAAGGGGTTGAAGAGTTTTCTCAACGAGGGATTGATGTAATTATTATCGATACAGCAGGAAGACACAAAGAAGAACATGGCTTGATCCAAGAGATGAAAGCGATAGCTGATCTGACACATCCTGATGAGATAATTCTTGTTCTAGATGGTACAATAGGACAACAGGCTTACTCGCAAGCTGCTGCATTCAACAATGCGACAAATGTTGGATCAATAATCGTGACTAAGTTAGATGGAGCAGCTAAAGGGGGTGGGGCGATCTCTGCTGCAGCTGCTACAGGAGCTCCTATCAAGTTCATAGGTATGGGCGAGAAAATAGACGACCTTGAAGTGTTTTCTCCTCCAAAATTTGTTGGAACTCTTTTAGGACTTGGGGATCTTGAATCCATTCTTAAGCAAATTCAAGAGGCTGGAGTGGTCTCAGAAGAAGAAGTCATGCGAGCTATTATGTCGGGTAAGTTCACTCTGCGTCATCTTTATCAGCAAATCCAGCATTTTCAAGGGATGGGTCGAATAAGCCGGCTTATATCTGGGCTACCAGGGATTGGACCCAGTCTGCCTCCGGAATTTGATGATATGAGTAAGGAAAACATGAAAAAATGGGTCGCCATTCTTGAAAGCATGACTGATGAAGAATTAGACAATCCACGAATTCTTCGGAAGAGTTCAAGGGTTAATAGAATAGCTCGTGGATCCGGAACTTCTATACCGGTTGTTCAACAACTTTTGAAACAATATGATCAGACAAGGAAATTAATGAAACAGATGAGGGGAGACCGTCGTTTTCGGCGGCAAAAATTCTCATGGGGGTAATGAAATGTCTTCATATTGATACAAGAAAGCTGTCCTCAATGGAGCGATTGTGTAACCAAAAGAATCTTTTTTCGACAATCTTCTACGGAAAAGGCTTGTGAGATTCATTAGAATCGTATTTATGTGTATTATGCTTTCTAAAAACGTTTAAATGTGTTTTAACCCGGTTAATATCCTCTTTATAGATAACCCATTAAATAAGACCCATATCACTGCCAAATGATATTAATGTACACTTCAATCGCACAGGCGCGCATTTGTTACTTGTCCCCAACAGTTTATTTGGAGTAGCTCATACCCCTAATATGATTCATTTTCTAAGATATAATCTGATAAACAAGCGAAATAATTTGAGTATGATTTCGATGACCTTACACATATTTCAGTAAACAGATTCGAGATGACAGTACTTGACACGTAATTATATTAAATACATTCCTGCTTCCTTCTTACGTTTTTCGAAAAGTGAATTGAATCTTTCACAATCTGATTACCGNNCATCGCTCTTCTTGTCTCATGACATTCGTAAGGATGTTAATGTTTTTTTAGTTTTATCGGATGATCAAAATAAGGTAATTCAGATCTCTTCCAATAGAATTCGCAATATGCGACCTGATTTTCGGTCTATCCTCTTAATACTCGATAAAGCGATAAAGTTGGCATGTAAAAGTCGAATAAATAACTTATTTTTCCAAAGGTCAGACATCAGAACATTTAAGAGCCTCGAGGAATTGAGAGACACCCTAAAACGATTTTCACTTGTTATTGTGAAACATGGGGACCAAATCCCTTATATTACATCACTTCAAAGAGACTTATGTAAATATTTAATTCAAATAGGAGTCCCAACCTCTGATAAGAGCAGGTTAGAATCTTATTTTCCTCTTCTTGGGGAGTTTTACTTTCCTAAATCGTTTGATCTCTGTTTAGCACCTTCAGTGTTGAACATAGAACTTGACAGGAGCGAGGTCGTTGATCGAAGGGTTGATTCAACTTCTCCATGAATACCCACTTTGTTCCCACTGCTTGGGACGCCAATTTGCCCAACTAGCTCACGGAACAACGAATTATGAGCGCGGTAACGCATTTAAATTGATCTTAACAATCCATGCGCATTCTTTATTCAAAACCGCACAAAAACAAAAAGCTATAGAAATTCTTACTGTAGTCTCTCGAAGTGGATTTGTTATAGCAAATTCTACTCTGAAGATGTTAGGAGAAACGTCTCCTGAGCCGATAAGATGTTATCTTTGTGAGGATCTATTTACCCGACTAGATGAGTATGTTTGCCTTGCAATACAAGCGAGCGGACCATACAGTTATGATACATTTCTTGTAGGATCCTCTGGGATGGGCAAATTGATTGATCGTGAAGATGAGTTGCGAACACGATTCAATATTTTGTTAGGTGAATCGATTAAATCTGAATTTAATCGTGAATTAGGAAAAAAGATTCAGGAAAAAACTGGGAAAAAAGCAATGAAACGAACTCCCAATGTAATTTTCGTCTATGATATGAAACAAAACTATTTTAAATTTCAAATAAATCCCTTATTCGTTTTTGGGAGATACCGAAAACTTGTTACAGGTATTCCTCAAGCTCTTTGGATCTGTTCAAGCTGTAATGGGGCAGGTTGTGAAGAATGTCAAGGAACTGGTCGAAAATATAAGACATCAATTGAAGAATTAATTGTTTTACCTGCGATTTTTTCGACAAAAGCTCAAAAAGCAAAATTTCATGCAGCCGGACGAGAGGACATCGATGCAAGAACCCTTGGGGTTGGACGCCCATTTGTTATAGAATTAAAAAACCCACAAATAAGAAACATAGATCTTGGTGAATTAAAAAGAAAGATAAATGAATTTGCAGTGGGAAATGTGGAGGTATCATCTCTCAAATTCACCAATCGACTTATGATTGCGAAATTGAAGACTCAGAGCAGGTCAATCGACAAAACATATCTTCTTAGAGTCGAATTAGGTAGACCTGTTAGAAAGGAAGATATAAAAATCTTGGAAGAGACGCTTTCGCAGGCAGTGATTGAACAACGAACGCCGAGTCGTGTGCTCCATCGTCGTACTAATAGACTTCGAAAACGAAGAATACGCAGCCTTTCAGCGAACATTGTTGGAAAAAATGAGCTTGAGTTGAGGATTCGTTGTGAAGGTGGGTTGTACGTGAAAGAATTGATTCATGGTGACAATGGGAGGACACATCCCAATGTCAGTTGCATCTTGCAAACAGAAGCTGTCTCAAAAACACTTGATGTACTTGATATACATTTTAGGGGATAATTATATGGTTCGTAAATCAAAGGGAACATGGTTTAAATCTCGCCACCTCCTAAAAAAGCCAGCTCGTAAGAAAGGAATGCCGTCACTTAGTGCAATATTGCGAGAATATACGAATGGTGATAGAGTTACAGTGATTCTTGAACCAAGTATTCAGCGAGGACGTCCACACCGTCGATTTCACGGAAAAACCGGAATAATTGTGGAAAAAAGGGGAAGATCATATCTAATAAACATAAAAGATATGGGACGAGAAAAACTCATTATTTCTCGACCAGAACACTTGCGTCCTCAATTATAACACCATTGATCTAAGGAGGCGAAGTGATGCCCAGAAAGATTTTGAAACAAAAGCCGTTGGCTATCTCGGAGGTAAAAGCGATGTTGGAACAACGCGCAGAAGACGAGAATTTTAATTATACCCAGCGCGTTGCTCTTGATCATGCAATAAAATTTTCCAGATTGAGTGCAGATCAAGCAACTCGTCTAATTACAAAATTACAAGCTGATTTTAACTTGGATTTGGAGTCGGCTGTTCAAATTTGTAATATACTTCCTGAAACATTAGAAGAGCTCAAAAGTATTATCTCTGAGCGGTATCCAAACTTGGATCGGACTAAGCTCGATGCAATCTTTAAATATATCGAAGAAGTTGATTAATTTCCTATATGGCTAATTTATCACACTTTTTAATTTCTGTCAGTTATAAAAGAGTTGAAGATATTGAGAAGTGCTCGTAGACCTGAAAAAAGAAAAAAATACGAAGAATTTGCTTATGTTCTTGATTTCCTTCCTGAAGGCTATCCATCAGATCCCCGTTCACGTCATCAACGTGAACCAACTATTCAGGCTATTGGAGAATCGTTTTTCACTCTTTTAGAACTGATTGTGAAACGTAATCAAAGTTTACAACCATTAGATCGGATAAAAATTGGACGGGGTGGGCGAGATGTGGTAAATCATGTTAAGAGACGGTTACAAGCAAATGATTTAACTTTTACAGCAAAATCCGAATTACAAAATGTTATTAAAATCATTTTAACAAAACGAGAAGCCGATTTCATTGACTTCTTCAATTCAGCAGTTCCAATCACTCCCAGAATGCACCAATTAGAACTTCTACCGGGAATTGGAAAGAAACATATGTGGCGTATCATTGAAGAGCGAAAAAAAGCTCCATTCGTTGATTATTCTGATTTTAGTAAACGATGTAGCATATCTGACCCCCAAAAAATAATATTGGGGCGAATCTTATCAGAACTTGAAGGAAACGAAAAGTATAGACTCTTCACCCGACCCGAATAAGATTTGCAGCCTTTCATGTTTCTAACTGGAATTGGATCACTTTTAACTACATTTTTTTTAATTATCATTTTAATCTGCGACATGAAATAAATTACCTAAGTACCCAAAAATAGTTAGAAGAAAAATCCATTCTTTACATACAAATAGAGTGGCTTTAATGGATTGATATGAAAGAAATATTCAAGGACTTGAAATAAATTGCAGGATCGAATTGAGCTCGCAAGAAATCTACTTCCATATGACCCAAATCAAATTACAAGATCTCAATTGCTGCAATTTACTATGAATATACTTTCAGCCAATGGATTTCGACCTCAACGAAGAAAGGGACAACATTTTCTCGTAAATCCCGAAGTTCTCAAATTTTTACTTTTCAACGCCGATCCTAAGTCAAATGAGGTTATCTTGGAAATTGGAGGGGGGATCGGTACACTTTCATTGTTTTTAGCTTCAAAGGCAAAAAAGTTAATAATAATTGAAAATAATCACTATTTAATTGATGTTTTATCAAATTTACTAAGAGATTTCAGTAATATTGTAATTCTCCCAGGGGATGCTTGTAAGATAGAATGGCCTCCATTTGATAAATTAGTTTCAAATCTTCCATATCAAATTTCAAGTCCTATTACATTGAAGTTAATACGTGAAAAATTCAGTAAAGCTATTATCACATATCAACTTGAATTCGCCAAACGATTATTAGCATCTGCTGGAGACCGTGAATATAGTAGGATTTCCGTACAATCTAATCTTTTTTTTAAAACAATAATGCTATTAAAAATAGGCCGGGAGGCATTCTTCCCCTCACCAAAAGTTACATCTGCTATTGTCAAGATAACTCCTCGAAGAAACATCCCTAAGATCAACTTAGATCTATTTGAAAAATTTCTAGCAATTTTATTTTCTAGGAAAAACAAAAAAGTGGTGAACAATCTAATCCCATATTTCAAGAGTCACGGTGAACATATTAGTCATCTAGTTGAGAAAGTATTACAGCTTCTCACGATGCAAGATAAACGTCCTTTGCGTCTTTATTCTCATGAAATTTTACATTTATTTAATAATATACATGTTTCCTTCCAATCTCATGGAATCTCTTTCCCGAAAATTTTACAGCTAAAAGAAGAAAAATTCTTGGGTTAAACGATTTATCATTCGGTTTATTCCTTTAGAAGAGCTTTTATGAGGTGGTTCTGTGCAACAAATCCCCCGATTTCATATTGTGTTAGTCGAACCAAAATATGAAATGAATGTAGGAGCTGTAGCGCGTGTAATTAAGAACTTTGATATGTGTTCACTTGTACTGGTTAATTCTAAAGTCGATTTAGATGCTGAAATCACTAGACGCTTCGCCATGCACGCTCAGGAAGTATTAAACACAGCCAAAATCACTTTTTCCCTTAAAAGCGCTATAGAAAAAATGGATTTGACTATCGGGACAACTTCTAATATTGGTAGTGATTATAATCTCCGACGTGTAGCTGTCCCTCCAGAAAAACTTGTCCCTCTTTGTGATTATAGTGGGGAAATTGCCATTATATTCGGTAGGGAGGATTCTGGTCTTACAAATGCCGAATTAGAGCAATGTGACGTAGTGGTGACAATACCTACTGCCTCAAGCTATTCAACATTGAATATAGTGAACGCTGTAGCAATTGTTTTGTATATTCTTTATAGAACCTGGACTCCCTTTACTCCTAAAAAATATCGAATTGGAAATAGAATGGAAAAACAAGTAGCGCTAAATGTCTTTGTGAATCTCCTTAAACAAATTAAGTATCCAGTTCATAAACAACAAATTGCTAGAACCGTTTTTAAAAGCATTTTGGGGCGTAGTTATTTAACGGGACGAGAACTTCATACACTTATTGGACTTCTACGCCGAATTATATCCTTTAAAGACTTAAAAAGTCCTACAAGACTCTAGATGTTTTAGAAGATTAATAAAGTCCTCTATAAATTGCACACAAGACTTCGGATCTGTATAAAGTCGGTGGTAATAGACTTGGATGGATTTCCACATTCATTGAAGGGATTAATGAGTTGTAAAAGTTTGGTATAATCCTTTCCTTCATTATATTCGAAATTAGATGAAAAAGAGGAGAAACGAAATTATACAAGGTCAATAAATGAAATTTTAAGGAGGTTACATAAATCATCTAGCTTACTAACTCTGTTTCAAAGGAATATTTTTAGATGTAGGCTCTTAAAAAGGTTTGAGAATAGAAGGTCCACTATCTGTTATATTAAAAGTGGTTCTCTCGATTTTAAAGAGAATGAAAATATAGAATTTTATCTTAAAAAATTACACATAAAGCCCCGTTGGTGTAGCACGGTCAAGCATGCGAGACTCTCGATCTCGCGACGGGGGTTCAAAATCGAAACATTGTATGTTTCGGGGAAAATCCCCCACGGGGCACCAATTATTAAATGATTCCTAATTAGGGATCTTTTTTTTCAAAAAAGTTGAGATATGAAGCCTGTTCCGATGTAAAAGGCACTGAAAAATAGAAAGAGATTCAGGCCGATCTGAATGGTATCTAGTGTCTTGCCTGAAAGCTTCCTAAGCATGTACACACCTCCTAATATGATAATACTCACTGATGCGATTAAGCCCCACCAGGGAGTGATGTTTGGAGAAATTAATAGACTTGGGTTCCCCAAGTCACGAACATTTCCTATAATCGAAAGTAAAGGGGTAATAGACATTAAAAGCCCCAAAATTGGTGCATTAACTGCCTCAATCATTTTTATTCGGTTCTTCTCCGCATCAATAGCCTTTTGAACTTTTTTCTTAATCGAACTATTCTCATTTAAAGTTACACCAATTTTTTTGATACTATTGGCGGCGGTTCTAACATCCAGTGTTAGGAATTTATCACATAATCGCGCCGTATGAAGGATGTTTGGGAATTTTTTAAAGGTTTTTTCGAGAATTGGTGTATTTTCTAAGTTGTATACAATATCTACCATGGTTTCAGAGTCGATCTTTAATGAAATATCCTTTTCAAATAATAACTCCATGAGAGCAACTTCTTGGCAATCTATTTTTTCGAGTTTTCTCCCGAAATTAACTAAAAACCATCCAAGTTCATTCTCTTGCAGAATATTATTTTGTGACTGATTTAAAAGGAAGGGAAAAAACCCGAGACGAATAATGAGCGCCGTTAGAAACATTGTTAGAGCGGGAATAATCATGATCAATGGAGTATTTCCCAAACAAGCAATCAGAAAAATCAAAAAAAGGCTAATCGGCAAAATACCATTGGCTCCAATCATCAAGGAAGAGAGATCTGAAAGCTTTTGCAATCCCGCCAAATATCGATTGTGAAGATCCTTCTTGATTTCCTCAATCTTTAATAATACAGTTTCATCAGGTGTAGGGCGGTGAAGTAAGATCGATACAACATGATTGAGTTCGGAGTATTGGTTCTTTTTAAAAAACATTCTAATCGTATTCTCTGGATTTGCACCAAGGTTGATATCTGTGAGAACCCCATTCCAATTTTCTCCTAACTCTAAATAATTCCCTTGGGAAATATATTGAACTAAATCAAAAATCGATCCAGTGACCTCCCAAACAGCAAAAATATCATTTAAAATAAGGATTGATGTGATTCCTTTTCTTGTTTGTTGCAATTCATATGAAGAATAAATTAAATGATCAGTTATTTTAATTAAAGAAAAGAAAAAGACTGCAGGGATTAAAAGAACAATCATAGATGATTTACCACTTTTTCCAAGAAGGAATCCCATAGCCAAAGCAGCTAGAAGGAGGATTGTAACCATTCCGTTGGTGAAGGTTCTTTTGTTAACTCCAAAATTGTCTTCTAGGAAATTATTAATGGATTTATCATGAGAAATTTTTTGACAAAACGACCCGAGTGGAACAAAACTAAACTTTCTTAATAATCGCCCAAGCACGAACATAGTGCATCCCTCCTATGTATGTAAAATATCTAATAATTGCTGAGGTAAATCGAAATTCACTTTTTTTGTTGTCTTTGAATCTGGATCTTGTTTTTCACTTTCTAACTGATACGATAAGGAAAGTGTACTACTAATATTATTGATTTTGTCGTTAAACGAAGCTTTCCCAATAAAAAAGTCTTTTTTAATTCGCTCGAGAGTAGGAGTTGTGAAAAGGTCTGTAACAAGCTCGAGTTGAGATGTTCTTGGGTTGAATCTAAAAACATCGTGGATTTCAATAGGATTTATTTGTAAAGCTGTATCGAGTTCTGTATCTGAGTTTGTCTCTATTTCTGAGATTCTATAAACTTGTCTTTGTAATTTATTTTCTTTCCATGTTTTATTAACTTGAATAATTATATCTAAAGCATGAAGAGAATTGGGAGGAACATTATAGTGTGAAGTAGAACGAATCACGAGATGCTCAGGAGAAGTGGCATGATAAGAGAAAATCCCTCTTAAACCAGTCGATAATGCATGGAAGAGGGCTTTAGTCTGTTCTTCTGTTTGTATTTCTCCAAAATAGACCCAATCTGGGGATCGGTGAAGAAGTTTTATTATCTCCATACTTTTTGTGCTGGTTTTGCGCGCTTTTTCAATAGGATCCACTTTAAATCGCACTTGATGGAAACCCAAATTTGATTGATCAATGCTTTCAACTATATCTTCAATAGTGATTTTTCGCCAATGGCGTGGAGTTAATATATCTAAAGCGTTCATTAGTGTGGTTTTTCCTGATCCAGGTTCACCGATGACAGCAAAATTACATCGATGCAAGAGAAGGAAGATAAGATAAGCTGCAACGATGGGAGGTAGTGTCTGATTTTGAATGAGATCTCGAAGTGTCCGGGGATGTTTTGATAACTTTCTAATGTCTAAGTGAATCCCATCAATGATCAAAGGAGCTATATCAATACTAATTCGAGTAGTGAAATCTTGAGTCACTAGATCGGTCTTTAAAGAGGGATTCGCCCGATTAAGGGGCGCATTACCCTCAATTCTCACGCGGGTAATAAGTCGCTCAACATCTTCAGTTGCAAGATAAATATTGGTTTGACATCGCCCCCATTTGGCATGATCAATATATATAGGAGTTCGGAGATTATCGAGATAGATTTCTTCAATATGGTTATCAAGAAGAAGGGGTAAAATTTTAGAAAAACCTAAGATCTGATAACGGATGGATCTCAATAGAACCAGATCTATTTTAATGTTCAAGTCTTCAACAACTTTTTTAATCAAATGATCAAGTTCTGCAGATAATTCCTCAAGTTTCATAATATGTGGGACGTTTTGAAGGCCCTTCAATCTTTTTATTGTCTCTTTTTTTATTTTATCAAGAAAAATCAAGTTTTGACTTTTTCCTAGTACAAAACGGGGCACATATAGCTTTTCAATGGACTCTGTAGGTGATACACTAAAAATTTGGATAGTAAAGGGAGAAACAGTATATTCGTCCACAAGGTGAATCTGCCCCATTTTATTTCCTCTTCTTTATAAAACTGCTTAGAACATGCTTTCAGCTGATTACTTCTTTGTTATGGGGGTTTGATTCCATATCTATATATTTTGAGATGACTCGAGCAAAATGATCTCGAATACTGTATTCTGCAACATTTGTGGNNTATTACTTTTTGCGAAAGAACTGGACGAATTTCCAACTTTCTTCTAGAAACAATGTGATCTGCGGCATACACGGCACTCACTGTAAAAATAAACGGATTTCGCCCTCCTCGTGCTTGATAAGGAATTCTCAGAAGTAAATCTCTTGTTTCAAATAAAAGAAGTTGATAGTATTTTTGTTCATCGATTTTTCGTGTTTTAATCCGTCTTTTTATTTTTTCTGCGGTTTGAAGCCTTTGGAGAACAGTTGCTATATAATCTTGACTCTTAGACAATATTTTAGTGAAATCTAAAGTTCTAGAAAGCTTCGGTCGAAGTGTCCATAATGCCCGAACAATTAATTTCTTTGAAATACGATGTCCTCGATTTTTAAAACCTTCCACCAGCTCAGTTAGGGTGATGGGATTCCCTTCAGGGCTTTCCCTCATCGAAATGTAAAGTGCAGTTGCCACTAAGATGATTCGGTTCAATCCAGGGTTTTTATCAACAAATGGCGTCATTAAACGAAGCAAATACGCGGCACGACCCCGAATTTGCTTTGTTAGTTGAAATAAGCTTATCATTCTATTAAGAATCATAAGAGCTCTATAATCAGATTCCCGGTTCATTGTATGTAATTGAAGATCATTAATCCTCTTAAGTCGCAAGAACTTTTGTTCATTAGCTCGACTAAGTCTTTTTCCCCTAACATCTTTCAAAGTCTTTACGCCATAATAACTGATAAAACTCCCAATTCCATCAACTATGTGAGATCTTTCTCCATAATAAGAAAATGCTCCAGTCTCCTCCTCATCTTTTTCTGAAATTTTCAGTAATGGATCATCAAACGTTTGAAAATTTACCAATCCGCATTGGGAGCATGTGAAACCCGAACTTGCTTGGATAAGGGTCCCACCACACTCATCACACTGATGGGGATCTTGAATTGTTTCGTTAGAGTGAATTGGTAAAAATGATTTCATGCAAACCACCATATTAAATATGAGGTAACTAGCCTCGAATATCTTCTTGCTACACTAATGATGGCTCTCTCGCATGAAATGATTGGTTATAGGGCTATTCTGAACCATATAACNNTCCTCTCCCAAGTGTCCGAGATATCCGAAAATGAACTACTGAATCCTCACGGGACAGAACTATGTGGGAAGGGGTGCTGTCCCCGGAACACCAGGCAGCCTTATTTGCACTCGGCGGCTCATAAGCCCACTTTATTCCTCAAATAAATATTAAATATCCTTGGTTCATAATAAGGAGTATTATTAATTCTTGGAAAAATTACAGTTATTCTACATTCCTAGTTGCTAAAGTCTCTATACACGACTAGTAGGGTCAGAAATATCCCCGAGATAGAAATAGTTGATTATATTAAGTTATTTTGTTTGATATATGGATCAACAATACTTATTATTATATTTTTATAAAAAACACAATAAACGCTCTGCAGGCAGAGAAACTCAAAGGGGTGAGTTCTATAGAAGAATTATTTCTCTCATACCGTTCTTTTGTTGCTTAATAAGTAGATTATTCTAACAGGAAAATTGGACTAGTAAAATTTCTAGCGGTGGATGTGTAGTGGTGCGGGGGGAGGGATTTTCCAGAAAAGAAATCTCTACTTTTCTTTTTGAACCCTCGAAGTGCTACCACACAGGAGCCTATAGACCCTTACATATCCGCATTGGATGAGGACAGTCCTGCTCCTTATAGGCCACTCGGTAAATCTGAGCGTTGACCTGGCTCGGAGACCCCCGCTTAGGAATATTTATCTAAGAGCTAGGTTGGAATGATTTAATGATTTTTTTAATACTTTTTTATCGTACATTTTTTGATGTGAACTTTAATGTGTACTACTCTACCACAACGAATGGAACTTTCTCCATCGTCCACTGTGCCTTATCTGAACTCATGTTCGTTTTGGGGAATCGGGGCNNTCACTGCAGCCCTATCTCACAGAATATTCCCGAAAGATTTGATGAGGATATTGTGCGCACCATTCTTGTCACATTGCAATCTAAGCCACAGGCGCAGCGGAATTATATCTTCGTTCGTACGACCTTGGCCACACACCGGAGCACCGTTGGGAGATATAGGCTTCGTTCACAAAAAAGACGAGAATGCCTTCCTACAGAGCCTTGTACTATCGGAATTTGATCTGATAGGAGGGTATAAAGTGGAGCATTTGATTGACTTTCTGTCATCGAAGGGGTTTATCAACTTTTGTGTCCGATTTGTATAAGCGAATCCCTGTCGAGCAATCTCGAGGGTCTTCCTTTCATTTCTTCATCAAAATATAAAGAAATTTTCTATAATATCCTTATTGTTCTATTGTTTTCATTTTGAATGTATCAAACAACTTCCCACTGAAGCAAAGAAGTGTTTTAAAAACCCTCTTTGAAATAGAAATGTGTAGAAGGAGTAAAAAGCCGAAGGAGCATAAATTCCGGAATTAAGAGAAGAATTCAGGGTATTTATTTGGCGCAGAGCTATGACACGGGACTACTGGAGAAGAATGAAAGGAATGTATCCACAGATATATGAAGAGAACCGGCAATCTTTAGCATAATGGGGTTCATCACCACTACAAATAGCGGTGTCTTCTCCCGCAAATATTATAAAGGTGAATTCAAATTGCGGTTTATTTTTGATGTAGAAGCAAAATTTCAAGGTAAAGATCTATTGGCGGGTTTTCACGGACTTGGGAGGGTTGGATATCTCGTTGTACGGCACATTGGTGAGGAAACGGGAGCTAAAAGGATTGGGGTTGTTATTCCAGAAGATGGTTTTCCTCCTTTTATCTCTTTGAAAGAGCGAATTATTGTATTTCCATTCGAAATTTATACGAAGGATAATTTGGTCTCCCTCGTAACCCATTTTCAACCTTATCATCATCAGCATCAATTTGCGGAGTCGCTAGTCGATTGGATCAGTGAGGCAGGCTTTCGACGGGTCTTTCTTGCAGGAGGGGTTGATGCTAGATTAAAAAAGGTATCACAAGGCGATATTCGGTATGTTCCTACCTCGAAGTTTCCGAGTGAGGGCGCTTCCTTTGAAACAGCTTTATTAGAACCAGGTCTCTTGGTGGCAGGTCCTTTAGCTCTCACATTGGGTTTTTGCGAGTTAAGAGGTATACCAGCTATCGCAATCCTTGCCTATGCAGATCCTATACGACCGGACCCCTTTGCAGCTTCAGTGGTGATTAAGGATCTTACAAGATTCATCGGAGTAGACGTTGATACTACACGCCTTATTGAGGATGCAGCTCGTATAGAAAGAGAGTTGGAAGAAACGCGATTGCAAAGCCAAGATGATAAAGGAGAACCGAGCGACCTTCGACGGACTTATATTTAAAATTGTTTTATACTAAAATTTTCAAAGCTCTTCAAGATCGATTTGAAATCCCTCAGTGGTTGCAATTAATCATTCAAACAGACTCTAATTTTTGATTCCTAATGTAATTGAGAATTATTCTTCTCAAGATGCTCAGTCTCCATGGTGGGGTAGTTTATAAAGACACTAGGAGTCTTCATACCACTTTTCAGATAAATTCTGCAAAAACATCGCAGCTTGGGCTGCCGTTAACCCATTTATAGCACTCCCCCCTGATATATCTATCAGGGAGATGTAAGGGTAAACTCAACTATTTAGCGTAGAATTGTTCACTACTACTTACCACAAAATTGAAAAGAATTGGTGTCAAAGGAGGATGGATGCCGCTATCTAGTTCCTAATATTGGTTTTTGCCCAGATATAGCGGTGAGGAGGTTCCTTGAATTAATGAGTGAAAGTGCTGCAATGCGGGCATTTCAACGAGAGCTATCTCGGCTTATAGGAAAGTTA